>Ga0193727_1000289_pt1 | contig 18647 bp, 20 predicted proteins | sample H2c2metaG_FD_143051 | JGI IMG/M metagenome (GOLD analysis project Ga0193727, IMG submission 143051) | Soil microbial communities from a riparian zone of the East river system, Colorado, United States - H2c2 | ecosystem: Environmental > Terrestrial > Soil > Riparian zone | place: USA: East River...
TCAGGATTTCAGGCTTGGTCAGTGGGCGCCGCTCGAGGCCGTTCTCTCCGGGAAGGATGCCCTTGTCGTGATGCCGACGGGAAGCGGGAAATCCCTCATCTATCAGCTGCCCGCTTTGCTGCTGCCCGGACTCACCGTCGTGGTCAGTCCCCTCATCGCCCTCATGAAGGACCAGCACGATAAGCTCTCGGCGCAGGGGGTCAGCTCAGTCGCGATGCATTCGCATCTCTCTACAGCCGAGTCCCGGGAGGCGCACCGACAAATCGCCGCGGGTGAAGGGGAGATTCTCTACCTCACGCCCGAGCGCTTCAAGGACCGCGCTTTTTTCGAGCACCTCCTGTCGCGACCGATCAGTCTGTTCGTCGTAGACGAAGCGCATTGCGTGAGTCAATGGGGGCATGATTTCCGTCCCGATTATCTCTCGCTTGGAGGAATCTCCAAACGATTCGGCCGTCCGCCGGTGCTCGCGCTCACCGCCACAGCGACGGCCCACGTACAGGCCGACATCATTCGCCAGCTGGGCATGATCGACCCCCACATCACGATCACCGGATTCGCGCGCCCGAATCTTCGCTTCGAGGTGATTCGCACCGTCAATGACCAGCTCAAGGACGCGATCCTTCGCAATGCGTTGAAGGAATTCGAGGGTTCAGGGGTGATTTACGTCGCCACAGTGAAAGAGGCGGAGCGTTTGAATAGCGCGCTTTCGGAGGAGTTCAGTGTCGGGATCTACCATGGCAAACGCCCGGCGGCCGATCGCAAGGATGTTCAGAATAGATTCATGGCAGGGGATCTCAAGGCGATCATTGCCACGAACGCGTTCGGCCTCGGCATCGACAAGCAGGATCTGCGCTGGGTGATTCACTACCATTTTCCGGGCTCGATCGAAGCGTATTATCAGGAGGCGGGTCGAGCCGGGCGTGACGGGCAGCCGGCCGTCTGCAGGGTGTTGTACCGCGTCGAGGACAAGCGGATACAATCGTACTTTCTGGGCGGCAAGTATCCGGAGGTGCAGGAAGCAGCGCAGGTGGCGCTTGCTCTGGAGAAGTATCCCCTCAAGACACCAGTGCTGCTCGACGATCTCGTCGAGCTCACGGGAATTCCTTCGCGAAAAGCGAAGATCGTCTTCGCGCTTCTCAAGCGCCACGGCCTCGTGCGCGAGCACAGGGGCGGGAAGTGGGAGAGGCTCGGCGATAATCTCACCGCGGTCGATCTGAGCGCGGATCTCCAGGACTACGAGGAGCGGCGGGCGATGGATCAGGAGAAGCTTCGCACGATGATCCAGTTCTGCCAGACGACGCAATGCCGGACGCGCTACATCCTCGAGCACTTTGGCGAGGAGGTCATCGCCGAGTGGGTATGCGGCAACTGCGATGCTTGCGACGCGATGGAGGAAGCCGCGCCGATGGCGCGTGAGGCAGTTGTGACGATGGCGCGTGAGGCCGCTGTGACGATGACGCGGGAGGCGTAACTCAGTTGCAGTAGCTGTTGGTCCCTCGTCCTTAGTCCATGGAAAACAGCTTGAAGTCCGTGGAAAGCGGCCTGAAGTCCATAGAAAACAGCTTGGCCGTCAAGATCCTTCGGGGCTCGTTCTTCCTGGTCCTCGCGCTCGTCGCTTCCTACCTGCCACGCCTGCTCGGTCTCCCTGGGGCCCAGAACACGGCGAATATCGCCACCACGCTCGCGCTCTTCATGCAAGGCGTGATCTGGGCGAACATCATCATCGGCTACTACATCCAGCGGTACGTAGGCTCACACGCGGCCGATGGCAGCAGCGTCACGACGTTCAAGGCGATTGGCGTCGTCGCGCGCCTCACGGTTTGGATCATTCTCGGCGTTGTTGCATTGGGATCGCGGGACATTCAGATCAGGCCGCTTCTCACCGGCCTCGGAATCGGCGGACTCGCGATCGCGCTCGCCGTTCAGAACATCCTTGGCGACTTGTTCGCGGCGATCTCGATCGTGATCGACAAACCGTTCGTAGTCGGCGACGCGATATCGGTCGAGAACTATCGCGGAAAGGTTGAATCCATCGGCCTCAAGACCACTCGCGTGCGCAGCGAGTCGGGTGAGCAGATCATTTTTTCCAACGGCGAGCTGCTTAAGAGCAAGATCAGGAATTACTCGAGATAGGGCGGGAAGGGGGAAGGGGGAAGGGGGAAGGGGGACGAGCGAGAGCCAGCTCATTTGCGTCGTTGCGTCAGCGTCACCTACGCGCTTCAAGCTTCCCGCTTCCCGCTTCCCGCTTCCCCCTTCCCCCAGTCAGACCAGCCTCGCCTCCAACTGAAGATCCACATTCCCCTTCAACGCCTTCGAGACCGGACATCCTTCCTTGGTCTCCTGCGCGATCTGGTCGAACTTCACCTTGTCGATTTTCGGCACCGTCGCCTGCACGTTGAGCTTCATCGTGGTGATGCCGAACCCACCGGGCACAGCCTGAATGGTGGCAGCGGCCGTCGTCTCTACCTTCGTGGCGGGCGTTCCGTTCTTCTCCAGGCCCGACGCCAGCGCCATGGTGAAGCACGCAGCCTCTGCCGCGGCAAGAAGCTCTTCGGGATTCGATCCCGCGCCGCTCTCGAAGCGTGAGCTGAAGTTGTACTGTGCGCCGATCGCGCCGCTCTCGCCCTTGAAACTTCCCTTTCCATTCTTGAGCCCGCCTTCCCAGGTGGCGGTCGCTTTTCTCGTTGGCATTCCGGTTTCTCCCTTTGCGTTTGATGATCTACTGCGCGAAAGCTAATTACATTTCAGCGCATGGAGAGCGCTCCCGCCACCTCGGGTATTCCGCCGTCCATCGACCGAGTTCTGAAGCTGTTCCGCTCGATGGGACGTGAGGAGAAGATGCAATCGCTCGTCCAGTACTCGAAGAAGCTGGAGCCGCTGCCTGATCGCTTCAGGAATCTCGATCTGGGTTCATTCAACGTCCCGGAATGCCAGACCCGCGTGGACATAATTCCTGAAGTGCGCGATGGAAGGATGTACTTCTACGCCAACCTCGATGTTCGCCAGTCGCCAACCATAGCGGCCGTGCTGGCGATCATTTTCGGAGCCGTGAACGGGCAGCCGCCATCGACCACGCTCGGAATACCGGGCGATTTTGTCAGCATCCTGATGGAGAGCATCGGCCTCGCCGCTCGGGAGCCGGGCTTGAACGCGATGATAACGAGACTCAAGCGTTACGCTCGCGACGCGGAGACGCAGGCTGCCAGCGGATGAGTGTGCAACATCCGACTCGCACAATCCTGAGCGCCAGCTAAGTTCTCCGAGCTGAGACCGCATCAAACCACAAAGGAGCTCGGATGGCAGATCAAACGCAGGAGCTGAGTACACACCGTCGGTGGGTCCCGGCGTGGCATTTCTTCACCGTTCCCGTATTGGTCGGCAACGTGGTCGTCGTGGTGGTGAGGTTCGTCCGCGACCCGACAGTCACCAATGGTTGGCAATTCCTGGTAGCGCTCGCACTGCTGATCGGAATTGTTCTCTCGCGGAACATGCCGCTCCGCGCGCAGGATCGTATCATTCGTCTCGAGGAGCGGATCCGCCTTCAGCGCGTGCTCCCAGCCGACCTGCGCGGACGCGCCGACGAGCTGACGACCGACCAGTTGATCGGCCTCCGATTCGCACCCGACGACGAGGTACCCGAGCTGGCGCGACGCGCGCTCAGCGGGGATCTCAAGACTCGGACTGACATCAAGCGCGCGATCAAAAACTGGCGCGCGGACCACATGAGAATGTGACCGCCGTCAGTCGTTGCGCGCTCGGCTACAAAACGCTTCTGGAGCTCACGTCGACGGAGCATCACCGCTGGCGCGACTGGTTTGTCGAACACCCCAAAGCGTGGTCAGTGCCATTCGCCAGTGGTCGGATGGCGACAGTCGGCGGAGTGGTGGTTCACATTTTCGCGGTGGAGCTGCGCTACTCGCAGCGGCTCCTCGATCAGGAAGTCACGACGTGGGATGAATTCCAACAGAGCTCGATCGAAGAGGTGTTCGAGCTGGGCGACCACGCGCGCGGTCAGCTCGTGCATTTTCTGACGACCGCGCCCGAGAAGGAGCTCGATCGCATCCTGACTTTCCAGACCCTCACCGCGGGCACGGTTTCAGCGAGCAAGCACAAGATCGCGTCGAATATTTTCCTGCACGACATCCGCCACTGGGGACAGATCGCGACGGTGCTGCGACAGAACGGGTTCAGCGATCAGTGGGCGCACGATCTCCTGCTCAATGACATCGCGATGTGAGGCGTCAGAGCCCACATCCATCACCTATCCACATTTCGCCCGTGCCAGTCAGCTCGAGCTTTCGGGTTCTCGTCCTCGACCAATTGGGCAGGGCCATGCCAAGAATCCGCGCGCGGCCGATGTTCGGTGGCGTCGGGATTTATTCCGGCGACCTGTTCTTCGCTCTGATCGCGGATGACACGCTTTACTTCAAGGTCGATGACTCGACGCGCCCGGATTTCGTGGCGCGAGGAATGGGGCCATTTCGTCCCTTCGGCGACGACGGCGGAACAATGCAGTACTACCAGCTGCCGGAGGATCTCCTCGAGGATCCCGACGCGCTGCGCCCCTGGGCAGAGAAGGCTGTCGCTATCGCGCGCGCCAAGCCGAAGCGCCGAAGCAAGTAGCGATTCCGGATGCAATCATGCTAACGTACCTGCAGGGAAGTCAGCGCTCATTCATAAGGACGAGAAAATGGCAGAGGTAACGATCGAGGTTCGCAAGAATGGCTCGTACAGAGTGTACGGCGATGTGAATCTCGTCGATCACGAGGGAAATCAGGTTCCGATTCCGGAGGGCAAGCGAAAAGTCAGCCCGGAAGGAAAAACGTGGATCTCGCTCTGCCGGTGCGGCGGCTCAGTGACCAAGCCGTTTTGCGATGGGACTCACAGCCGCATTGGATTCATCGGCGCCGAAGAGGCCGTCGAGAAGACGGAAGCTATTCGCCCATCGCCTTGATCAGCACGCGCTTGGGGCGCTGACCATCCCACTCACCGTAAAAAACGCGCTGCCACGGCCCAAAATCGAGCTTCCCCCGCGTCACGGGAACGATCACCTCGTGACCGACCGTCAATGACCTGAGATGCGCCGCTGCGTTGTCCTCGCCCGTACCGCTGTTGTGCCGGTAGTCATCGGGCGACCAAGGCGCAATCCGCTTCTCCAGCCAGTCAAAGATGTCCTTCCACAATCCCGGCTCGTGGTCGTTCACGAACACGGACGCAGAAATGTGCATCGCCGACACGAGCACCATCCCTTCCTTGATTCCCGCGGCGGCTCGGCATTTTTCGACTTCATCCGTGATGTCGATGATCTCCTGCCGCTTCTCCGTATTGAACGTCAGGTACGTGGTATGGGTGTTCACGCGGGCTGTTTTTTCCGGAGAAGCTTCCCATGCCATGAGTCCTCGGCGTTGAGCTCGAAGCGCGCTCTCCATTCGCCGAGTGTGGTCACGGTAGGATCGAAGACGCGAGTAGCTGGCCCGATCTTCCCCTCAGCGCCAAGCTCCGCGAACCGCTCGCGATCGACCGATTGGACGGCTCCATTTCGGTAGAAGATCAGACCACTCGTTACCATGCTCGCTCCCAATCTCGACTCCAGCGATTTGAGTGAGCGAAAGAGTCCATCGATCGAGCAGCCCGAAGCACCGGCCGTCGACTGGTCGACCACCACTGTGAGAAAGCGCCGATATTTCCAATCACGGGCAGCGGTGAGGGGCGATCCGTGCGCATGCCACTGGGAAAGGAAGCGATCGACATCGCGAAGCAAGAGATCGGCAGCGGAATCGTCCAGATCGTGGTCCGCACCGAAAACCCATGCACGAGCACTATCCGGCAGATCTTCGATTTGTACTAAGGGCATGTGTAACCTCTCATAGACAATAACCACCCACGACGAACCAGCAACGTGCGTACGGCGAGTTCTTGAAGAAATCGAGCAGTTTGTCGGCAACCTTGGTCTCACCGCCCTGCGAAGGATGGATGCCGTCCTCCTCGAAATCCTGGCGCAGCCAAGCCAGTCCGTCGGAACGCGGGGTCGCGCCATCTGCCCAGAGGTACGGTCCCCACAGTATCAGCGGCGCCTGCTTCGTCGTCGAGTAGTTCAGGCTCCCGGCGCGCGGGTTGGCTGGCTGGCCCCGCATCTCGTTGATCTGCGATTCGATCAACCATTTCACCGAGAAGCCGCTCTCATACGCGTAAGGCTCCGGGTTGAGATCAGTAGTCGCGTAGCCGCCATACGTGCGGCTCGACACAAAAACGATGCGCAGGTACGGATAGCGGACGCGCAATGCCCGCATGACGAGCCCCAGGTTCGCGAGAAGCGCGCGCGCGTCGGCGCTGTCGGCGGGGAGCGATACCGACGGCTTCGGATCCTCGAGATCGAGCCAGATCGCCTGAACCTGATTCTCGCTCAGACCCAATGGCGCGAGCCGCCCAACTTTGATGCGGTCGTAGTTGGGGGATTTGGCCGAGGTCCATTCTGGGGCGTCCTGGCCGTCGGCGGCGCCATTCACTATCACCATCGTGTAATGGTTCACAGCCGGATCCACAGCCGCTTTCCCCATGAACGTCCACGCCGCGCACGGTGGACCAGAGCCCTGTGAGCACCATTCCTGTGTGGTGTTCGACATGCCGATCGAGAGCAGTACGTATTTCCCGAACGGACTCTCGTCGCCATTCACATCGAGCGGCTTGATCAGGTTTCGTCGCGCCTTCGCCGCGGAATCATGGTCAGGCGGAGGTTGGTTGATTCCACCGGGATATATCCCGCCGGCATTCCCGTAGTAGGTCCGCGTGAGCAGATCGGTCAACGGAATTCTCACCGTATCGGTCGGAGGCAGGACGACGACCGGCTTGGGCGGAGGTGGCGGGGGTGGGGCAGGTGAAGCGCACGCAATCAGTGCGCTCGCGAACGCCAGGCCAACCCGGTTGCGACGTCCCGCCGGCATTACCTAAAGATTTTCTGTTGCCTTCTTCTTTCGCTCCACCTGAGCGAGAACCTTCGCTTCGCGCGCGGCCTCGGCGCTCGAACGCTCGCTCACCATGTGCTGCTCGAGCGCCTTCCAGGTCGCTTCTGTCGGCTCGGCGTAGGCAATGAGTATACAGGACATCTCGTCGTTTCGGCTTACGAGCATTTCCTTGTCGAGAGGGATGACCGCGTGAGTGTGATCGTCAGCAAGGATCATCGTGCGTCTGGTTCGGTGCAGAACAGCTGGATACGCCGGTGTGCTCGCGGTGATGCTGAGGTTTTCGATCGGACGGAACGCACCGCTGCGCTCCTGCAGGTACCTGCTGTCCTGCTTCGTAACAACCTTGAACGCCATCCTCTCTCCAACGCGAATGTCTCCCTTCAATCTAACCCAGGAGACCCTCCCGTGACTCAGCTGGTGGCGTAGAGGTCGTCTCGCGTGAGCGGAATGTTCGAATGTCCCCGCGCATCGGGCTTCGCCAGCAATGTCTGGATGACATTGATAGCCGCGGTGGCGAACGCATTTGCCGACGCGGACATATAGAGGCGCCAGACGCGGAATGTATGATTCCCGACGAGATCCTTCGCCTCGACGCTCTTCTCTTCGAGCGACTTGACCCAGTGCCTCAACGTCATCGCGTAGTGCTCGCGCAGGCTCTCCACATCCCGAACCTCGAACCCCGACGCTTCGGCAGCGGCGACGATGTCGTCCGTCGCGGTGAGCTTCCCATCCGGAAAGACGTACTTGTCGATGAACGCATCCGCCTTCCAGAACTTCCGAAAGATCTTTTCACTCACCGGTTTCGGACGCGCTTCGCCGAGGCTGACGATGCCGTGATTGAGGAACAGCCCACCGGGCTTGAGCGCACGAAACACGGATTCGAAGTACACCGGCAGATGCGTGAGACCGACGTGCTCCACCATTCCCACGCTGGCGATCTTGTCGAAGTTGTCCGACTCTGTGAGAGTGCGATAGTCGCGAATTGCGACACGGCAGCGGTCGCCCAAACCCGACTCCGCGATGCGCTCCTTTGCGTAATTCGCCTGATTCGGGCTGAGTGTAATCCCCGTCGCGTCCACCCCATAGTGCTCGGCAGCGTACATCACCAAACCGCCCCAGCCGCAACCAATATCGAGCAGACGCTCACCGGGCTTGAGACGAAGCTTTCGACAAATCAGATCGAGCTTCGCTTCCTGCGCGACATCGATCGAGTCGTGCTCAGAATGGAAATAGGCGCACGAATAGACCATACGGCGGTCGAGCCAGAGCTTGTAGAAACTGTTCCCGACATCGTAGTGAAAGTGGATCGCGGCGGCGTCGCGCACCGGGGTGTGTCGGGGTCCGAGCTTTCTCGCACGCTCGGGGAACCGGGCGTCGGCCAGATCGTCGTCGGCGGTACCCGGCAGCCGCACTACCAGTCCGATCAGCCGCGCGATCGCGAGAGGCGAGCGAAGTCTGTCGCCGATCATTTCAGCCAGCTTGGATGCGGCTTCCATGCTGCCTTCGATCTCCACGTCTCCGCTGATGTACGACTCGACGACGGATAGCTCGTTCGGCGGAAGGAGCATCCGGCGGAGCGAGGCCGGCCGATTGAGCACCAGTGTGAATGGCGGGCGGGGGTTGCTCCCGCGGTCGATCGAGCCGTCCCAGAACTTTACGTCGAACGACCGCCCCTCCGGCTCACCGAACAAGGCCGCGAGCACAACGCGACACCTCGACAACGCGCCGTCATATGAGCGCGTGTTCAGAGCTTCGAGCTCGGCGTTTGCCGTGGACACGAGCAGCATGGCGAGTTGCCCCAGATTCTCGTGTCCGCCGCGTACGGCGAGTTGATCGGCGATTGTCGCGAGCGAGTACAACTGTCACCCTCCAGATCGGGGCACGGGTTTCGGCGTGTCGATGAGCCTCCACATGTACCAGGATCCAACGGTACGATATGGTGCCCACTTGGCGCCGATCTTCTTGACGCGTTCAGGCGTAGGGAGCTTACGCAAACGGTACGCCCGCTGAATTCCCTTTTGAACTCCGAGGTCCAGATCGGGAAGGACGTCGGGCCTGCCAAGCCTGAACATCAGGAACATCTGCGCGGTCCACCGGCCAATGCCCTTTACCTGGGTGAGGGCGGAGATAATCTCCTCGTCGCTCAGCTCGTGAAGGGTCTCGATCGGGAGTTCACCCAATGCAACACGGGAGCCAAGGTCCTTCAGGTACGCTGATTTCTGTCGCGACAATCCTATTGAGCGAAGATGTTCGTCGGATGTCGACGCCAATTCGGCCGGCTGTGGCGTCCGACCGCCATAAAGACCCTGAAAGCGTCCGTGAATGGTTCCGGCCGCCTTGCCCGACAGCTGTTGGAAGACAATCGACCGGCATACCGCGTCGAAATGGGTTCCTGTGCTCGCTGGCCAGCCCTTGTAGCTGCCGACCTTCTCGATCACTTGTCCAAGCACAGGGTCCATTTTGGTGAGATGCGCCATTGCCTTTCGGCCAAATGCGCTAGAACCAGGCGACTTCATTCTTTCCTGTCAGTGGTAGTGGCTCGCGATTGAGTCGCAGCTCGATCAGAGTAGTTGTGAACGGATAGAAGAACTTTATTCCGGTGTCTGTGGGCAGCGATGAAATGTCCAGCGTGCCGTCCCATTTTGCCTCGCGCGCGAGTGCGGGCGCGTCCGTCGACTTCTCGCTGCCGAATCCCAGATACCCAATGAGCTGCGAGCCGGACGACGCAATCACTCGCACCCACAGGTTGGGAAGCTTTTTGTAATCGAGATCCGCAAGGCGGACGTGGAAGCAGCGGAGGCTCGAATCGCCCTGGTAAGTGTGCACGTCCAGGTTGAACTGCTGGATGCTGTTGTCCGATCCCGCGCCACTTCCTTTCCTGAACAACTGGATGTTGTAGTCGGGCACTGGATCACCGCGCTCGTCGACCACGCGAATGACGAACTGCTGCCATTCGTCCATTGACGCGCGTGCGCGCTGCGTTTTTTTCGTTGCGCTGTCGATCCACTGCGTGAAGGTCGGAGCGCTCGAGACCTGCAGCGCGCTGTCGACCAGGTCGGCCAGATCATCTCCCGGATCGGAGAGTATGGTGCCGTGATTCTTTCCCTCGATCGGGATGAGGGGGATGTCGGTGTTCTTCCAGTCGGCGACGGACATCCGCTTCTCGGAGCCCTCGCGCTCCGGATCCACCGTGAAATCGAGGACGATCTTCCGGGTGTTGAGCGGACAGCATGCCCACCTCACAGTACCGTCCGACCCTGGCTCGTCGAACAGCTTGCGGAGCCCGCCGTAGCTCTGGTTGCCGCAGAAAATGAAGGCGTAGGGCGTGCGCCGGGTCGGGCCGTAAAAGGTCTCGTCGCCGAGGAGGTCGAGATGCGCCAGATCCCAGGTGAAGCGGCTGCCGAGCTCCAGCGCGTCGAGGATTCTGTCGCCCGCTTCGAGAAAATCGGGTCCGAGATGGCGGTTTCCCTTGAAGATTGCGCCCAGCCAGCTGCGACCCTTGTGAGCGAGGGGAGAACCGAACGTGGCAGGGGCGAGGCCGATCAAGTGCTTGAGTCGGTCTCGTCTGCCGGCGTACGCGGTGAGCCAGGCGCGAATCACCAGCATTCCGGTCGAGTGGACGATTGCGTCGAACGGCTGATCGGCGTCCAGGCCTGCTCTGATTTGCAGCGCCCGATCGAAGCCTTCGGCGATGTCCTTGATCGTGATTTCGTTGGTGAGCGACCTGTAGCTGCAGGCGTGGATCATCGCGACGTCGTAGCCGCGCTCTTCGAGGATGCGCTCCCACGTCCTGAACGCGGCGCCGTCGTCGGAATACCCGTGAATGAGTACGATCGGATTGCGGGGCATTCGGGCAAATATAAGAGGCGGGTGGTGTCCCGTCGGTTTACCATGAAAACTCTATATTTGTGAGGATGGAGCCGACTTCGACACCCGCGAAACAGCCGCCCCATCCTGCGCAGACGTTGCCGACCTCGATGCCGCCGCTCGCTGACATGTCGGCGGCGGAATTCCGGAAGCATGGCTATGCCGTGATCGACTGGATCGCGGATTACCTCGAGGCGCCGGAAAAGTGGCCAGTCCTGCCGGCTGTCCGTCCCGGCGATCTGCGTAGCTCACTCCCGCAATCGCCGCCGGGACAGGGACAGTCGATGGAAGAAATCCTCGGCGATTTCCAACGACTGATCGTCCCCGCGATCACCCATTGGAATCACCCGGCGTTCATGGCGTATTTCGCGAACTCCTCCACCGGCGCGGGAATACTCGGGGAAGCTCTCACCGCGGCACTCAACGTCAACGCGATGCTTTGGCGGACGAGCCCGGCAGCGACCGAGCTCGAGCAGCTCACTCTGGATTGGCTCCGCCAAATGCTCGGCTTGCCGGATGGATTGTTCGGCATGATCGCCGACACCGCCTCGTCGAACACACTCTACGCGCTCGCGGCGGCGCGTGAGATGCGCCCCGAGCTTCGCATTCGTGAGGAGGGGATGTCGGGGCGCGTCGATCTGCCCAAGGTGGTGGTATACTGCTCGGAAGAGGCCCACTCGAGTGTCGACAAGGCCGTGATGACGCTCGGCTATGGTCTCGAAGCGCTGCGAAAAATTCCCACCGATTCAGGGCTGCGCATGGATGCGGGCGCGCTTGCCGGGGCGGTGGACAACGATCGGCGAGCTGGACGTGTGCCCCTCGCAGTCGTCGCGACGGTGGGAACGACGGCCACGACGGCGATCGATCCGGTTCCGGCGATCGCGGAGATCAGTGAGAAGTATGGGATGTGGCTGCACGTCGACGCTTCGTACGGCGGGACCGCGGCGATTCTGCCCGAGATGCGCCACGTGCTGGCGGGATGCGATCGCGCTGACTCGATCGTGGTGAATCCCCACAAGTGGCTGTTCACGCCGATGGACTGCTCGGTGCTCTATACGCGGAGACCGGACCTGCTCAAGCGCGCATTCCGGCACATCCCCGACTACCTGGTGGTGAGCGAAGGCGAAGGTGTCGTCAATCTCATGGATTATGGCGTGGCTCTGGGTCGCCGTTTTCGCGCGCTCAAGCTCTGGTTCGTTATCAGGAATTTTGGGGTGGATGGATTGCGATCTATGATCGGAGAGCACATTCGGATCGCGAAACGGCTCGGGGAGTGGATCGCCGATGATCCGGAGCTGGAGCTAATGGCGGATATAAACTTTTCGACCGTGCTCTTCCGGCACTGCCCGGCTGGCGTGAGTGGGCGCGAGCTGGACGACCACAACGCGAGGCTGTTGGAGCGGGTTCTCGCGGGGCGCGAGGTCTATCTCTCACACGTCCGGGTGCGGGGGCGTTACGCCCTCAGGATCGCAATCGGGAACATTCATACGTCCGAAGCGCACGTCAGGCGGGCGTTGGACCTCGTAAAAGCAGCGGCGCAGGAACGATAGCTGCGGAGCGGTATATTATCGGACTGATTTTCAGCCCACCCCTTTTTTCATTCACAAATCAGGGAGCTCCTTGATGAGAGTTTTAGTGACCCGAATTGCGGCCGCTTTGTCCCTCAGCGCTGCCGCGGCGCCCCTCGCGGCGCAGAGTGCGTCGACCTGCGATCCCACCGCCAACACCAGGGGTGACATCGCCAAGGCCCAGTTCTCGATGACGCGCGCGATTTCCACCATCGAGAGGGGAACTTCGACGAAGGACGTGCAGGACGTGCTGAGGCTGGTGGACAACGGCACCGACAACCCGACCGCGCGCAATTATCTCCGCGGCGAGTCCTACATCATTTTGCTGATGCAGCCGAACGCACAGGCCGTCGTGCCGAGGAGTGCGCTCGGACTGACGACGAACCCAACCGCGACGGTCGATTTGTACCTGGCGGCCGATTCGGCGTTTTCATTGGTGGAGAAGGCGTTGCCGGAGTGCGTCCCCACTGTAACGCAGTGGCGGCAGCAGAAGCCGTGGCTCAACGCGCTCAATGGCGCAATCAACGCGTTAAATGCCGGACAAAATGATTCGGCGGAGATGCTCGCCAAGAGATCTCTGGTGCTCGATCGTCGCGCCCCTTACGCCTACTCGGTACTTGGCTCGGTCGCGCAGAATCGAAAGAATTATGCGGCGGCGGAGGACTACTGGAAGCAGACGCTTGCCGCGGCTGGCACTGACACGGCGTACGCGGATGTCCGCTTCAAGACGTTGTACGCAATCGCGTCGTCGAACTCCGACAGGGTAGACGCCGCTACGGGCGCCACCAAGCGCGCGGCCGCAAAGGCGGCGATCAAGCCGTGGCAGGACTACATCGCCGTGGCAAACAACGATCTTCTCCTCGCCGACGCGATCGACAATGAGGCCCGCATGTATTACGAAGCCGGGGATAGCCTGTCCGTTCCCGCGATCTATCAGCCTCTGATGGCGAATCCCACCAAATACGGAGAGCTATCGCTGGTTCACGCGGGCGTGGTCTCGACCCGCAACGGACATCCCGCCGACGCCGTCAAGCTTTTCGATGCGGCCCTCGCGCAGAATCCCTATTCCCGCGATGCGATCAACAATCTCGCGGCGACCTACATCCAGAACAAGGAATACTCGAAGGCGTTTCCGCTGATCGACAAGCTGGTCTCGATCGATCCGAGCAACCCCGACAATCCGCTGCTCTATGCCTTCGCGTACCAGGGTTTGTACAAGGGAACGAAGGACAAGAAGCTCCAGAAGATTTACACGGACTCGCTCGTTTACTTCAACAACAAGTCCGAGAACGCGCCGGTGAAGTTCGCGGTGACGGAATTCACGCGCCGGCCGGACCAGACGATGATCGGTGGAACGATCGAGAATCGTGGGACGACGCCAAAGACATACACGGTGAACGTGGAGTTCCTCGACAAGAGCGGGACCGTTGTCTCGACGGAGACTGCGACGGTTGGACCTGTGGCGCCGAAGAAGTCGAGCCCGTTCAAGATCACGTCGGCGAAGGGCGGCGTGTACGGGTACCGGTATAAGCCGATCACCTAGAGTTTAATAAAACGGAAGGCCGACGCTCTAATCAGCGTCGGCCTTTTTTTACAAGCCGGGTTTGTAGGGCAAGTCTCACGAGCTGCGCGGAAGCATTAGAGGATCCGCTTCCAACATCGCGCCGATTATCCAGAACCGCTTCCCATCGAACCAGAAGATCGCGACCTGCCCGAGCTCCCGCGCCAGAGCAATCGCCTTCTCCTGCGGCATCACTATGGCGAAGCTGGACTCACAATGGCTGCGGTCGGGGGAGCACGCTTCCACCGACACGAACTCGTGTCCGCCCTTCGTGAGCCGCACATCGAGATCGCGCTGCCTCGCTTCGTTCTCAGCTGGGGAAAGATCGTGGCCGCGCGGATCGAACGCAGTCAGTACCGCGAATGGCTGATCGAATCCCGCCGCAGCCAGATCCGCGATCGCACGCGCGGGCGGAAGCTCACGCAGGTCGATTTCCACAGGCGGATTGGTCGAAAAACTGAGGATCGTCTCCGGATAACGCGGCCAATCAGGATCGTGCTGTTCTGGCGTCGCTCCCATGCTGGATAGAATTACAAGCTTCGCACCACCCTCGCCCGAAACAGAAACCGGGCTTGGTACGCTCCTTGACCCAGTTTCGGCGGATGAAGTCAGATCAGATATGGCCGGACCTGCTGTACGTCGTTCGCCACGGCGAATCAGCAGGGAATGTCGCGCGCGAGGCGGCACACGAGGCCGGCGAACAGAAAATCGAGCTCGATGAGCGAGATGTCGACGTCCCGCTCTCCGAACTCGGCCAGCGACAGGCGATCGCACTCGGAAACTGGTTCCGCGCTCTCCCCCGAGAGGATCGACCCAACATTGTCCTCACCTCTCCCTACCTCCGCGCGCGTTATACGGCGGGCCTCATCATCGAGTCCGCCGGAATGCACGAGGATTCCTATTCGCTGGTCGTGGACGAACGCCTGCGCGAGAAGGAGTTCGGAATCCTCGACCGGCTCACCCCGCTCGGAGTCAAGGAGATCTTCCCGGAACAGGCCGAATTCCGCCGCCTGCTCGGCAAGTTCTATCATCGACCGCCTGGAGGAGAGAGCTGGTGCGATGTCATCCTCCGTCTCCGCAGCGCGACCGAGATGATCTCGCGCGAATACCGTGGCCAACGTGTTCTCATCGTCTGTCACTCAGTCGTCGTGCTCTGCATGCGCTACATACTCGAGCACCTCACCGAAACCGAGCTGCTCGCTATCGACAAGGAGGCCGAGGTCGCGAACTGCTCAGTGACTCTCTACGAGCACGACCCTACGCTTGGCCCGCGTGGCAACCTCCGTCTCGATTTCTTCAACTTCGTTGCGCCCCTCGAGGAGGCTGGCGCTCCGGTGACGTCGAAGCCCGATGTAAAGATTGGCGCGAGTTAGGATAGCCCTCGCCCGAGAAAAACTGACGCGCTAGCTGCGAAACGCTGCAACCGCACTCGTTGGCGTCGTCGGGGTATCGCGCCGGCGGACCGGCTCTCCCGCCGGTGCTTTCATCGGCAGCGTCAACAGAAAAGTCGTACCTGTTCCCAGCTTGCTGGCAACGGTCACGTCGCCGCCGAGCAGTCGGGCGAGCTTGCGGGTCACGCTCAACCCCAGGCCGGTGCCGCCCGTCTTTCGCGTGGTGGACTGCTCCGCTTGCCAAAACGGCTCGAATACTTCCTCGATGTTCTCGGCGGAAATCCCAACGCCCGTGTCGGCAATTCTCAGTTCCAGAACGCCGCTGTTCACCAGACAGCTGACCCGGACCTCGCCGTTCTCCGTGAACTTGATGCCGTTGGAAAGAAGATTCACCAGCATCTGCCGCAGCTTTGTCCCATCGGTCTGGATGGACTCATCCTCTTCGAGGAGGTCGACAATGAAATCGATGCTCTTCGCTGCCGCCATCGGCTCGACGAGGGCAGCCGCATCGGCGATCGTGTGATTGATCGACATCGACTCCCACCTTACGCGCTCGCGCCCAATGTCCACGCGCGCGAATGTCAGAATCTCGTCGATTAGACCGAGTAGATGCCGCGCGCTGGCGTTGATTCTCCCCAGCTGCTGGCGTTGCAGCTCCGTCACCGGTCCGGTGATGCCATCGGAGAGCAGCTCCTCGTAGCCCATGATGGCCGTGAGCGGAGTCCGCAGCTCGTGCGACATCACGGCGAGAAAATCCGTCTTGCTGTTGTTCGCGCGCTCGGCTTCCGCGCGCGCCAGCTCGGCCTCGTTGCGCGCCTTCTCCGCGTGGGCTCGCGCCTGCTGCTCGAGCTGCAGCAGATCGACGCGCTCCTTGTCCGTGTTGCGAAGGACCCGCGCCGACCAGAGCACCAGCCCGACGAACGTCATGATGCTGGCGACCGCGAACAGGGACACACCAAACTCGGACTCGTAGAAACCCGACGGCTCACCGAGTATCCTGATGACACCGAGCAGGATCGGCGCGAGCAAAGCGGCGGGCAGAAGTCTCCGCGTTAGAACGCCCGCTGGGCCGTCGTCCAGAAGAAGCACAGCGACACCGCGATCCCTCACCGCGACGAGTATCCCGACGCCGAGTATGAGCTGTCCGATCGCCGTCCACAGCGCCATACCGGACGATTGTGACAGACTGTACATCCCCTTGACGCCGAACAGATAGCCGAGAATTGCCAGCAACGCGATGAGAAGAGCGGGCGTCGCGAACATCTGCGCGCGAAGGTCTTGCCTCCGCTGATCGTGCGGAATCGAGAGAAGCGCTAAGGCAAAGAGCAGGAGGCTGCCGGCGCTGTTGATCGCAATGCGGCCGGGCGGAATAGTCGAGACGCGTTTTACCTGGTCTCCGAACAGCAGCAGATCGAACCCGGACGAGCTGCCCCGCAGATACTCGTAGAGAGTGAGCCCCGCGATCGTGGCGACAAGAGCAGCCAGAGTTTGCTGAATCGCATCGGTGCTTGGAGGCCGTTTCCGACGCACTGCCATGATCAGCGCGATTCCCGCCAAAACGAAACACAGCGCCATCAGCGGAAGGATCGGATATCCGCCGGTGGTGGGCGTAGTAACCGCGGGAATGTTCAACGCCCAACCGGCAAGCGCTGCTGCGCCGAGGATCGCTACAAGCCCACCTGCTATGATGGGCATGCGCTCGACGAAGCCTATCAGTGGGCCGTGACGTCCCGAAGGGCTGACTGGAATTGCGCTGGGATTCGTCATGTTACTCGTGGACCGAAAACCTATTCGCGAACAATGACGAGTGCAATTCTACCACGCGATCGCTTTTCGATCGCGGAAAAACGCGCCCGTCGGGCCGTTGTCAGGGAGCGTCGCGAGCCACACGACGGTCTCCGCGCCTTTCGCGACATCACGACTGGCGCCTTGCCCGCCCATTGCTGTCTGCACCCAGCCGGGGTCAACCGAGTTTACGAGAATACCCATTCCCTCGGTTTCGGCCGCGATCACTCTGGTCGCGACGTTGATGCCGGCCTTCGACATCCTGTAAGCAATGTATCCGCCGCCCATTTCGGCGAGCGACCCCATGCCGCTCGAGAGGTTTACAATGCGGCCATAGCGCCGACTTTTCATAATCGGTATGGCGAGACGCGATAAAAGGACGGGACCATAGACGTTGGTCTGCATCGTTTCGCGAATTATCTCGAGTTCCTCCAGCGGATCCGCGTCCCCTTCCTCGACCATGATTCCGGCGTTGTTCACCAGAATGTCGATACGCCCGACATCACGTCGCACCCAGTTCATGCATTCACCGATGCTTTTAGCACTCGCCACGTCGAGTTGATGCGCTTCGACCGGCAACCCGGCGGCGCTGAGCTCCTTCGCGGCAGCGATTCCCTTCGCGGCATCGCGCGATCCGAGGATTACCCTGATGCCCAGCTTCCCCAGCTGACGGCAAACCTCCAGACCAATTCCGCGGTTACCGCCTGTTACGACTGCGATTTCCTGTTCGGCCATTCATGTGTTCCGGTTAAAAAGCGTGCGACAAGAGTGTACTTCGCCGTTGGCACTTGCACTACGGGCTATCCTTAACTGGTGGCAACTTTGAAGAACGGCAGTATGATTGCAATTATTGCCGGATCGCGTTTTCCCTTCCATGACTGCATCCCGTCTCACAACTCACTCACCGCCCTCTGCTCCTCCCTCAAAGCAGGCGATCGCGGACCTCCTGACGGAGGCACGGGATAGAACGCTCCTGCTCGTGTCCACGGTGTCGGACGAGGATCTGCATCGGCAGCACGACCCGCTCATGAGTCCCTTCATCTGGGACATCGGTCATATCGCACATTTCGAGGAGCTGTGGCTCACGCAGAATCTCGACGGACCGATTGAATTCTCGGAGATGCCGGGGTTGTATAACCCATTCGAGCACCCTCGTGCTACTCGCGCATCGTTAGCACTCCCGATTCTGTCGGAGATGACTACGCGGCTTCGTGAGATCCGCGCGCGTGTTCTGGATCGGCTCGAGTCGGTGGAATTCGACGATGCGAATCCGCTGCTGCGGGATGCGTATGTCTACAACATGGTCCTCCAGCACGAGTACCAGCACAACGAGACGATCCTTCAGACCTTGCAGCTGAAAAAGGGTGATCCGTATCGCGCGCCGCGGCAGATTTCGTTCGCGGCGCGGAAGGTTGCGTCGCCAGAAATGGTGTCATTCGGTGGCGGACAGGTCTCGATCGGGACGGATGACCGAAGTGCGGCGTACGACAATGAACGGCCGAAGCATATGATC
>Ga0193727_1000290_pt1 | contig 18593 bp, 10 predicted proteins | sample H2c2metaG_FD_143051 | JGI IMG/M metagenome (GOLD analysis project Ga0193727, IMG submission 143051) | Soil microbial communities from a riparian zone of the East river system, Colorado, United States - H2c2 | ecosystem: Environmental > Terrestrial > Soil > Riparian zone | place: USA: East River...
TATCGCGGATTGCGCGTGTACGGTTGCACCATCGACGATGCGCCACTCCGCTCGGCTGATGCCATCGCGGCGGCAAGCAGGCTCACCGCAACGTAGATCGAACGCTGCGAGCCCGGCTCGTAAAACTTGCCGCCGGCCGCGTTGACGCTGACGGATGAGACGTATCGCGTGTTGAAAAGATTTTGCGCGCCGAAAGTCAGCTCGACACCCGATCCATTCCACATCGCGCTTGACACCACCCGCGCATTGAAGATCGCGTAGCCGGGAGAGCTTTCTGAGTTCCCATCATTGACGAACATTCTGTCGGCGAGCGTCGACTCGGTCACGAGCGTTCCAAATCTTGTGCGCACGGCGGCGCTGGCTTGGAGGGTTTGTCGCGGAATTCCCGGTATCCGGTTGCCCGCATAGTGAGCGGTATCCACGGTAAAATCGACGAAGCGATAATTCGCGTACGTATAGGCGCCGCCGAGCTCTACCTGCTTGACCGTTGTGCCGAGTCCCAGCTCGAGTCCGCGGCGCGACGTGCGGCCGGCGTTCCGGAAGTATCGCCGCCCGTTGCCGCCGGGAATGTCGAACGGAATCAGCTCGTCGTGAACGCTGGTTGCGAACAGAGCGGTATTGTACTGGAGTCCGTTGGCCCCGACGCCCTTGATGCCGGCTTCGTATGTCAGCGAGCGCTGCGGCTTCAGGTCGCGGTTGATTCCAGCAGCACCACTCGGCTGATTCCCGAGCTCTGTAGCCGTGGGTGTCTCGAACGCCGACGAGATGTTGGCGTAGGCGCTATGCGATGGAGAAAGCCGCGCGAGAATCCCGACCATTGGACTCACGGCATCGAGCAGGCGTTCACCGGAGTCGTCCGGGTTTGTCGCGGTGATGAGTCGGTCCTTCACGCGAAATCGTACGGCATCGGTGCGGGCCGACGCGGTGAGCGTATAGCGGTCCATGAAATCCAGCTCGTCTCGCATGTAGGATCCCCATGATGAGATTAGCTCGCGCTGATCGAGCGTCACCGAGCCGCGTTCGACGCCAGGATTCGGACAGGTGAGAGTAGGAGCCGTCGGTGTGGGAACGTCGTTGCAGTTGGTGTAATTCAGACGCAGATCGTTCTGACGCTGCAGCTCCGTTCCGACGGTGAACCGTTGCTCCGCGCCAAGCAGTGAGAAGGGGATCGTAGCGCGCAGATTTCCCCCGGACATCGAACGGCCGACATCGACCACAGCAAAAGTCAGCGGATTGTCGAGCGTTCGCGTTCCGACGTAGGCTGACGCTTCGATCTCTCCGCGAAAAGCGTTGTGGCGTCCCGTCAGGCCAAGTTGGGATTGTGTGACTGCCTTCCGCGCTTGCTTTCTTACAGAGAGGGGATCTGCCAGCCTGGGGTTGGTTTCGAATTGTGCCCGGGTGATTGCGCCGGGGTTCTGTGCGACCGGCGTATTGACTCCGAGCCATTCCAGAGCGTACGAGCCGGCTACATCGTCGCGCGAGATCCTGGCAAAACCGTTCGTCATCCGTTGGCGTGAGTAGTCGCGGTACCCGTCACTTTCAGTTCGGGCGACGTTCGCCTGATATGCGAATCCGTCGGTCATTCCTCCTGCTTTTGCTACCAATCGACGCGTGTCAAACGCTCCGTCCGACATCCGCAGGCCACCCGACACAGGAACCGCAGGGGGATCAGCGGTGCGAATGTCGACGACGCCACCTCCCGCATTTCCGTAGAGGGAAGACGCACTGCCTCGCATCACCTCCACGCGACCGACCGACTCGAGGTCTAGATAGTCGACGGGGGTCTGGCCGTCGGGGAGTGTCAACGGAATGCCATCGCGGAGCACTCGAATCCCGCGGACTCCAAACGCCGAGCGCGCCCCGAAGCCGCGAACGGAGATTCTGGGATCCTGCGATGGATTGTTGCGGTTGGAGACCGAGAGCCCGGGAATCAGCCAGAGGACGTCATCGAGTGAGAGATGCCGTTGTCCCGGGCGCAAAGAGTCCGGGGTTTGGACCGTGACCGCGAATGGCAACTCGAGCGGCGATCTGTGCGCCCCGCGACCTACCTCTACCACCACCGGCGCAAGACGCGTCGCGGAGGTATCCTGAGCCAATGCGCCATCGGGGTGAATGGCAACGGTACACACGGCGGCCGCAACGCTGATAAGAGCCCTTGGATTCATGCTCCTATATACTGGGCGGCGCAGGCCCGCTCAACCGCTCCCTAGCCTTCGTCCAACACCTTTCTCACGGTTTGCAGCAAGGCTTCAGACGTGAAGGGCTTTTGCAGGAAACTCTTCGAAGGCTCGATGAAGCCACGCCGAATGATGTCGTCGTCGGTATAGCCGGACATGTAGAGTGACTTCATCGTTGGACGAATCCCGCCCAGGCGCTCCACGAGACCCCGGCCGCTCATCCCCGGCATTACGACGTCGGTCAACACCAGGTCGATCTTGCCGGTCTCGTTCGAAGCGATGTCCATCGCTTCGCGTCCGTGCTGTGCCGAAAGCACGCGGTAGCCTTGCTTCTCCAGAATTCGTGATGCGAGTCCACGCACTGCCGCCTCATCCTCAACGAGGAGGATCGTCTCCGATCCTCGTGCGGCTTCCTTGGTCGCCGGCTTGTATTCGGATGGCTGAAAAGCAGCGGCGGCGCTGACTTCCGGGAAATAGATCTTGACGGAGGTCCCGTGCCCTGGCTCGCTGTATATCCAGACGTACCCGCCCGACTGCTTCACGATTCCGTACACCGTGGCAAGCCCAAGTCCGGTCCCTTTTCCCGCTTCCTTCGTCGTGAAGAAAGGATCGAATGCGTGTTCTCTCGTGTCCGCGCTCATGCCAACGCCGGTGTCTGCCACCGAAAGCATCACGTAGCGCCCGGGCACGACTGGGGCGTGCTCGCTGGTGTAGGTTTCGTCGAGATCGACGTTCTTCGTTTCGATGGTGATCGTGCCGCCTTGCGGCATCGCGTCGCGCGCGTTCACGATGAGATTCACGAGGATCTGCTCCAGCTGGCCGGGATCCGCGACCAGGTATCCGCGCGCTCCGCAACTCGACGCAATCAGGATGTCCTCTCCGATCAGTCGTCTGAGCATGGGCTCGACGGTCGCTACCACGCTGTTCATGTCGAGCACACGCGGCTGCAGAATCTGCTTGCGGCTGAATGCCAGGAGCTGCTTGGTGAGTGTCGATGCGCGCTCGGCGGCGCTTCTGATCTGCTTCACATCGTCGCTGCGGGGATCGTCAGGCTCGAACGCCTCCATGATGATCTCGGTGTTGAGCCTGATCACCGTGAGCAAGTTGTTGAAATCGTGGGCGATGCCTCCGGCGAGACGTCCAACCGCATCCATTTTTTGCGACTGGCGAAACTGTTCCTCCAGATTGCGCCGCTCGGTCAGATCGATCGACACGCGGACGTAGCCAACCACAGCTCCTCGCGCGTCACGCACTGGAGCCGTGGTGAGAAGCGCCGGGAATGCCTTGCCCGTTTTTCCCTGCACGAGATACTCTCCCGTCCAGCTTTCGCCACCGGAGCCCCGCTGGCCGATCTCGCCACCGTGATCCCGAAGAAACGGGGATGGCGTCAGCTCGTGGATCGGCTTGCCAACGGCTTCTTCCGCGGCCCACCCATAAAGGTTTTCGGCGAACGCGTTCCAGAAGATCACGATTCCTTCCGGATCGGTGGCGACGACCGCCTGCTGCACCGCGTTCAGCAGCTGCGCCTGGAACCGGATAGCTGCTTCCGAGCGCGAGCGCTCGGTTACATCCGTCATCGCGCCGATCATTCGAGTAGCGGTCCCCACGTTGTCACGCGCGATGTAGCCGCGATCCACGACGTTGGCATAAGTGCTGTCGCCGCGCCGATAGCGATAGGAATCGCTCCAGCTCGTGCCGCCGTGGTCGAGGACGCCCTGAATTCCGCCGACGACTCTCTCGCGGTCTTCCGGATGGATGTGATCGTACCACCACTGAATCTCCGGAAAGATCTTGTTCTGGCGGTGGCCGAAAACGTGTTCGACGGAGTCGTTCCAGACGAGGGCGTTGGTTTTGATGTCCCAATCCCAGATGACATCGTTCGTAGCTCTGGCGACGAATTGAAAGCGTTCATCCGTGGAGCGCACTGCCCGTTCCGCCTTCCTCTGGTCGGTTACGTCGACCACGATCGCGACCGCCGCGACCACGGCTCCGGCGGCATCCTGCACCGGTGCTGAGCTCATGCGAACATAGCCATCCGTACCATCACCGCGCAGAATCCGAATCTCCTCTCCGCGCACGGCTTCCCCCGTAATCACCGTGCGCGCCAACGGCCACTCGAGGGCGGCGAGCGGTGTGCCGCTTTCGCGAAACCCGACCCACTCGTTGTAGCTATTCAAGTTTGGGGACGGTGTGAACGCCGTGCGGAATATTTCGGTCATCTGCGCGTTCACCGAGATGAGACGTCCCGACGGCACTTCGGCCACGACGACACCCACCGGCATTTGCTGCTGAACCGCGTGGGCGAGCGTCCTCTCGGCGATCAATCGCAGTTGCGCGTCGTGAACGGCGCGCGACGCCACGCGTCGCTGAAATTCGGACATCACCGCAGCGGAAAGCGCGGTCAGTACGCTGAGGTCGCGCTCGGTCCATTCACGAGGGGCGTCATCGTACGCACACAGGGCGCCAAGCACGTACCCCTCATCGGTCGTGAGAGGCACTCCGGCGTAGGCAATGCCATTGGGTTTGCGGTCGGCAAACGCTGGGTCTGCTCGAACATCGGGGATCACGATCGGGGTTCCGGTGGAAACCACATCCTGACAGAACGAGACATCGAGCGGATGCCACCCTACGGAAGGCGCGCCGTTGCTGCTTGCGACGCTTTTGATGTACTGGCGGTTGACGTCGACGAGCGAGATCAGAACCGTGGAAACGCCCAGGAATTGAGCGGCGAGACGCGTGAAGGCATCCAGTCGGTCTTCTGCAGGTGTATCGAGGAGTCCTGTGTTGTGGAGCGCAGCGAGCCGGACGGGGCTCGTCAATGCCTGTTGGTTGGGCAAGAAGGGAATGAGGAGAAGAGAATTCCGACGCTTAAGTCAACCGTAACGCGCTGGAGAAGCCACTCTTACGACGATACAGCACTGCAAGAATCACAGCAGAAACCCGCACGATCGAGTGGCCATTGGCGGTGCGAGTGACAGTGAATCAGCAAAAGACTCACGGGGGTCTTAGAGGGACCTGCGCTTCATTTCTGTTGTCTCAGATAGCGTTCAGACTCGCTTAGCGAGCGGGATCGTAACCGTGAACACTGATCCAACGTCGACCTCGCTGCGCAGCTCGATGTCGCCGCCCATGCCCCGCGCGAGCCCACGGCTGATCGCCAAACCCAGACCCGTACCCTCGGTGGTGCGTGTCAGCCCACGATCGAGCTGCACGAACGGCTCGAATACGAGCGCTTGCTTGTTTCCAGGGATGCCCGATCCGTTGTCCTCGACGTGAATCGAGACCGATTCTCCCTTGAATGCGCACCAAAGCCTGATACGTCCGCCCACAGGCGTGAACTTCACGGCGTTCGAGACAAGATTGATCAGTATCTGCCGAAGCTTGTCCGGGTCGGTGCGTGCATACGTGTTACCCGGTGGCATGTCACATTGATACACCAGTGACTTGGCGCGTGCGAGCGAGCTCACGACGGCTTCGAGATCACCGATCAGAGCGCGGAGTGGCACATCGATGATGTCGTACTTCAGCTCGGTCGCTTCGAGCCGGGTGAAGTTCAGGATGTCGTTGATGATGCCGAGCAGGTGCTCCTGGCTCCGTTTGATGCGAGCAAGGTCAGCTTTCTGCGCGCCCGTGAGTGGTCCGCGAAGCTCCATCTCGAGGAGATCGACATAGCCACCGATCGAGTTGAGCGGGGTCCGCAACTCGTGACTCATTACAGTGAGGAACTCTGCCTTCGATCTGTTGGCGGAGTCGGCGGCAGCCCACGCTTTCTTTGCTTCGCTGATGACGGCGCGCAATTCCTCGTTGGTGAGGGCGAGCTCGTGGGCCAGCTCGCGGGCCTCGTTGGTCTGGTGCTCGAGCTTGCGGGCCTGATCCTGAAGGAGGCTATTGCTCTCTTCGAGGGCAGCCATGCGCGCAGCCGCCACCTGGCGCTGTCGAGACATCCTCACAGCACGGATAACCGCGTTGACCTTTGAGAAGGTGAATGGCATCATCGCGCCCGTAGTACGGGGTACTTGGATGACGATTCTTTGCCGAAAGGAGGCACCACTGATGGCCGCCTACTACCGCGGATGACCCCGGGAGGGGGCTAACGCACATTTGTGATGCGCTTTGCCGATTCGCCGGAAGGCACATCAACGGGCTGACTCCCTGAATCGTCCGTTGTATCTTCAAGGCCGGCAAGACCCGGTAGCTCAGTTGGTAGAGCAACGGACTTTTAATCCGTAGGTCGTGGGTTCGAAACCCACCCGGGTCATTTCACCACTACATTATCGGCGATTCCTGACTGGAGCTGGTCAGCACTCGAACCGTAACCCCGTCACTCATGGCAAAGCGCAGGAAGGACAGGGACCCGGAGCTCGCGCGCGCGCTCAACGCTGTGCGGCGGCTGGTACGTGGACTTCGCTCCGCGGCCGAGGCCGTCGAGCGCGAATTGAGCGTCAGTGCCGCGCAGCTGTTCGTGCTGAGAGAGCTCGATCAGGTACCCGATCAATCCGTGAAGGATCTCGCGGCGGTGACGATGACGACTCACAGCACCGTGTCACAGGTTGTCGGTCAGCTGATCACGAAGGGCCTCGTTACTCGTACTCCCGACGCGTCCGACGGACGTCGCGCCGTACTTCGAGTAACTCGCCCGGGCGCCGCCCTCGTGAAAAGATCTCCCAAAGTCATTCAGGCGGATCTCATCGAGGGATTCGCGGTCTTGCGCCCGACAGAGCGACGCAGCCTCGCGAACGGGCTGGAGAAATGGCTCGCCGCGTCGGGATTCTCGCATGTCACATCGAGAATGCTTTTTGACAAACCGCTCCTCACCAAGCGCAAGTCATCTGGGAAATGAAAAAGGGATGTCTCTCGACATCCCTTTTTCATTCCAACCGCTTATCACCTGATTAGGTGCAGGTGATTACACCGTTGTCGTTTCGCAGAGCTGCTTCCCCGCGAGTACATAGAAGTTGCGCTCCACACGCGATTCCTTCGTCTCGGAATTTGCGCATACGAACGTCTGTGTATTGACGATCGCGGGGAGAAGCAGGCAACGGTAAATGCGTCGGTGCCGACGCATCGCATGTTCATTGCCTCGGGAAGGCCCTTACGGCGCTGGCTTATCCGTTGTGGGGGGCGCGCCCGTGGCGGCATCGATCTTGTTTCCGGGCGGTGCGGCGGCCGGCTCGGTCCCGTTCGCGGGCGGCATCAAGGATCGCTGAATCCCCCCTTCGACTTTGCGCATCAGCGTGAGGAACGCGGTTGCCGCCGTAGGCTCGAATTCCGTTCCCGACCGCTCCTCGATATAGGTAATGACACGTTCCGCTTCCCACGCGTCGCGGTACGGCCGCTTTGTTCGCAAAGCGTCATACACGTCACAGACGTGAACGAGGTTGCTGGCCTTGTGGCAGGCGCGCCGGTAATGGGGCGTCGGATAACCGTGGCCGTTGATCATGATGTGGTGCTCGTGGGCAACCGCCGCCGCGAGGTCAAGCCGGCGACCGCTCTCGATGATCATTTTCGCGCCCTCGACGGGGTGCGCCTGCATTACCTGTCTCTCCTGGTCGGTTAGCTTGCCCGGCTTGTTGAGAATGTCCTGCGGGATGTGCACCTTGCCGAGGTCGTGGAGCAATCCCGCGACACCGAACGTGCGGATGTCCTGTTGCGCCAGTCCGATCGATTCGGCGAGGGCCATCACCAGTACCGAGACATTCAGCGAGTGCGTGGTCGTGTATTCGTCGAATTCCCTGAGCTGGAGCAATGGAAGTATCATCTGCTGATCGCCGTGCATTGCCATCGAAAGCGACCGCACCACTGCTTCCGCTTCGGCCAGCGGCAACCTGCCACGCTGCATTACGTCCATGTGCATCGATTTGATCGACTCGATTTCCTCGTGCAGCGAGTAGGAGATCGTGGCGATTGGCGTCGGAGCGTCGATTGATTCCTGCAGCTCCTTCGTTTCTCCGCGAATACCGAGCGCGCCGACCTTGATTCCAGTTGGTCGGTTGGTCCTCGCTTCCGCGCTGTCGATGAATGACAGCGTGATGCGGGCCATCATCTCCTCGAGAAACTCTTCGTACTGCTCGCGGGTGACGCTGCTTTCGAGCTCTATTCGCTGCACTCCTGCCTGAGCGAGACGCGTCCCCCATTCCCAGTCGCCCAGCTCGCGCAGGGCAGTATCGTGGTAAATCGTCTCTTCGCCGAGAAACGAAAAGCGCGGAGTCGGATCGTTGTGCTGGAGGTCCTGGAGACACCGGTACGACCGATCGACAGCGCGCTCCCGCGCCGGATGCCCGTCGTTGTAAAGCGCCATCGTCGACACTGCCTGGCCGAAAGACACGAGGAAGCGAATCGGATCACTCATTCTTCGGAACCCTGGCCGGACTTGTCGTGCCTTTGACCCGGGCGACCTTCGTCCGAACCTCGGGATCTCGACTTTGTTCGGCGAGCCTGATAATGGATTCTGCCCTGGGGTCGCTCCGCCAGTGGATCGCAACCATACTCAGCGCCGCCAACATTTCCGGGGTCGATGAGCGAAGCTTCGGCCTCCTCGCCCATTGAGTCTCGGTCACGATGAAACCCAGAAACCACCCCAGTGTCTCGGGCGTGTGCTGCTGCGCAACGATCCGGATTCCCATGGTGCGAAGCTGCGAATCGAGCTCGCCGCGATCGACACGATGTCGGATCAACTCGATACCGGCGGGAGGACATTTCTCCTGAGCGATGGTGAGGCCGGCAAACACGACTCTGTCATCACGGTCGGAAAGTGCGGCGATGATCGTCTCATCACGTTCGGCCGCGTTGCGAAGCAGGAGTCTCACGGCTTCGCGACGCACAAGCGCCTCTTCGCTTTCCAGGTAGGTCCGCGCGGAGAATCCCGAGGGCAAAGCGCCGAGCCGCCCGAGCTCCGCGAGGAGTTCGCGCTGCATGACTGGTGGTGATTTCGCAATCCGCTCCGCCATTTTCGGCCCCACGTCATCGCCGAGCGATTGCAGCAGATCGTAAAACTGGGCGCGGGTTTTTGCATCCTCGAAGACGGCGGCAACCGAGAGCAGTGTCGACGCAGTCTCGATTCCGAGCCGCTTCACGAAGCGGGTGACCAACGGCATGTCGATGCGCGGCTGTTGGAGAAGGGCTTCGAGAATGCGTTCCCCTTTCAGGAACTCCCAGACCGGTGCGGCCGCCTCGGGGGTCGGGGCGCGCTCTACCATGTCGAGCAGCACCTCGGCGCGCCCGGCTTTGCACAAGTCGACCATAGCAGCGCGGACCTGCGGTCCCATCGAGCCCACCTCGATCGCGATTTGAACCATGCGCTCGGGCTCGATGTCGGTGGGAATCGCATCGTTGGACGCTTTAGTGGCCGCGCTTCTGGAGCTTGACATGCTCTCGAGAGCTTGTCGGTACGCCTCGGGGTTCGGGTCGTCGAGGCTCCAGTCGTCGACCAGCCGGCGCATTACATCGCGAATGGTAGGGTCGGTTCTGGCCCGCGGTCCGTCGGACGATGGATGGTGCGCGAGCTTGGACAGCATCCGCAGCATTGAATGAGAGACGGTTTGTCCCTCGGCAGCCGATGCTGCTTTCACCAGGTCGATGACCGCTTCGACGGTGATCCCCTGAGAAGCGTCGAGGAGGAATCGCCGCCTCTGGGCTTTGTCTCCCCCCATCTCGAGAAGCCGTTCGAGTGTCGACTCCTTGAGCGACCCGACCAGGCGCGATACGCGCTTCTGCAATCCGGCGGCTTCGGGGCCCTCCGCGGTCTTGAGCTCCTCGCCTATCTGAAGGAGATATCCGACGATCACCTGATCGTAAGCCTCTTCCCGCTGGTGCTCATCGATTGCGCGAGCGACCGTGGCCGGCTCGAGCGAGGTGTTGTCGTCGGGTTCTTCTCGCCTCTTCTCGCCCGGTCCCGAGGTGTCTGACACGAGTGCTGCCCGGGCAAGTCCGATCCAGAGCTGGGTCGCGCGCCCCGCAGCCATGTGATCCGTGCTTGGCTCATCGGCCGGATCGTCCTCAATCAGCTGCAATCGATCGTAAGTGAGCGGAAAGAATCGCACGTGCGGCCAGAGCTCGCCCACGCGCTCGATGTCGAGGCCGATTGGTGTCTGCGACCGAACGGGGTCGACAGCGAGCGCCGCCAGCGCATTCCCCAGCTCCTCGCGCCCTAAACCACGAATGAACTTCACCGCCCCGACGTGGTGCCCGTGCAGACGCGTGGCCAGCTCCTTGAGCACGGCGTTCAACGGGTCGGTCGCGACACCTTCGATTATCAACTGCCTCCGCGCGACTCCGATCGACAGCGACTCACGATCGCCGACGAAGAGTGTTCCCAGCCGATTGGCGACACCATCTACTGCTCCGTGTAGAAGCGGGTGGCTCTCGGGGTATATCGCGTGCTTGTTCAGCGTGATCGACAGCTCGACGAGAAAATCGGCGAGCTCGCGCGACAGCGTCGCAATCCCCGGCTTGGGAGGATGGGCGGCAGGCGCGGCTGGAGTGGAAGCGGCCGCCGGAGCGGGATGCGCCGTAACAGCGGAAGCCCCAGCTGGAGCGGAAGGTCCTGATGGGGCGGGGGGCGGAGCTCCCTGTGACGGGTTCGTCATTGGGTGGGCGTACGAATACGCCTCAACGGGGACCGGAAAATGGAGTGTCGCAGCGGCATTACAATACTCACCATGGGTCCGGGGTACGCCAGTGTCGAAGTTGCTCCCCGCCGAAGCTAAGTTTTTTCGATGGAAGCGGACACATACTCGACGCGTTGGCGGGTCCTTGCGTTACTTGGTTTTGCCGAGTTGTTGGGGATGTCGCTGTGGTTTTCGGCCAGCGCCGTTACCCCGCAATTGCGCTCGATCTGGGGGCTGACGACATCGGAGGCGGCCTGGCTGACGACGATTGTCCAGCTCGGGTTCGTTTGCGGAACCGCCGTCGCCGCCATTCTCAACCTGCCAGATCTCATTCCGGCTGCCACGTTCTTTAGCGCCGGCGCCCTGCTTGGCGCGGGGGCAAACGCCGCAATTCTCGCGGCGCCCGGATATCGTTCCGCGCTGGCGTTGCGCTTCGCAACCGGGTTTTGTCTCGCGGCGGTCTACCCGCCAGCCATGAAGATGACCGCGACCTGGTTCCGCTCCCAGCGAGGCCTGGCGATCGGCGTAATCGTCGGCGCTCTCACCGTGGGGAAAGCGGTGCCCTATCTGGTCCGCGCCATCCCGCATGTCGGGCTTCGCCCCGTCGTGCTCACCTCCAGCATCGGCGCGGCGATCGCTGCCCTACTGGTCACGGTGGGCTACCGTGAAGGTCCGTATCCATTTACGTCGCGCCCGTTCTCCTGGAGTCACGTCGGCGATGTCCTACGCGTACGGGAATGGCGGCTCGCGACGGCCAGCTATCTGGGGCACATGTTCGAGCTCTATGCATTCTGGACATGGATTCCGGCGTTTCTCGCAGCAAGCGTTGCCGTAGCGTCGGGGGGATTCCTTCGCGCGCCACGTCTTATATCCCTTCTTGCCTTTACGACCATCGCGATTGGCGGAGCAGGGTCGGTATGGGGCGGGCTGTTCGCCGATCGTCGGGGCAGGGAACGGCTCGTGTCCATTTCGCTCGTGATGAGTGGAAGCTGTTGCTTGTTGAGCGGCGTCCTCTTTGGCAGGGCTATCTGGATACTTGGTGCGCTCGCGATGACCTGGGGTTTTTTCGTGATTGCCGACAGCGCTCAATTCAGCACTCTCGTGACGGAGTCGGTCCCACCCCACGCCGTTGGAACGGCGCTGACCGTCCAAACTTCGCTTGGCTTTTTGCTCACCATGCTCCCAATGCAGGTCGTGCCGCTGATTGCGCAGCGGACCGGGTGGCGCTGGGCCTTTGCGCTCCTGGCGCTTGGCCCGGTGGCCGGGATCGCCGCAATCAGGAAGCTCGCCGCGCTTCGCGCGACCTCGTCAGAAAAGGCTAATTTGTCCCTGTCTGCCTGACCCTGTAACCGGAAAAAACCAATGCTCAAAGACTTCAAGGATTTCCTGCTCAAGCAGAACGTCGTGGCGCTGGCGATAGCCGTTGTTGTGGGGACGGCTCTCAATACGCTGGTGAAAGCGATCGTCGATGATTTCATCATGCCGATCATCGTAGCAATCGGACCCGGTGGAGATTGGCAGAAGGCGACGTGGAGCGTTGGGTCCGTAAAGTTCGGCATTGGAGATTTCGCCGCCGCGGTGATCAACTTTCTAATAATTGGTTTGGTCGCCTGGCGGATCTCGAAGATCTTCATCAAGCCAGCGGCGGAAGCTCCAAAACGGACTTGCCCGTTTTGCCGAATGTCCATCGACGCCGCGGCGACACGCTGCCCGAATTGCACCAGCCAGCTCGCGGCAGGCTGACACCCGACCTGGCCCCGGCTACGCGAGGCGTCTTGCCTACTTCGCGTAGCCGAGGGCTGCGCGCACCTCGGAGAACAGCATCTCGCTTGTGAAGGGCTTCTGGAGATACGGGATACGGTCGCCGCTCCCTTTTGCGGGAAAAACCTCTTCCTTCGGGTATCCCGACATGAAAAGGACGCGGATACTGGGGCTCAGCTCCCTCAGCTCCTCGACCATGCCCCGGCCGCCGAGGTTCGGCATCGCAACATCCGTCAGCACGAGGTCGATTTCCCCGACGTGAGCCGCGGCTACACGCAGAGCGATGGCGCCGTCGGCCGCGTCGAAAACTCGATAACCCTTCTGTGACAGTATCTTCTTCGCGAGGTTGCGCACCGCCGCCTCGTCTTCGACCAGAAGGATCGTCTCGCTAGTCCGGAGCGCTCTCTCGATTGTTGGCGCTCCTGATTTTGCGGAGAGGGTGCCTGTTTTCTTCTTGAGCGCGTTCTCGGCGAGCCTGGCATCGAACGGTTCCAGGCGTGCCGACGCCAGCAGCTGGCGCGCCAGAATGGAGGCACGTCTTGAAGCGGACTGGATCTCGCCAAGCTCCTGCGCGCTGGCTGGATTTTCGCCGGCGCTCTCGAGCAGGAACTCGGTGTTTATTTGAATGACCGTGAGCAGGTTGTTCAGCTCGTGCGCGACGTAGCTGGCCGTTTTGTTGGCTTCCTCCAGATCGGCCGTTCGTTTTTCGAGGTCGATTCCCGTCGTCTTCTGCTTTTGCCTGTTCGATCCGGTCGAGGTTTTTTTCAGAACGGTTATCCTTGCTGTTGAGATCCAAACAATTCAACGAGTTTGGAAGCTAACGCATCGGGGCGACCCACCGTCGAGGCGGCCCCTCATCGTTGCGGACAACTACTTAGGGAGCCAGAATTCCGAATGAATGATGTCGACAGGTCCCTTGGCTGAAGCGGCGCTCTTCGGCCGGTCAGCGGAGCTCGCCCTTCTGTCGAAAACACTCGACGATGCGACGAAGGGTGCGGGACGCTCGGTCTTCATCGTCGGCGAGGGCGGAATCGGCAAAACGCGGCTTGCCGCCGCCGCCGCCAGCCGGGCGTCAAAACGCGGATGGACCGTGGCCGTTGGACGGGCTTATCCGGTCGAGACAGGTGTCCCTTACGCTCTCTTCGCCGACGCACTGCTTCCGCTTGTAAGCAAGCTCGATCCGGCGACCTTGACGGTTCTGACGCGTGGCGGCGCAGCGGACTTCGCCCACCTTTTTCCAAGTCTGGGAGCGTCTACCGAAAGGAACCGTGCCTCGGCGGGCGCCGACCCGTCCGAGATCAAGGCGAGATTGCTCTGGAGCTTCACGCAGTTTCTCTGGCGTCTCTCTGCCAAGCAGCCGCTCTTCATCGTCCTGGAGAATCTGCAGTGGGCCGACGCGTCGTCGCTCGAGCTGCTGCACTTCATCGCGCGCCAGATCGAGGGACAGAAAATAGTTCTGCTCGGAACCTACAACGAGGCCGAGCGGGACTCGAACGCAGTCTTGCGCACGACCGAGCAATCACTGCTGCGACTCGGCTCGCTCGTCGTTCATAAACTGGCTCCCCTCGGACCAGCGGACGTGGAAGAGATCGTCGCGGAAATGTTCGGAGCGGACAAGGCCTCGACACGCGGCTTCTCCGCACTGCTCTATGACAGGACGCGGGGGAACCCATTCTTCGTCGAGGAGACGCTCAAATCGCTCGTCCAGGCGGGATCCCTGAAGCAGTCCGAAGGGCGGTGGACGGGATGGCAGATGGAAACTCTCAACCTTCCCTCTACCATTCGCGATGTCGTGAAGACGCGAATCGACCGGCTCTCGCCCAACGCCCGCACACTGGCGAATCTCGCGGCCGTAATTGGAACACGCGCTCCGCACGAAACGCTCGCGCGCGTCTCAGGTCTGTCACAGACTGAAATCATCGCCGGGCTGGACGAGCTCCTCACGCAACGCGTCCTCGAGGAGACTGGTAGCGTCGCCACGATACGCTACGACTTTACACATCCTTTGCTCCAGCAGGTGATTTACTCGGAGTTGGGCCAGGCGAGAGCACGGATGCTCCACGCGACAATCGCCGAGGCGCTCGAGGCTCTTTACGGCGATGCATCGGCAGCCCACGCCGACGAGCTGGCGCTTCATTTCGAGCGAGCTCACTCGGCGCAATTGGCGCGGAAGGCAGTGAGATACCTTCACGCCGCGGGGCGCAGCGCCCTCGAGAAGTACGCGAACAGAGAAGCCGCAAATTATCTCGCCGCCGCGCTCGAGCATCTCGACGGTGATCCCACGATCCGGGACGCATCTCGTGAGGAGATACTGTCCACTCTCGCCCGGACGAGACAACGCCTCGGCGAGTACGACGCTGCGATGGGACTGTGGGAGCGCGCGCGAGAAGATGCGGCCGCTCGAGGCGAGCCTGGGGCGCTCGCCGAAATCGAGCATCGAATGGGACTCGCCTGCTATTGGAGTGGCAAGTATGCCGATGCGCTCTCGCACTACGACGTTGGTCTGGCAATACTTGGAGCCGACGATCCGGCCAAGACGGTGCGGCTGCGTCTGGCAAAGGGAATCGTCATGCAGGACCTCGGTCGGCTTCGGGAGGCGCAGCAGGAGGTTGAGGGTGCCCTCGCATCCGCGGCGGCAACTGGGGTCGACAACGATGCGCTGCTGTCGCGCGCTCACAGAGCTCTTCTTCTCCTGTACGCGTGGACTGGCCCGCTCGAGCTGGCGCGGGAACACGGAATCAAAGCGATCGCTCATGCCGAAGCCGCGGGTCAGCGGATGCTTGAGTGGACGGCCCACTGGGGTATGGCACTGCTCACTGGCGTGCAGGGCGATGCCCCGGGCGTCGTTGAACACATCGCCGCGAGCGACAGACTCGCCGAGGAGATGCATTCGCCCATTCTTCCGCTCTGGTCGGCGGAGATGTCCGTTCAGTATCTCTCGGGCACCGGAAACTGGGACGCGGCGCTCGAGACGGCCGAGCGCACGATCGGTCTGGCGAAGAGTCTCAATCAAAGAACTCTTCTTCCACGTCTTTACGTGTGGTCCGGCCTGATCTATCTCTGGCGCGGTGCGGACGAGAAAGCGAAGGAGTACTTCGATCTCGCGTGGAAGCTGGCGGGTGGTGAGAAGGAAGGAACGGTCCAGCGCACCGGCGAGCGAGCGCTAGATGTTCCTTCGATAGTTCCGGCTCATCTCGGTCTCGCGTCCTATCATCTGGCCAAGGGAGACGCACGCGAAGCCGTCCGGATCGGCGAGGCGGGACTCGCGATCGCCGATGAAGCGGGATACGTCGTCTGGGCGCTCCAGTGGCTGCTTCCGATCGTGGGTGAGGCAGCGCTCACCGCGCGCGATTTTGATCGAGCCGCGCGCCACTCGGCGCGAATGCGGCGTGATGCCGGTCGTCTGCATCACCGGCTTGGACTCGCGTACGCCGACGGCTGCGACGGTCTGCTCGCCTGGTTTCGCGACGGAAATCCCGGTGCCGCCGTCGATCTGTTGCGCTCATCGGTGGACCAGCTCGAAGCAATTCCGTTTCCTCCCCAGGCCGCGCGAGTCAGGCGCCGTCTCGCTGGAGCGCTGATGCAAGTCGGCGAGCGCGAGGAGGGCACTCGTGAGCTCCGAAAGGCGCACGACGTCCTGGCGCGGCTGGGAGCCACCGACGAGCTGAGCGGAACGCGCGAAGAGATGCGCGATCGGGGCGTGAGACCACCGCCGAAAACGATCGCCAGTGGCGCCGCCGGTTTGACCGCGCGCGAAACGGAAATCGCGCGAATGGTCGCGGCCAGAAAGTCGAACAAGGAGATCGGGAGCGCGCTCGAGATATCCGCGCGCACCGTGAGCACCCATCTCTCGAACATTTTTCTGAAACTGAGCGTGGCGTCGAGGGGCGAGCTTGCCGACTTCGTGCGCCAGAATGGACTGCTCGAAGGGTAGCCGCAGTAAATTTGCGGCATGATCGACGACATTCTCGCCGAGCTCGAGGCTGATGCCTCGCTCGAAGTCGGAAAACAATTTGCGGCGGTAACGGCTCGCTACTTCGAATCGACGCGTGCGGGGAAGGGTCAAGTCTCGACTCCACGCTCTGTCGAGGAGCTCGCGCAACGATTTGCAGAGGAGTTTCCGCGTGAAGGACGCCCGGTGGCGGAGATACTCGCGCGCCTCGAGGGCGATGTGATCGCGGACGCAAACAAGTACTACCATCCGATGTACATGGGACATCAGACATCCGCGCCGCTCCCGGTGGGCGTCTGGATGGAGAGTGTGATTGGCGCGCTGAACCAGTCGCTGGCGGTGTGGGAGATGTCGCCGACGGCGACGATGATCGAGCACCAGATCGTCGCCGGATTGGCCAAGCTCGCTGGATACGGCGCGGGCGCGGGTGGAACGCTCACGTCCGGCGGCACTGAAGCCAACTTCACCGCGATGCTTGCGGCCAGAAATGCGGCCGTTCCCAACGCCTGGGAGGATGGACTTGGCGCCGATCCTCCAGTGGTCGTGTACGGTGAGCACGCTCACTATGCGGTGACGCGCGCGATTGGACAGCTCGGGATGGGACGTCGTCGAGGGATCCCGATCCCATCGCGAGACTATCGAATCGATGTCGATCTTCTCACTGCCGCGCTGGATAGACTTCGCAACGAAGGAAAGCAGGTGATGGCGGTCGTCGCGTCGGCGGGAACGACGGCGACGGGATCGTTCGACGATCTGGAAGCTGTCGGCACGCTGTGCGAGGAGCGGGGGATCTGGCTCCACGTCGATGGCGCGCACGGCGCCAGCGCTCTGCTTTCGTCGAAACCGCCGCGGGCGCTCAACGGCCTGCGCTACTCGCGTTCACTGGCTTGGGACCCACACAAGATGATGCTGCTGCCTCTCGCAGCCGGGATGGTTCTGACGCGCGACGAGGGCGATCTGGAACGCGCGTTCGCCCAGCAGGCACCATACCTCTTTCACGCCGGCAAATCGACGCGAATCATCGATCAGGGAATTCGAAGCTTTCAGTGCTCTCGTCGCGCCGATGTTCTCAAGCTGTGGTTCGTGATGCAGCGCTTTGGCACCAAGGGACTGGGGCAGTTGTACGATCACCTTTGCAATACCGCGCGGCTTCTCCACGATGCGATCGAAGAGCGAGGCGATTTTGAGAATCTGCACGAGCCGGAGTCGAACATCCTCTGCTTTCGGTATCTCGCGGCGAAGGGTCGGAAAAAGGCGGGAAGCGCCATGATCTCGGGCGATGTGGAGCAGATCGATGCACTCAATCGTGAGCTCCGGCCGCGCTACAACCGGGAAGGAACAGGCTGGATCACGGCAACTGTGCTAGGCGGCCGGCCAGTATTGCGCGTGACGATGATGAATCCCAGGACCGGCGCGGAGCACGTGAAAGCTTTGCTCGATGGCCTCGCCGCCAGGGCGAAAGAGATCGAATCAGCCTGAGCGTGCGAGTCCGGGAATAGGGTCCGGGTTGTTTTCGACGATGCCGAATTCCACCGCGTGCTGCTCGCGACCAAGCCACGCGATCACAGCTGCTGCGGAGAACACTGTGACGGCAACGATCGCCATCGACTTGGCGTAACTCATGTGGGTCGCAAGCACCGCCTCGAGGTACGCGACGGAGCTCGCGATCAGCACACCGCACTGATATGCGAATCCGGGCAGGAAGCCGCGGACAGAATCTGGCGACAGCTCGCTTATGTGCGCCGGAATGACGCCCCACGCGCCCTGCACCATCAGTTGCATCGCGAACGCGCCGATGACCAGACCGGTGAGTGACGGAGAGAACGCCCAAACCGGAATCATCAGGATCGCCAGCCCAAGCGCGAGAACGATAGAGCGACGTCGGCCGATTTTATCGGAGAGATGTCCGAAGGCGATGCCACCGATTATTCCCCCGATCATCGAGAAGCCCGTGAGCGCCGCCCGCTTTTGTGGTGAGAATCCCCAATCGCGCTGCAGGAATGTCGGATACATGTCCTGAGTTCCATGCGAGACGAAATTCATTCCTGCCATGAGCAGCGTCAGGTAGAGAAAGAGCCTCCAGTGAGAGGCAATCCC
>Ga0193727_1000291_pt1 | contig 18590 bp, 15 predicted proteins | sample H2c2metaG_FD_143051 | JGI IMG/M metagenome (GOLD analysis project Ga0193727, IMG submission 143051) | Soil microbial communities from a riparian zone of the East river system, Colorado, United States - H2c2 | ecosystem: Environmental > Terrestrial > Soil > Riparian zone | place: USA: East River...
CGTTACCTCGGTCTTCCCGTAGATTTTTTCCGCGAGTGTTCCCGGAGCAATTTTTGTCGGCCAGGTTCCCAGCCGCATACTTGCGCCTTTGTTACGTACGCCGCGCTGCTCTTCCAGCAGCGAGATGACCGGGTCCGGATTGTCCTTGTCGAACTCGGTGCTGTTGGCGTCTTTGATTCCACATACGTTTCTGGCGAATTCAATGGTGGCGACTTGCATGCCAAGGCAGAGACCAAGAAAGGGGATTCGGTGCTCGCGAGCGTAACGCGCGGCGTTGATTTTTCCTTCCGCTCCGCGAGCGCCAAATCCACCAGGAATGAGAACGCCGGCTACATCTTCCAGTTGGTCATCAACGCCATCCGCGAGGGATTCAGCATCGATAAGTTTGAGATCGATTCCGCAATCTTCGCTTGCGGCAGCGTGAGTCAGTGACTCGTAAATGCTTTTGTAGGCGTCGCGCACGTCCATGTATTTGCCGACCACCGCGATCTTAATGCGTTTGCTTGGACTGATGACGCGTTCGACGAAATTTCTCCAGTCTTCGAGGTCGGGTTCGCGCGTTTCAAGGTGCAAAAGATCGCAGACGAGCTGGTCAAGTCCCTCGGCGTGCAGGGTCAGAGGCACCTCGTAAATAGTGTGCTCGACGTCACGTTCCTCGATCACCGCCTTTTCCACAACGCTGCAAAACATCGACAACTTACGACGGACATCGCCGTCGAGCGGTTTTTCCGAGCGGCAAATCAGGACCTGCGGCTGCAATCCGATTTCGCGCAGCTTCGCCACACTTTGTTGCGTCGGCTTGGTTTTCAATTCGTGCGCGGCCTTGATGTATGGAACAAGCGTGACATGCATGTTCACGACATTTTCGGGGCCGACTTCAAGAATGAATTGGCGAATTGCCTCGATAAACGGAAGACCTTCGATGTCTCCAGTCGTGCCTCCGATTTCCGTGATCACCACGTCGTATTTGGTCTCGTCTGAAAGTTTGCGGATGCGATCCTTAATCTCGTCGGTGACGTGAGGAATCACCTGCACGGTCTTGCCCAGGTAATCGCCGCGGCGTTCCTTAAGAATGACTGTCTCGTAAACCTGGCCGCTAGTGAGATTGTTGTGCCGCGTGAGCAGGCAATTAGTGAATCGCTCGTAATGGCCAAGATCGAGATCAGTCTCCGCGCCGTCGTTGAGCACGTAGACTTCGCCGTGCTGGAACGGATTCATCGTTCCGGGATCGACATTGAGATACGGATCAAACTTTTGGATTACAACACGCAACGAGCGCGCTTCGAGCAATGTTCCCAATGAGGCAGCAGTCAGCCCTTTGCCTAACGAACTGACGACGCCGCCGGTGACAAAAATGTATTTCATTGAGACATTCTCCGTTCCGCGCGAGCAAGCTTTTGTTCCAGCGCTTTTGCGTCGGCTGGCGTGTCTATGCCCGGAGACCCCTTGGCGGTGATGAGCACATGAACCTTTACACCATTTTCTAATGCGCGCAATTGCTCGAGCGACTCAGCACGTTCCAGCGGAGCGGGTTTCCACTTCACGAATTGCAGGAGGGCGTTCCGGCGAAAACCGTAGATTCCCTGATGACGAAGGGACAGGGCGCAGCCCTTCTCCTGGAATGGAATCGGCGCGCGCGAAAAATAGAGGGCGTTTCCAGCATGATCGACAACCACTTTGACCTGGTGAGGGGACAGCGCGTCCTCCGGATGTTCAAACCGATGCGCAGCAGTTACGATCTCGATCGCGCGATCCGAGCGAAGTTTCTCCACCATCTTGTCGATTAGCCGCGGATCAACCAACGGTTCATCCCCCTGAATGTTGAGAATGAACGCGAACTGTTTCGCGTCGCGTGCGACTTCGGCTATCCGATCGGTTCCGCTGCGGTGGCTTGCTGAAGTCAGCGCGACTTCGGCCCCCCAATTAAAAGCGGCCTCGGCGATGCGCATATCGTCTGTGGCAACGATTACCGAGTCGAGATTTTTCGCCCTCTCGCATCGCTCCCATACGTGACGCAAAAGAGCTTCGCCTGCAATTGGATGCAACGGTTTTCCAGGAAAACGCGTAGAACTCCAGCGCGCTGGAATAATGCCTACAGCCTTAGTCATGGCGGTCATCCTGAGCGAAGCGAAGCGGAGTCGAAGGATCCCGCGATTAATCTCTGGTAAAGCTGGGGGATTGAAAGCCTGGCCTCGCGCCCTTCGTCCGCTGCGTTGCAGCCTCGACTTTGCTCAGAATGACGGAGGATCATGATTTTGCGTCCAAGATGATCCGAACCGCTGCGGGCACATCATCGGCGACCCAATCTGCGTTGCTTCCTGTCATGTCGCGTTGAATTCCGGTCCGCACACGAATCGCACGTACGCCCGCATTGTGAGCGCATTCGACGTCGACCTCCTTGTCGCCAATCAAAAACGATCGGGAAAGGTCGACCTGATGGTCTCGCGTGGCTTTGACAACCATTCCCGGCGCGGGCTTGCGGCACTTCGAATGTTGTCCGGGAGCATCCGGACAGTAGTAGGTGGCGTCAACCAAACCGTCGCCAAGCTGCCGTAGCACCTCCGATTCGACGGCGCGGTATTGATCGAGCGTGAAGAGTCCGCGCCCAATCCCGCTTTGATTTGTGATGATGATTAGTTTGAATCCTCGCGATTTCAAACGTCGTAGCGCCTCAAGCACACCTGGAAAAATCCGCACATCCTTTGGATGGGAACAATAATCGGTGTCTTCCATGATCGTGCCGTCGCGATCGATAAAGACGGCCGACGACAGCGCGTCACTCATCTTCCTTGTGCTCTCGAAAACTGGCGATGAGTTCATCTCGCGTCACAGTCGCCGTTCCAAGTTTGCTCACGACAACTGCGCTTCCATGGTTGGCAATCTCAGCCGCTTCAATCGGAGTCGCGCCGCAGACGAGCCCAAGCGTGAAGAGCGCAATCGCGGTGTCGCCCGCACCAGAGACATCGAAAACCTGACGAGCCTTCGTGCGGATGTAGTGCGGCGCTTCGTTCTGCCGGAAAAGCACCATTCCGTGTTCGCCCAGCGTGATCAGGACATATTGAGTTTCCCATTTTTTAAGAAGCGCTTTACCGGCGCGCTCAAGATCGGTGTCTTTGGTTGGAGGTTCCTCGGCGTCACGCCAGGGAATCCCCGCTGCAAGAAACGCTTCAGCGCGGTTTGGTTTGACAAGTGTAACGCCGCGCCAGTCGACGGAGTGCCGCGGATTGGGATCGGCTGCCACTATCTTACCAGCCGCGGCCGCCTCGCGAGTTATTTGGGCCACCAGTTCGGTTGTCACAAAGCCCTTGCCGTAGTCTTCAAAAATAATTGCATCGGTTTCTTGCAGACTGTCTCGAACCGCCGCGACTGCCATCGCTATCTGTGCGCTCGATGGGGTAAGGATTTTTTCGCGATCGACCCGAACCACCTGCTGATGCAGCGCGATGATACGGGTTTTAACGATCGTGAAAAAGCGTTCGTCCTCGAGCGCGCTGGACGTATCGATGTTTTGCTCCGCTAATAGTTCCCGAAGTTGCCGGCCGCTGCGATCTTTGCCGAGCATTCCGATTACAGCCACGTGATCGACGAATTCGCGCAGGTTCCGGGCAACATTGGCCGCGCCTCCCGGGTAGAACGATTCTCCAGTCACCTCAACAACAGGGACTGGCGCCTCCGGTGAGATGCGGCCGACCTTTCCCCAGACAAATTCGTCAAGCATCAGATCGCCGATAACGGTGACTCGCCTCGAAGCCGCGCGCTCAAGGATCTGCTCCAGCCGATCCAACTTCATGGCGATTTGAGACTTGGACACTGATGGCTCAAATCGCTTTCGGATTTGCGACTTGAACGGATGAATGAGATCGGTGCTGGCATTAGTTGTGTAGAGCGGAAGTTCCGGTTAAGATTCGCTCCATTAAATCCTGAATACGAATCCGAAATCAACAGTCGAAAGTACCAATGATGCCGTTTATAAGATATTTTAAGACCGTGGGTATTCTCTGCGGTTTTGCCATTTGCGCGAATGCCGCCCAAGCGCCACAGCAGATCAACATTAAACAACTGTCCACAACCGTGGAAGACGTTGTGGTGCCGTTGCCTAACGAGATTTTTGGTGCGCTGAACAAGCTAGGCACGGTGAACTGGAGGGCACATGTCCGTAGCGACAAGGGACCGAACTTTACCGAGCGTCCACGTATTGCCCTCTTGCTTGGGACAGTGATTGCGGATGGTTTTATCGCTGTGCAGGCTGAAGACGCAGAAACTGTGAAAGACATTGGGCAGCGTGTCACAACGCTTGCGAAAGGTATTGGTGTGGGAAATTCGATTACCCCGCATGCGAAGGCGATCATTGAGGCAGCAGACAAGCGAAATTGGAACAACGTGCGCCGGGAATTGGATCGCACCCAGAACAGCGTACAACAAGCAATGAACGAGGTGCACGATGAAAAGTTGTCGCAGCTCGTGAGCTTAGGCGGCTGGCTGCGCGGAACCGAAGTATTGACATCAGTGGTTAACGAACATTTTTCCGCGGACGGCGCAGAGTTGCTGCACCAGCCTGATCTGCTCTCTTATTTTCAAAAAAGACTCCAGGGAATGCCGGAATTTGATCTTCCAATTCTCCACCAAATTCAGGATGCTCTGGTCGAGGTGAAACCGTTGATCGATGTCGGTGATCGCCGGATTCCGCCTGAGACAGTGAAGAAGGTTAATGAGATCACTACGCGAATTGGCCAGGGGATCGTCACCAAGAATTAGACCTGCGATGAATCGTTTCGCGAAGATTTTCGTCCGCGCAAGCTCTCTGCTGCTGATCCTTACGGCATTGCGGCCTGCGATTTTCGCTTCGGTGGACGACGCCCAATCGTTTGCGCTCCAGGCCGCCGAACCGTACGTCAAACAAGGCTTCCAAGTGCGCGAGGATTATTGGGGAGGAGACCTCGGTTCTGGCGAGAAGAAAGCTGTGCGACAGCAGTTGTTCAAAGGAAACGAATACTGGTTCTGGCTGGGAACGGAAGTCGATAAGGCAAAGGTATCCGTTCACGTTTATGATTCCGACGGCAAGCTCGCGGAAGAACCGGATAGCTGGGAGAAAGGCCACTTCGCGGCTGCACACGTAATCCCAAAAGCGACAGGCAGTTATTTTATCATCGTCAGCGTGGAACAATCGCCAGAGGATCGCACGCACTGGGCGCTGGTGTATGGTTTCCGCTAGCTCTAAAATTCGTGGCAGCGGCCACGATTATGAGTGAATCGCGGACTTTGCAGTTCGAGAGCCCACGCGCTTTGCAGTCGCTCTACGCGAATGACATCAAGCTTTTAAAGCATCTCGAGGATTCGTTAGGCGTCAAAGTGACGACGCGCGAAGGCTGGATGAAACTGGAAGGCGACCCGAGCCGGGTCGATAAGGCCCAGCAGGTATTTCAACAGCTTGAGCGAGCCCGGCAACAAGGCGTTGACATTCAAAAGCACGAATTCAATTACACGCTCAAGGCAGTAACTGAAGAACGTGATGAGAGTCTCGGCGACATTGTTTCGACTAAAATCGTAACCTCTTCGCGCAAGCCTCCTGTCGTGGCACGGAGCGCCAATCAGCGAGCATACGTGGAGGCGATTCAGAAGCATGACGTTGTTTTTGGGATTGGACCGGCTGGCACTGGCAAAACTTATCTTGCTGTTGCGATGGCTGTGGCGGCATTGAAGAAGGAACAGGTCGCCCGTATTATTCTGACCCGACCCGCGGTAGAAGCAGGGGAAGCACTGGGTTTTCTGCCGGGCGACTTGGAACAAAAGATCCTCCCATATCTGCGCCCACTTTATGATGCATTACGTGAGATGCTTGAGCCGGAGGAAATGGAGCGGGCGATCGCGCGGCAAACGATCGAAGTGGCTCCGCTTGCGTACATGCGTGGACGCACTTTGAGCAACGCCTTTGTCATTCTTGATGAGGCCCAAAACACAACCAATGAGCAGATGTTCATGTTACTGACGCGCATCGGTTTGAATTCCAAATGCGTCGTGACCGGAGACATCACACAGATTGATTTGCCGGCCAATAAGCGCTCGGGTGTCCTCGAAGCCTTGCAGGCCTTGAACAACGTGCCGGGAATCGCGACGGTATACTTCACCGAGCGCGATGTTGTGCGGCATGAATTGGTGCGCGCTATCATCGGCGCGTATCAGGCGCACCGAGGGCCCGCGCCCGAATCTCGCAGGTAACGATTGTTATGTTCGATTTCCTCAGACGCGGCCGTCTCATCAAACGTGGCCTTGCATCGCGCAAACGGCGGCGCCGCCGGTCGCGAAGTGAACTGATGCGCAACGTGGAATGCTCGTTGCATGTAAAGGTAGTCATTTTTGCTCTGTTTGCTGGTGGTCTCGCGTTTCTCGTTTTTAGCGGTCAACAAGCGGAGCCGACGAAGAATTACATCATTGCGCTCCTGGTCCTGGGCACTGCGATCACCCAGCTTTGGATCAATCAGCCAAAAAGTTTCGAGCAGAACTCGCGAATTCTTCTCGTCCTCGGCGTTATTTTTGTGCAGTTGGCGGTGATCAAATTGCTACTGGTCGTTTGCAACAGCGGCAATTACCGCTTCTTGAGACCAGAAACGGCCGGATTGATTACGCCATATGCTTTTGCGCCGCTGGTGCTGAGCGTCCTGCTCGGCCGGCAGCACGGGCTTTACGCCGCGTTTTTCGCGAGCCTGTGGAGCAGCATGTTGTTTGGTCCTATCGATGCGCCTCTTCTAATCACAAGCCTGATCAGCGGATTTACAGCTGTCTCTCTCACGCTGCAGGTGCGACGGCGCGGTCGATTGATCCGTGCTGGTTTGTTCGTCGGGCTCGCTATCTGGTTGTTGTCGCTGACGTTCGGTTTGATTGGGCCGATTAACTGGTTCTATCCGACGGCTAATGACTGGGGCATGGTTGGAGTGCAAAGCGCTCTCGCCATTGGGAACGGTATTGTTACCGCGATGATCGTGGGCGGCGCGTTGCCAATACTCGAGAACTTGTTTGGAATCACGACCGACATTTCCTGGTTGGAAGCATCGGATCTTAATCATCCGTTGTTGCGTCGAATGACAATCGAAGCACCGGGCACGTATCACCATAGCCTTGTCGTGGCCAATCTCGCCGAAGCCGCGGCGGAAGCCGTCGGCGCGAATGCGACCCTCTGCCGCGTCTGCTCTTATTTTCATGACGTCGGCAAATTGGTGAAACCGGAATACTTCACGGAGAATATGAGCTTCGAGCGAAATCCCCATGACGATCTGGCACCGACGATGAGTGCGTTGATCATCATCGCGCACGTTAAAGAGGGTGTGGATCTCGCGCTCAAGCATCGGCTAAACCAGCGCATCATCGACATTATTCAGGAGCATCACGGCACATCGCTCGTTCGGTATTTTTACCAACGCGCGTTGCAGCAGCACGAAGACGCGCTCGCAGGTGGCAAGATCATGAGACTGCGCGAAGACGACGTTCCTGAGGTGCACGAAGAAAGTTTTCGTTACAGCGGCCCGAAACCGCAAACGAAGGAAAGCGCCATCATCAGCCTTGCCGACGCAATCGAAAGCGCTTCGCGCAGTGTGGAAAAACCTACGCCGCAAAAAATCGAAACGCTCGTAAACGAGATCGTCGAAGAACGCATCAGCGACCGGCAATTGGACGAATGCGATCTCACCCTCGGCGAACTGACAACGATCGCCGACCGATTCCGGTTCACCCTCGTATCGATGTTGCACACCCGCATCGCCTATCCGAAATCGGGACAAAAGCACGCCGCACCGCGCGATGAAACGTTGCGGCCAGACGTAATGGTCGCCACGCGCAAGCCGGAAACAGCGCCGCCGGTCTCAGCTGCTTGATGTGATTGAGAAACGAGGCGTCTGCCAGAGACGCCCTATAGTTCACGCGGGCGTGCGCGTGGCTCGCGATCTTTTGAGCCGGCGGTGCTTGGAACTGTGACGAAGGGGCCGCCTTCCAGCGGCGTGACTTTGGTGAAGGCGACATCGGGCATGTCGCTCGGCAATCCTGCAAGCGGAAAGTCCTTTCGCAACGGGAAGAATGGATAGCCGTCCCACATTAAAATACGACGCAAATCGGGGTGCCCGTTAAACTTGATGCCCATCATGTCGTAAATCTCGCGCTCGTGCCAGTCGGCCGTAGGCCAGATGTCTGAAACCGTATCGAGCGTGCCGACTTCTTCCGACAGTTTCAATTTCAATCGAAGGTGGACCGCATGTGGCATCGAGTACAAGTGATACACGATTTCGAAACGCGGCTCTTCGCCGAAATTATCGATACTGGTGATGTCGAGCAAGTAATCGAATGAGATTTCGTCCCGGCAGAACTTTGCGACCTCGCGGAGATCGCTTACGGCGATTGCGTACGTCGTTTCGCCACGAAATTCAGTTCTGTACTGAAGTTTCTCGCCGAAGGCTTGGCCTAACGAATCGAAGATTTGTTGCAGAGTCATAGCCGTCTATAACGCTCGGGATGACGTGCTGGTCATGCTCATGCCAGCATTTCCTCGAGTTTCTCTGCCAATTGCGGTGCCTGGTCTCTCATGGCGGGTTCGCTTGAAATTTTTTCCTGCAATTTCATCAACCCCGCGAGCAATGCTTCCGGACGCGGCGGGCAGCCAGAGATGTAAACGTCCACCGGCAAGAGTTGATCAATGCCCTGCAGCACTGCGTAGGAGCGATACATTCCGCCGGTGGACGCGCACGCGCCCATGGCGATTACCCATTTTGGTTCCGGCATTTGCTCATAAATTCTTTTCACCGCCAGGGCCATCTTGTACGTAACAGTGCCGGCGACGATCATCACGTCACATTGACGCGGCGAGAAGCGCATCACTTCCGCGCCGAACCGCGAGATATCGAATCGTGACGCAGCCGTGGCCATCAACTCGATAGCGCAACACGCCAATCCCATCGGCATCGGCCAAAGCGAATTCTTCCGGACCCAATTCAGCGCCGCATCGAAACGGGTGAAAATTACGTTCCCTTCGATCTTGGAATCGTAGGCCGTTGCGCGTGTTTCTGACATACGAGACGTTAAAATACCAGTTTGGACACGCAACTCTCGTTGTGGATGTTGGTTCTTGCTCACTTAGTCCGTCCAGATTGCGACGACCCGCTCTCAATAGTATAGAAGCGCTCTTCTAATGAATATAGACACTACAAAATCTCACGGCCATCTTGTTGCCCCGCATGGCGGCGAACTGGTGGACCTTAAGCTCGACGAGGAGAACGCCGCCGAACTCAAAGCGCGCTCCAAGGATTTTCCCTCCTGGGACCTGACCAGCCGGCAGATTCGCGATCTCGAGCTTCTGCTGAGTGGCGGCTTCTCACCGCTGCGCGGTTTCATGAATCGCGACGAATACGAGGGCGTCTGCCATGAGATGAGATTGAGCAATGGCTTGGTTTGGCCAATCCCGATTACGCTCGATGTACCGGACGCGTTTGCGAAATCGTTGAAACCCGGGAGCAGCAAGGTCGCACTGCGGGACTCAGAGGGCGTGATGCTTGCGGTATTATACGTGGAGGATGTATGGCAGCCGGACCGCAAGGCCGAAGCACAAGCTGTTTTTGGAACCACTAGTACACTCCATCCCGGTGTCGATTATCTTTTGAATAAGGGACACGGCTGGTACGTGGGTGGACGCGTGGAAGGTTTGCAACTGCCCGCGCACTACGATTTCCGGACTCTTCGGCTTACACCATCGGACCTGCGCGCGGAGTTCGTCCGTCTGGGATGGCGCAAGATCATCGGGTTCCAGACGCGGAATCCGATGCATCGCGCGCACGTGGAATTAACTTTTCGCGCCGCGAGCCAGGTCGAAGCCAGCCTTCTGATTCATCCGTCCGTCGGCATGACCCGGCCCGGTGATGTGGACTACTTCACGCGCGTCCGTTGCTATCAGTTGCTTGTCTCCAAATATCCACGCGACACGGCCAAGCTGGCCTTATTGCCGTTAGCCATGCGGATGGGCGGACCGCGGGAAGCGCTCTGGCACGCGATCATTCGAAAAAATCACGGCTGCTCGCATTTCATCGTCGGCCGCGATCACGCGGGTCCAGGCAAAGATGCCGATGGCAAACCATTTTATGGACCGTACGAAGCGCAGGAGTTGTTCCGCAAACATGAAGCGGAGATCGGCGTCGAGATGGTGCCCTTCCAAATGATGGTCTACGTGGAAGACCGGGATAAATATTTCCCCGAAAACGAAGTGCCCCCCGGCTCGCGCGTGCTCAATCTATCGGGCACGCAATTGCGACGACGCTTAAACGACGGCCGGGAGATTCCGGCCTGGTTCACCTTTCCCGAAATCGGCCAAGAACTGCGGCGCACCTTCGCGCCGCGGCACAAACAGGGATTGACTGTGTTTTTTACCGGTCTTTCCGGCGCAGGTAAATCGACGATCGCCAACGTGCTCATGATTAAGTTCCTCGAAATGGGCGGCCGACCGGTGACACTTCTCGACGGCGATCTCGTGCGGAAACACCTCTCTTCAGAACTCGGTTTTTCGAAGGAACACCGCGACATTAATATTCGCCGCATTGGTTATGTTGCCTCAGAAATCACGAAGAACGGCGGGATCGCCATTTGCGCACCGATTGCGCCCTACGATTCCACGCGGAAGGACGTGCGGGCGATGATTGAGCCATTTGGCTGCTTTATCCTGGTGCACCTTTCCACGTCGGTAGAAGTTTGCGAGCAGCGCGATCGAAAAGGCCTCTACGCGAAGGCCCGTGCGGGAACTTTGAAGGAATTTACCGGAATATCCGATCCATACGAAGAGCCGACTGACGCCGAAGTCACAGTTGACACAGCAGAGCTGTCACCGGAGGAGGCAGCTCAAGAGATCATTTTGCATTTGGAACGGGAAGGCTTCGTCGGAATCAACGGCAGTGGGTCTGATTCATTCTCTGCATAATTGGAGACGCCTTGATTTGCGGGGCCTTTGGAGCGCCTGCCATTTTGCCTAACGAACGACTTTTCGATCTTACGATTCGCAAAGGCGAGATGAACGATGCGGCGGCGATCGCCCAGCTAATGTGCGAGCTCGGGTATGAAACAACGACATCGGAGATGCAGATGCGCCTGGAGCGGATCGCTACCGACGAGCGGCTTCGCACATTTGTGGCGGTGTGTGATGGCAATGTGTGCGGGATGATCGGCACACTTACGTACCCAAGTATTGAGCATAACGATCCCTCAGGGCGAATTGTTGCCCTGGTGATATTGAGGACAATGCGCCGCCGCGGAATTGGTCGCGCGCTGATTGCAACTGTAGAGAAAGATTTTGCCCAAAGAGGAATCAGGCGCATCGCTTTGAACACACAGCTTGCCCGAGAAGATGCCCACAAGTTTTACGAATCGCTTGGTTACGAGCGAAACGGATGGCGGTTTGTGAAGCAACTTCCGGTGCGCGAGTGATCGGACTCGACATGGCGAGGTTGAGCGTTCTTGCCATCACAGCAGTTGCAGTCATTGCAATTCCGGAGGCGCAGGCTGTCGACACTTCAAGTAACACAGCGGAAACCGAGAGAGTGACGGTCGCGGGAGAAACGACCGGGTCACTTACTTCGGGGTCGCCCGAGGAATCTGCAAAACAGAAGACGCAAGTTCCGGGAGCCTTCACAGTCAAGACGGTCGATGATATGGAACTCGGTCGCGCGTCAAACTTCGAAGATTTGCTGCAACGAACCCCAGGCGTCTTCCTTCAATCGGAAAACGGCGCCGAGGTTTCCAAGATATCAATTCGAGCGTCCGGAATCACATCTGAAGACGAGCCGCTGGGAGTAATGTTTTTACTCGACGGCGTGAACTTTAACCAGGGGGATGGCGAAACCATTCTTGAGGATTTTGATGTTGCCTCTCTCAGTTACGCGGAAGTCTTTCGGGGCGCCGATGCATTTAAATATGGTGCCCTGACGCTTGGCGGGGCGATCAATCTCGTGCCGTTTACCGGGTACAACGCAGCGCCATTTCAAGTCCGGCTTGAAGGCGGAAGTTATGGCTTCTTCCGCGGCGACATGAGCGGCGGCGCGGTGGAGGGACAGTCCGATGAATTTGGTGCGATTGGTTTCCGAGCGCGCGAGGGCTTTCGCGAGCATAGCCGCGAGGACACAGAAATCCTTTCTGCTAATCTCGGTTACAAGTTCAGCGAACAGGTGGAGAATCGATTCTATCTGACACTGGATCGTACTGATCGGAATCTGCCTGGTGGTCTGACGAAGTCAGAAATGGAAAATACGCCGTCGCAAGCTAATCCGCTCGCGATAGCACAGGACTGGAATAAGGAGTGGTCGTACGCTCGTTTGGCGGACAAGCTAAGCATTCGAACTGATGAGATTCAGTTTGATGCCGGCGCGTTCTGGTTTCATCGCGATCTTGAGAACCGCGGGTTCTTTTCGCCCGATTTTCGGCAGGGGATCGAAATGTTTTACTCGGACAATTTCGGCGGGATACTGAATTTCGTTAGCCGTCACGAACTCTTTTGCCAACGAAATATCCTAACAATTGGTCTGAGCCCACAGTTCGAAGACGAGCACACCCAAAACTACGAGAATCTCTTCGGACATACAGGCGCAACGACTGCGCGAGGCGAAGGCATTTCCGTAAACGTTCCAGTCTACCTCGAGGACCAGTTCTATGTCGCCCCTCAGCTATCGATCATCGCCGGAGCGCAGGCGATTTTTGCGGAACGGCATTTCATTGATGAGTTCTTGACCGACGCGGACGGAAATCAATCGAATCGGCAAAGTTTTTGGGGATTCAATCCCAAGCTAGGCGCGATTTACGAAATCAATCGCCAGACACAGGCATTCATGAATTTCAGTCGCAGTTGGCAGCCGCCTTCGTTAGACAACCTGGTCGAGTTTACTGAAGGTCCGAATTCCAGCGTTGTGTACACGCCCCTTCAACCGCAACACGCCTGGACTATTGAGGTCGGAACTCGCGGAGAGTATTCGCGGATTCAGTGGGAGTTATCGCTTTATCGCTCCTGGCTGCGTGATGAGTTGCTGGAACTTAATGATCGGTTCGGGAATGATATCGGAACAACAAACGTCCAGCGATCGATTCACCAGGGAATCGAGGCGAGCGTGGAAATAGAATTGCTTCGGGAAATCTTCATTCCAAAGCGAGGGTCTCTCTCAGGCGACCGTTTGTCGTTCGATCAAAGCTACACGCTAAACGATTTTCATTTCGATGGGGATCCCGTTTATGGCGACAACCGCATCGCCGGAATTCCGATCCACGTCTATGAAGCGCAATTGCTTTACCAAAGCCCGTCTGGTTTCTATGCGGGTCCAAACCTGCAGTGTAACCTCTCGCGTTATCCAGTTGATGAGGCGAACACGCTCTTTGCGGATAGTTATGTGCTGCTTGGTTTCCGTGCGGGATTTCGACGAAACAACGGATTCTCAGTCTTTATCGATTGCAGGAACCTGACCAATCAGCGCTATGCGTCGTCTATCGATGTGATCGCTGATGCGCGCACGGAACCAAATCCTGAGATTTTCCATCCCGCCGACGGTCGCTCCATCTACGGTGGAGTTTCCTGGACTTGGTGAACGTTCCGGTCCGGCTTCTCAGGAAATCCAGATCGTTTTCGTGTTCGTGAATTCGCGGATGCCTGCGGCGCCGAGTTCTCGGCCAAAGCCGGAACGCTTTACGCCGCCGAACGGCAAACGCGGATCGGACGCGACCATCGCGTTGATGAAGACCATTCCGCTGTCCAACTCCGATACGAAAAGTTTTTGCTCCTTGCGATCTTTGGTCCACGCGCTCGAACCCAGGCCGAATCTGGTGTCGTTCGCGAGCTCGACGGCCGCGTCTGCATCGCCCACACGGAAAACACCTGCGACCGGGCCGAAGATTTCTTCGCGGTACGCCGGCGACTCTTTCGGCACATCAACGAGAACCGTGGGCTCGTAGAAAAATCCCGGACCGTGAATTCGGTTTCCACCCGTTAATAATTTTGCGCCAGCAGCGATTGTTTTCTGCACCTGATCGTCCACGCCTCGCAGGATTTGTTCCGTCGTAAGTGGACCGAGCTCAGTCTCCGGATCCATTGGGTTGCCAACCTTGAGCGCGCGCATGCGCTCAACGAATTGTTGAAGGAACCGTTCATAAATTTCGTCCGCGATAATGAATCGCTTCGCTGCGATACAGGACTGACCGGTGTTAATCGTGCGCGCTTTGACCGCACTGCTTAACGCCGATTCGAAGTCTGCGCTCGGCATCACGATGAACGCATCGCTGCCGCCCAGCTCGAGCACACTTTTTTTGATTTCACGCGCGGCCGCACTCGCGACAGCCGCTCCGGCTTTTTCGCTGCCCGTCAGCGTTACAGCCTTCACGCGCGCATCGACGATCAGTTTTTCCACCTGCTCCGGCTCGATCAGCAGCGTTTGGAAAACGCCGTCTTCAAATCCGGCGCGGCAAAAGATTTCTTCAATGGCAAGCGCGCACTGCGACACATTCGATGCGTGCTTAAGCAAGCCGACGTTGCCTGCAATCAAAGCAGGCGCAGCAAATCGAAACACCTGCCAGAAAGGAAAATTCCACGGCATGACCGCGAGCACAGGCCCAAGTGGCTGATACTCGACGTAACTTTCAGCCGCATCGGTCTGCGCCGGTTCCTCCTCGAGAAATCGCGCGCCGTTCTCCGCGTAAAATCGGCAACCGCGCGCGCACTTCTCGATTTCTGCGACTGAATCGCGGAAGAGTTTTCCCATCTCAAGTGTGATGATCTCAGCAAACGTATTCGTTTCCTGGAAAAGCAACTCCGATACGGCGTGCAACAATTCTGCGCGTTCAGTTAAGGTAGTGCGGCGATAGCTCTTGAACGCTTTCTCCGCGCGGCTCAACCGTTTCTCAATTTCCGCATCGTCGAAGGGAGAGAACTCCTTCAGCTTTTCGCCGGTAGCGGGATTAATCGAAGCAATTGCCATTGATTGAATGTAGCGCAAGCTTCCCAGCTTGCGATACAGCCCTTACGCAAGAGTGGACGCTCGCGCTATTCTAAATTCGCAATCCTTTCGGAATCAAAACGCGATCGAGCAAATCAAAACACCATTGCACGAGCAGCGCGAGGACGGCAGCGGGAATCGCGCCCTCGAGAATAGTCACGCGATCATTCAAGCTAAGGCCGCTGATGATCGGTTCGCCTAAACCGCCCGCGCCGATCAACGCGGCGAGCGTGGCTGTTCCAATATTAATCACGGCGCTGGTTTTGATTCCGGAGAGGATGGATCGCGACGCCATCGGCATATAAACTTGCCGGAGGCGCGCGATTGGGCTGAGTCCCAGTGCAACTGCGGACTCGCGCAATGGTCGTGGAATGTCCTGCAAACCGGTCGCTGTGTTGCGCACGATCGGCAGCAAACCGTACAGGAAAAGCGCGGCGATGGCGGTGCGAACGCTGATTCCAAAAAAGGGCAGGGGAACGAGTAAAGCGAGTAGCGCCAGCGACGGGATTGTTTGCACAATGCCGGCAAAACCAAGAATAACATGGCCAATCGCTCCGCCGCGACTGGCGACAATGCCAAGCGGAATCCCGACGATGATTGAAAGCAGCAACGAAAATCCAGCCAACTGGAGATGCCGAAGCGTCCAGCCCGCCAGCTTGTGCCGAAAAGAATCATTCAGTGCGTTGGGCGAACGTGCGCTTTGTTCAAAATACAAATCTGCCGCTCTCGCGTAATTCTTTGTCCGCTCAGCTTCCGCGTTCAAACGAATCATTCGCGTCTCATCCAGGGTGCCTTCCATGCGCCGCAATGCTGCGATTGCGTTCGCGTGCGTGGACGATCGGAACAAGAAGACCGCCTCATATTTCGGAAAGAAGTGAAGGTCGTCTTCGAGAACGACCAGATCATTCTGCTCTATTTTTGCATCCGTCGAGTAGGCGTCCTTTACAGCAATCGATCCGTTCACAAGCGCGCTGTAGCCAAGGGCGTGATCGATGCCGATGATATTTTGCTGTGGCAACCTGTAGCGCTTGCGCAATGGCCGCCAGCCATCCTGCCGCTCAAGAAATTCGTGTGTCAGCCCGAGTTTGAGCTCGGGATATCTTTGTAGATCGCTAATTGTGCGGACACCAAGCCGTTGCGCTTCGCTCCGCCGCATGACCAGCGCGTACGTATTGTTGAAACCCAGCGGAGCTGTCATGCCCACGCCAAGTTTTTCGAGCGAATTCCGAATTTGATCTAACGATAGAACGGAATCGCTCTTTAAAATCTCCGTCGCGATTGTTCCCGTATATTCGGGATAAGCGTCAATCTGTCCGCCCCTCAGCGCTTCCCAAAGAATAATTGTTCCGCCCATGCCCTGGCGGTGTTCCGCTGGAATTGCAGCTTCGTCGAGGGTGCGCTTCGCGATTTCGCCGAGCACATAGGATTCCGTGAATTTCTTCGAACCAATGACGACATCGGCAGCAGAAGAAGAATTAATCAGGAAAGCAGGAACGCAGGAAAAGATGAGGAGAAAATCTGGCAGCCAGGAAACCAGGAAACGGTGGGAGTGCTTTGATTTCCTGCTTTCCTGCTTTCCTAATTCCCTGATTCGATTCATACACTCGCGATCCCGCGCTGGGCGTTAATGAATTCGGACACGAAAGGGTCGGCTGGTCTTTCGCGCAGATCGATGATCGTGCCTTTTTGGACGATCCGGCCTTCATTCATGAGCACGATATGGTCGGCAAAATAAATCGCTTCCGCCAAATCGTGAGTGACGAAAAGCACGGTCTGACCCAGGCGCGTGAAAATTTCCTTGAGATCTTTTTGCAAAGAAACGCGCACTAGCGGGTCGAGCGCGCCGAGCGGCTCATCGAGCAAAAGCAACTCTGGCGAAAGCATCAGCGCGCGCATCAAACTAACGCGTTGACGTTGGCCGCCGGAAAGTTCCACCGGATAACGCGGGAGGAGATCTTGGGAAAATCTTGTCAGCTCGGACAATTCCAGAAGCCGGTTGTGCGTTTCTTCTTGGGATTTTCCAATGTGACGCGCCATCAAAAGAACGTTGGCGCGGGCGGTTAGATGAGGAAACAAGCCGCCCTCTTGGATCACGTAACCAATCCGGCGCCGCAAAGCATTGATGTTATCGGGCGTAACCGATTTGCCATCGAACTCGATCGAGCCGAAATCCGGTTCGATTAAGCGAATGATTAATCGCAGCAAAGTGGATTTGCCGCAGCCGCTTGGTCCGATGAGCACTGTGGTTTTTCCCCCCTCAACTGAAAGGTTCGTCGGGTATAGTGCGATTGCGTCGCCGTAGCCTTTGCTAACGTCTTCGAGCTTCACCAACGCGTTCACTTAGAGTAGTGCATGCCTCCGGCTGGCATATTACGCGGTCGGCAAGTGCGAGGCACACGCTACTCTGAAGCTGTCACAAAGTAGAAAACGCCAAACAAACCCGCCTCGTCGGTCCACATTCGAACAAAGTTGAATCCGGCTTTGGCAGCGAACGTCGCAAACTCGTCTGGCGCATATTTGTAAGAATACTCGGTGATGATCTTTTCCCCGCGACGGAAATGGAACTTGTGTTCGTTGAAATGCACGAACTGGTCGATTTCACTGATGAGATGCATTTCAATCCTGCCGGCGTTGGAATTGTAGATTGCGCGGTGCCGCCATTGATCCAGATCGAAGTCTGCGCCCAATTCGCGGTTGATGCGTTGCAGCAAATTTAAATTGAATTGCGCAGTCACACCGGCGCTATCGTTGTAAGCAGCCTCCAACACCCGCCGGTCCTTCTTTAAATCGACGCCGATGAGCAGCCCGCCGCCTCCGCGGCAGACATTTGCTATGCGACACAAAAACTGCACGGCTTCATCCGGCGCGAAGTTGCCGATGGTCGATCCCGGGAAATATACAATGTTTCGCGCAGGTTTGTGACGGGGCGAAGGCAACACTACAGGTTGCAGGTAGTCCGCGCATAGCGGCAGAATTTCCAAGTCTGGGAAAATTTTCTGGAAAAGAGCAGTTGATTGGCGCAGTTGTTTTTCCGAGATATCCACGGGGATATAAACGGCAGGATTTTCGAGCGCCTCGATCAGAATCCGCGTTTTCGTGCCGGCACCGGTGCCCAGTCCGATTAGCTCGACGCTGGGTCCGAGCTGTGAGGCGATGTCGGCGCGACTTCGATCCAGAATATCGATCTCGGTGCGGGTGACGTAATATTCAGGTAGCTCACAGATTTTCTGAAACAACGCCGCGCCGCGCTCATCATAGAAGTATTTGCACGGAATCGTGCGCGGATTCGACGACAGACCAGCAATAACATCCGCCAGAAAATCCGCCGATTCTGGCGCGGAAATTTGCGGCGGAGCTGTGATCGAATCTCCGGTCATTGTAGGGTTGAGCTGGCGCGCACAGAGTGACACGCCGTACCGATTACTGTGCGTCGCGTGCGAGTCTGATTCCGGTGAATTGCCAGCGTTTTTCCGGGTGAAAGAAATTGCGATAGGTGCGGCGGATATGAGTGCGGGATGTCGCGCACGAACCACCGCGCAGGACGTATTGGTTGCACATGAATTTGCCGTTGTACTCGCCAAGCGCGCCGGGAGCAGCGCGGTA
>Ga0193727_1000292_pt1 | contig 18538 bp, 13 predicted proteins | sample H2c2metaG_FD_143051 | JGI IMG/M metagenome (GOLD analysis project Ga0193727, IMG submission 143051) | Soil microbial communities from a riparian zone of the East river system, Colorado, United States - H2c2 | ecosystem: Environmental > Terrestrial > Soil > Riparian zone | place: USA: East River...
GCCGCGCTCGAGGAGGAAGGGTGGAAGGTGGACGCGTTCATTCGCGTCGCGCCCGGCGTCGATGTCACGCAGGGGTCAGCCGCGGTGATCGATACGTCCCGCTACTCGGCGGTCGTTGCGCTCGACGACGCTGCGGCGCTGTACGCAAGCCGGATCATCGAGTTCGTGCGAACGGGAGGCGGGGTCGTGCTCGAACCGCAGGCCGCGTTCCTTGATGCGATGTCGCCTCTGCGCGCCGGAGCCGTCGGCCGCGCAAGCTCGGACGTTCGCGCGGTTCAGGCGGGAGGTTCGGTCACCCTCGCGACGCTCGCGCTGGCTCCAATCACATCGTTGAAAAGCGATGCGGTTCCTGTTGAGAAACGCGCGGGGGCCGTGGCAATCGCCGCGAGACGAATAGGTGCCGGTCGAGCGCTACAACTCGGCTACGAGGATACGTGGCGCTGGCGAATGGGCGGCGGCGAGGGAGCGATTCGCGAACATTGTCTCTGGTGGACAGGACTGGTGAGCAGCGTCTCCTCCGCGCGGCGAGCTCCGCGCGAAACGGCTGCTGCTTCTACTGATGAGGCCCCGATGATCGGGTTTGTCGCCGCTATGGGACCGAGCACCTCATCGCGAGCCGTGTCGAACCTGCCCAGAAAGCCATCGGATTGGATGACATTGCTATTTGTACTATTGGCGGCCGGACTCACCAGCGAGGTTGCGTCGCGTCGGCTGCGTGGCGTGTCGTGATATCAATGCGGATCACGTACTGCTGGGACAGGCAGTGATATAAAACAGACAGTTCAGTGACAAGAAAACGACATTGTGCGACAGCCGAGGACACCTATTGTCGAATTGCGAGAACTGGGTGGTCGCCGATTACCGAATCCTCTCAAGGAGCCACGATGCTTACCTCTCAAATGATAACCCAGATCCAGTCCGCCATCGCCGACGAGGCGCAGAGCCATCGACTTCGTGGAATCATGATTCAAGTGGCGCAGGCAAATGGACTTCGGCCAACCGCCAAGGAATTCGACGACGCAGTGCAGTTCGTCATAGACTACATCAACCACGTACCAATTCTTCTTCTCGCGATGCACGGCGCTGCTCAGAGTCTCGGCGTTCAGGCGACGGTCCGGCCGCTCCTAGAAGCGTGTGAACAGTATTGGGATGCGGGATTCGATCTCATCCCAGATCACCTGGGTCTGGTCGGATACATGGATGATGCGTATTACATTCTCTCAATCTTTCAGATCATCGCCGACCAGCATCGTCAAGCCAATGGCGCCCCCTTGATGAACATGCAGCTTACCCCGATGAACCAGACAATGCGTGGCTTGATCGGCGAGCCGCATGCTACGATTCTCGACACAGCAGTAGCCACGGCGGTGGCGGCACCGGTATTCAACGCCATGCTGCAAAACCTCCCCTTTTTGTCGCAACCGCTCGTTGACCGCGACCCTATTTGGGGCAACGCATCGATCAATGAGATCGTCGACGCCCGAATGGGAGCGCTCGGGATCGTATGAGGTGAAATATGGGCGCCGAGGCGGTCCAACCTTGCTCAATGACGGAACAGTTCCGCTCAGGTCAGCAGGGCGTACCTCGCGCGATCCGCTCTGTATCGCAAATCTTCACAGAACCTCCGGCGCTCACGTACGCGGTAAGATTGCCAGGCGCGTAGGCGCAGGCTGGCAGCTTGAAGCGATCCATGGCCGACTGGTGTATTTCCTCGCCGTCGGCGAGCTGTCGTCCGATGGGCCGTAGGTACTGGCCCATCAACCGATACATCGCGCTCATCGAGTCCTGCAGTAGCGAGTTGAAGCAGGGGAGATAGTGCGCTAAGAACGCATCGTCAAACTCCAAGCCGAGCGTTTCCGCCTTCTCTACCATCCAGTGCAACGCTTCGTTGGCCAGGCCGTCTGGCGTGTAACTCCCCCCAACATTGCTGTGAACCCCTGCGAACCAGGCCTGCTCGAGATGGCCGGGCCACCCATTGGTCCTCGTCCATAGGTTCGGAGCGAAAGGCTTCCGCCGCTCGTCGATGGCGAGCGCCTGGTAAGCGTTCTCGATGTGTGGATTGAGGCCGATATCGTGGTACTGATACTTCTTCTTGTTGAAGATCTGCCCCAGAAGTCCTGGCGCTCCCAACGCGCCCACTGTATCCCATACCCCGATGAACTTGATCGGAGGGCAGGGGCGTGTGCTCTTCACATTATGAAAGGCCCGGACCCACTCTGCTGTCCCCGGCCCCTTGCTGCTTTCGTAGCACGCATAAATCTCGGGGAGATAATAGTCCCCATCCTTTGCGACCAGGCCGACTCCGTTCATAAACCCGGCAAGCGTTCGAACGGTGAAAGCCCCGCGGCTGAAGCCGAAGAAGAACAACTCGTCGCCTTGCTCGAAGTTGTAGAGAATTGAGCGATAGAGGCTTCTAATATTGTCTTCGATGCCGCGCCCGAAGGCGCCGCCGCTGAATTTGTCCAGACCACCGCTCGTGCCCACCCCATCGTGGTAGATGACGACCTGGTCCACCCCTTTGGAGTCGCGTGGTCGTATGGCCCGTGCCACCTTAGTCACGTTGGTGGGACGGCGCTTGTTGGTCTTCTTGTCGACCTGATCGCGCTCATTCCATGTGCCATCGGCGCAGATGACGATGCGCTTCACTCGATGATCACTGTGAGAGTTCCATTGTCTTTCTTGGCAGGATAGAGCGTCTCGTAACCGTATTTCGTCTTCAGCGCATGCTGATCCCACACGGTCGTGAACTTTGACTGATAGTTGAATGCGATCGTCTTCGGCGCGCCGAACTTGAGAATGCGGGATAGCGAAACGGCTTTTGGATGCTCGAAGTAGGAACCGTTGGTAGAAATCAAATACACGGGGCAGCGAATCGCCTCGAGCAGATCTCGCGAAGTGTTGCCTTCACTCCCATGGTGGGCAACCTTGTACAAATCGACCTGCAGCGGCTTGCCCTTCTTTGTCAACGCCTTCACGGACGCGAGTAGGCGATCAACGTGCGCATCCGCGCCAAGCAGGGCGCGCTTGCCACCGTACTCAGCGATGACCACAATGCTGGTGCCGTTCGGCTTCGTCACGTCGGCGTCGAATTTCTTCTTGGCGAGGGATTCGACGTCGATCGCTCCGAATTCCTCGAGGCCCTTCAACTTCTTGCGCCGGGCCGCCGTTCCCGGGATGATGCCGGCAGCCTTGCACTCCGCCTCCCACGTCGGAATAAGCTCGACGAGCTTCTGGCGGTCCGGGGAGAGGAGTGTGAGCGTCATTCCGCCATCAAGTCGAATGCGTGGGAATGTTTTGCCACGGAGTGCGGCGGCCTTTCCCTTCCACTGCTTGTTCCAGGCTTTCTTGCGCTTCAGCAGCGCTGCCGTTACGCGCTCGCCCTGGACCGCGCCGAAGGGCTCCAGCTTGGCGCTCTTGAGATGGTCGTATCCATTGAACCAGATCTGCTTGAATGTGACAGGCGACGCTGCGTCTTCGAGTAAGCTCATCGAACCCTCGATGTGATCTCGGTCGACGTGCGTAATGATGAAAAGCTCAAAGACACGCTGCGGCTTTGGCAGGGCCGCGAGCCGAGCCCGAAGTTCCTTGTATGTTGATGCCCGGCCGCCATCGACGAGGATCTGCTTCGGCGCGGACTTGTCCCCATAGCGAATCCAGAGGCAGTCGCCCTCGCGCGCCGGCAGCATCTCAATCTCGAACACTCTTACTCTCGCTCGAGCTGGATGATCGTGAAGGGCGACTGCGGGTGAATGCGCCACGCGACCGCCCGCACTGCTTCGCTCATCTCCTCGAGCTCCGGATCAAAGCGCGAGAGTTTCTCCAGTCCCTCCAGCAACCAACGGACACCCAGCGAGTAAAAAGGCACTCCGCGTCGATAGCCTATCTTCAACCACTTCGCGGCTTCATCGAAATCCACTGAGTCTCGCCGCCGCCGCAGATGCAGTTGAGCAAGTTGAATCGCGCCATCGGGGATTTGCTCGAACCAGTTACAGAGGTTCCTAACCCACTGGTGCCATTCGTGGTCGGCGCTATCGACAACAGTTCCTACGAGAGCATAGCCGCCGGCAGCTGCCGCGAGTGGATTCCTGACTTTCCCATATAGCATTGCGGTCGCCGTGTCCGCAAACTCTCGGGCCGCACCAAGCGAGCCGGAGGAGAGATAGCCCAGGAGAACTCCGAGCTTGTCATCGCGCACGGTGAGCGATGTCGAGAAGTCCTGGTCTCTGGCAGTCTGTTGCACGATGATTTCGATGACCGCCTCGCGTTCACCATCGCCGATGTACCAGGGCATAGGTAGCGAGACGAGCTCGACGGTTTCACCTTGCGGAACAGCGATGAAATCGCGCGGCAGAGCACTCCGGAGGGCGGTCGCCCCGCTTACGGATGCGTTGCCATGAAGCACGCGATAGACCGCCAGATGTTCGTCTCGCATAGATATCGGAACCGTTCGTGTTGGCCCTCCAGTATTCAGCGCACGAGCCAGTGGTGTCGGTCCTTTCGGCAACCGAACGAGCGCCTTCCATGCGTTTCCGGTCAGGCTAGGAATGAGATCCTGTAGAGGCGTGGTGAGGTACTCCAGTGATCCACCGGCCGCGTCGGTTGGCTTACCGGTTACACCGCGCCATGTGCGCGTCCGTGTTGGGACAGCCGGAACATTCCCCATTATGTGTTGCCAGCCTAACCACTCGTGTGGCGAGTCTTCGGCTTGTAGCACTAGCTCAGCGTTTCCGCTGGCAGGAACGCTGACCTGATCGGAGAGAAGGTCGCCTGAAGGCATCGCCACCTCGACCAGATAGTGGCCTGCGCCCACTTTCAATGATCGAAAGTCCTTCGCCTCGGTTGAAATGGGCACAAGCTCGCGAAACGATTTGGATTCGCGACGCCTGCCTGAGTTGGGGTCAACGGCGTAGACGGTCGCGAACACCTCCGGAGGTGGCCCGCCGTCGGAGTCGATGTACTTGTGAATTCGCAGATTCAGCGTCATGGCTATGGTTTGAGTGGCTTCGCCCAGAATGGAGGGTGCACGATCTCATCCACGTAGGGAGTGGCCTTCATGTTTGTTGACTTGAAGTCCGCATAAAAGCTGTATTTGCCGGGAGTAACGGTGAGTCGCCAAGGTTCCTTCTTCGGAGCCCGTTTCGCGTTGATAGCCCCCCCTTGGCATCGCAACGTGGCCAGCGCCTGTACTAGCGGAGGTTCAACGCGCACCCACACCGGAATGCTCGGCATGACTAGCGTGTTGAGAGGGACTTGAGCAAAGCTGTCTTGAGATGGTATCTGCGCCTGTGGCATCCTAAGCGCCTCGCTCGCCTGCCGCATGAGGTACTCGAGCGCCTCCGCGACTCTTGCGGTCTTAACTTCCCAAGTTCCTGTCTCGTCGCCGCTGCCAGCTCCTGCCAGCGTTTCCAGGAGGGCATCGGTGAAGAGGCTGACCTTCCCCGGCCGAGAATACGCCTTGGTGTCGGCGAGCGTCGAGAAAAAGACTGGACCTCGGCGCGTCTGCCCGTTGGGATTGGTCCCTGTGCCCGTCCACTGGATGACCGGCTTCCCCGCGTATCCCTGGTTCTTCCGTAGCAATTCTGAGCCGGTGCGGCACGCGTCGATGAAATAGCACTGATGACGCGCTGAGCATTCATCCATGTTCGCGTGGAACTTCCGGAAGTCGAGTGCCCCGTCGAGAGGAGCCTGAGGTTGTTGTCCAAAATCTGACATCAGTAGCGACAGGTCAAATCCGGCCGCTATGCCATGCCCGCAGAAATAAAACAGAATCAGATTGTCCGGGTTTGCATTTCCCAGTTTGTGCCAGTCGAGGATAGCGGACTCGATGTCAGCCATCGATGCCATAGTTGTTGCGACCGATTTGGCTGCCTGTCCCGGAGGTTGGAACTTGAATTGTTTAGGCGCTTTTTCCGACGTTAGGAGGGCGACGGATGCCAACGGGCGACCCGGAGACACATAATTCTCAATGAGCCACTGCGCAACGGCCCGCGCCGACTCTGGTGGCGAGGAAAGCTGTCCCATGCCTTCGGGATTGGGGAATTTCTTCTTGGCCACTCCGCCCGGCAGGTGCGGGTAGTGCCCGACCCCGATAACCAATGCGTGGGTCGCGGCGCCGTTGACCTTCCTGGAGAAGACCGTGGCGCTCACACGCAGCCGTACATGGTGAGGCCAGCCCATAGTTCCGGGGAATGCTCTTCGCTCTCGAGCATCTCTCTCTGTACCGCGCAATACGCACTAAGCGGTGGCGCACCCGCCCCGCGTTTTTGGTGATATGCTATCATGAAGTCTTTGGCGACCTCGTCGTCTGCCGGGGGTATGCTTACCAGCACTGCACGCGCACCGGCTTCGAGAAAGGCGCCTGGGATACCGAGACAGTCATCGGCGGCGAGCTCAATGTCCCCAACAGCGGCGGGGCGCCACCCCGTGCTGCAGGCACTTAGAACGACTTCTTCGAACTGGATTTTGCTTGCGGCGATCTCGGCGGCGTCAACCTTCCCGTCAGAAAGCAGCAGGCCGGAGCTCATTGGTTCTTCAAGCTCTATAGTCGCGTGGCAGCAAATGTGCGCGATTTCCGCTCGGTGTTGTGGCTCGTGGAGAATCTGAAGCATTGCGGACTCCGTTGCGGCCGGTCCAGTGACCACTGGCATCCTTAGCCGTCCTTTCTTTTCGTATATGTCTGCGATTAGCTCGACTTCTTTTGCGCCTTCATCCAGGGGTCGCAAGCCGGCGAGGTTGCCATAGTCAGGCGGACCAAGAACTACTGCGGAAGGCTCAGTGGCGGGTTCGAAGGACAGCGCCGTTAAACAGGACAAATTAGGTAGCACGCCAACAGGGCGAAAAGAAAACAGCCGCTTTCCATCCAGGGTGAGCGATGCCCACGGAAGAAGGTGGAGCCTGCCGTGAGGCACCACGACAACCGATTCATTCTCGAATGCCGCGGTCCAGAAATCGCGCGGAACTAGTTCATCCGCGCTGATGTTCAGCGATTGGGAAGGATCGAACAGTCTCGGCTCCGGCTTCCGGCGCGACAGGTTCCCAAAATAGATATTCAGGCGACTTGTTAAGTGAGGTTCCAGATGAAACTGGCGGACGGAAGACCGCCCGTTTCCCAAGAGCACGACACTTAGCTTGTCCCCATCAAGAAACATTGAAATCGCAGCCTGATGCCGTTTCTCGAGAACGTCAAGCAGGCTCGCTACGTCAAGTTGCGTTGTAGTCGTCAACGACTTCCAGCGTGGATCGGAAACGTGCAGTTGCTCAAGCAGTCCCCTGCGCCGATCCAGCAGCTGCTGCCGTGTCTTGTTCAATTCTGGCGTCCACTCCTTATCAAGGGCGCGGTATTCGATGGCGTCCAGTTGTCGCGCGATTTCCGTGAGTTCCGTTGAAAGCCGTTTTACGTGCGGCGTACTTTCCGCTGGCCTGGAGACAGGTGAGCGCAGCGCTGCGGTGAGCCCGCGTGCCTTGATCTCCTCCATGAACGTTGCGCACTGGGCAGACCGTTGCGTCGTTGCTGCCACGCCAATTGCTTTGGTGTAGACCTCCTTCCGGCTTGCGACATAAGCGCTGTCCAACCGATAGCCGAGCGGAGAGCACCGCAGATTTCCCAATATCTCTATAGCCTTCGCGTAGGCCTCAACAGCCTCTGGTTCCCGGTTCAATCGGAGAAGAATTTCGCCGTGCTGGAAGTGCACTGACCAGCGAACCTCGGGGTCAGAGATTCGTTCGCCTATCTTCAGCGCCTCGACAACGGAGTCCAGCGCCGCGTCCACATCTCCCGCATTGGCCAGCGCTTCTGCCTTTGCCCGCAACAACGCTGGGATTTTTGGTTGAAGCCGGCCGTCACCGGCGAACAACGCCTCAAGGGAGGCGAGCAGGCGGAGAAAATCTTCCGTTTTTCCAAGCTTCGCGAGAACCATGAGATACTGGTATTCAACACCAGTCTTCGCACCCCGATCGAAGCCATAGCCTGCAATCGCTTCCCTAAGAAGGGTCTCCGCCAGGTCGTACTGTCCGAGGTAGCGATAGATCATGCCCCGGTAATAGGGCAGTTCCTTTCGGACACGTTCGATCTCGAGTCTGTCCATCAATCCATCAACGCCATCCGGGACCGAGATCGAGTCAATTCGGGAATTGGCATCGTCGAGCAAACCTAGTGCACGAGAATAGTCACCTAACCATGCGAAAGCATCCGCGAGGTCAACGGAAATCCGAGCGGCCTTTAGATGCCGCTCGAGCTTCACGAACACGTCTCGAGCGACAAAGAGGTTGTCGAGCGACTCATTGAACCGACCATCAGAGAGAAGGGCCAGCGCACTACTGCGACGTGCTTCCGCTTGGCCGACGGGGGACAACTCCGCCTCGGCTACGGCGATTGCCTCGTCCCTGAGCGACACAGCGGTCGCCTCATCACCCAGTTGTTGCTTGACATCAGCATACATGAACAGGCCGTCGACGAGCACCTGAGCAAGGGGTTCCAACGGGCTTGGCGTCGGCCAAACCGTGGCGTTGAGCTCGCGGTTCAGTTCAAGTGCTTCTCGCTGCTTGACAACAAATGAGGCGAACTTGTCTGCGGCCGGTCCGAGGGCACCCTTCCGGGCTAGTTCGCTGGCCTCCAACTGCAGACGGAAGCCTTCGCTCTGCGCTGACACTGCGCGCGACACTAACTCGAGCACCGATGCTCAATCCGGCTATCGAGGCGGCGTCCAGTCGATGCCCGCGTTGGCGGCGATGCTTTGCAATTCCCCGAGGCGGGCTTCGTATTGGGCCTGGTGTAGGCGGTCGAGTTGGGCCATCTGATTGTGATACTGCAGTATCATCGCCGTGAGCTGGGGAGGCGCGGGTTGGTGCACGGCTCCGGGCCCGCGACGCACCCCACCTGCCGACGATGCGCTCGCAATCTGCTTCTGAATCGCGGTAAACAGGGTCTCGATGTCGCTCTGCAATCTCGGAAGGTTGCGTACGAACAGGATTCCGCGGATTACTCTGACAGCGACCCCGATGAACACGACAAGGATAATGAGGAAGAAAAAGCCGTCGTCGAACATGATGACCTCCGATCTGGAATCACCACCAACTTCGAGAGCTTGGGCGGGCCTGCCCTCACCAACTATGCAGGCCCTGGCGAATGTGTCAATGTCTATTTCATGTCAGCCGTATGGTTGTTTCTTGTCACCTACGCTCGGTGCGCGAGTGATAAGAAATCGACATCTGGGTGATATAGAACTGACATTGTCTCGATACCGGAAAGGCACTACGGTAAAAAAGCAGTTCCTCGTCGCCGGAGCGAATCATGGCTCTACGACCTGCACTCCTGTTACACCGGTCTGCCGGTAGGCTCTTCGGTCGCTCGCAGCCTCTATTCCTGACGGGAGTGGCATCCTTTCCTCACGGGAGATCACGCCATGGCCACCGAACTTCGCAAGTTCACTGAGGCGTACGCGACAATGACAGTGGCGGTCTATGAACCGCTCATACTCCAGTGGTATTCCAGCTCCACTGTCGCAGCAGCTGCTGCCGTGATCGCTCACCGAGTTCAGAAGGCGAAGAGGCTCCGGGCTTCGGATCGAATCCCCACCGTGTTCAAGCTACAGAACGTCGTCCAGCGCGAGAGAGCTCCCCGGCCCGAATACGATCCGCCCGTTGGAACGCAGCAACGGGACGCCGCCGACCTGGCGGGTGGAGTGCTACCGGAAGGATCAGTGAAAGCGGTTCGGCTTGCCGGATTTCCTGATGCGGCCGCAGTGGGAGACGCGGTGTACACGACTGGGGTCCTTAGAGTGCAGCCCGCCGTGACCAGTGCTGTCGCCACGGTTGGCGTGGTCGGCCGACTCCTTACGGCCGTCAGGGCCTCGCGCGCCGTGGCGGGGAATCCAACGCTTGGCGCGCAAACGATTCCGGTGGTTGTAAACGGCAGCGCTGGATTCGTGGATGCCGACTTCGACTACCCTAAAGCGAAGCGCATCGTCACGAAGCGACTGTTTGCGGCGCTCAAAGAGGCTGCCAACGATCCCAACCGTCTTAGCCAGGCGCTGATAGACGCGCTGAAAAACCTCGATAAGCCGATAGATGGGGAGTCGCTACCGAAAACCGAGAGCGGCGATCCTCTCGAAGTGCCTACGTTCCTGCCTGAGAGGAACCTATTGGTAGCGTTGTCCCCGATTGGAGTCGCCCACTACTATCGGCAACTCTATTTCAACACAGTCGAAGGCTTTGGCCCAATTGAAGAGGCCTTTACGATTGCCCCTAAGGAAACCCTCGAGGTCGTTTACGAGACCGTTCGCCGACAGATCCACGAGGAGCTTGTCGAGGTGGGATCCGAGACTGTCAGCGAGGCCGCAGAAGAGGTCAAGAATCTTGATGAGGTCTCCGACAAGGTCTCCTCAATGGTCCAGCGCGACGCGTCCGCCGGTATGTCGGCCAACGCCTCCGGCTCGATCGGCGTGTGGCAGGTCGGCGCTTCAGCGAGCGCGAACATGGCGGTTTCCTCGCAAAGGAGCCGAGAGGAAACATCCCGGAGACTCAAGGAAACGACTCGTCGGGCTTCGGAGCGCATAACGAAAACGTATAGCTTGAAGACGCGCGATATCGAGGACGTCACGACGGCCAATCTGACGCGGCGCGTTATCAAGAACGAGGACGCCGAACCCGTCAGCTACGGATTGCGCAGGGTCCTTCGCCGAGTGCGCGTGAAGGTTCAAGACCTGGGCCCCAGGTTGGTCTGGCAGCTATACGTGCGAGCGCCTGGAGAGGGTCTCGCACGAAGCCGATTCGTCCATTTTCGCGAATCGGGGCCAATTGCAGTACCGGATGTTCCGCCGGGGGTACCTCCGCGCCCCTTGGGAGGGACCGACACAGGATCCACGAGCTCGACCATCAACTGGTCGGGATCTCGCCGCACGTACTTCGTGACGCTGTCGATCCAGACCGGAGGAGATCGCAAAATCACATCGGTGAGCATCGATTCCATCACCGATCTCGAAGGGGGCGGGAAGGATGATGAGGCTCCCTCACCCATCAATACTTATCAGTGGGACACCACCTTCATTGAGGCTACGAGGACATTCACGACGCGTATCGCCATCAACAAAGGGGATTCATCCGCCGTTTCGATCTCTTATACCTACGCGTGGGAGCCGAGCGGAAGTGTCATGGACGAATGGGAGACGAAGAGGGCGGCGGCGGTGACGGCGCTCCTTGAAGAGGCGCTCAACGAGCAGTTCGAGCGAGACAAGAAACTGATTACCGAGCGAAGCAAAATAAAATCGCGCCCCGCAAATGACCTCAGGCGCGAAGAACGCTATGAGGTGATGAACCGAATGGTCTCTCATCTATTCGCGGGAGGAGATGACCCTTCCGAGCCAATTCCGCTCGAGATCGAATTCTTCCACCGCTATTTCGAGATCGACGCAATGTTCACGTATACTCATCCGTCATGGTGGAAGCCGCGGTATGCGAGAAAGGCGACTGGTCTGCGCCGGGACGCGTACGAGATAACGGCGGAGTCTGAGCCGGCCCCGATGGGTAGCTCACTAGCCTGGGCAATTCAGCTCGACGGAGACACCCGCCGAAATGAGTTTATCAACAGTCCGTGGGTGCGCGTCTGTCTTCCTATTCGAGCGAACCGTGAGCGCGAGGCAATCGAATGGCTCGCCAAGCACGTTGAAGGCGAGTTCGGATACGACCCGACTAAAGCGCCGCTCAAGGACGTGATGGATTCGATCGCGAAGGTCCGCGAAAACCAGGAGGCGCTTGGGCAGAACGGGGCAGAATACGTGACGGTCAATTCGGCACCGGGCGCTCCCGACGACCCACTTAAGCCCGAGGGAGTGTACCCCGTCATCGACGAGTTCGAGGTCACAGTTCCGACCGACGGTTTCGTTTATGATCGGCTGATCGTGGTCGGCGCCTAACGCTCTCCTCCAGCCTGACGCACCGATGTCGCAGCGGAAGGTCATACTCGCCTTCGGCTATCAGATCCGCGACCTGGTCGGCCATAAAGACGTGGTCGACCATCTGAATTCCGAAGCGACTTCTACGGGACCCGACAAGTGGAAGTTCAAGAAGAAATCGGTCGAAGTGGACGTCGAGCTCGTCTACACGAAGGATGCGTTTCGCGCAGCACTGGATGACGAGGGGGCGATCGTCGTTTACGACGGACACTCCCGCATCGGACAGGGGCCCGCATTCGGGGATGCAGCCTCCAAGGAGTGCCCAGACGCGGTGCCGGGGAAGATAAACCCGTGGAGCGATCATTTTCGAATGGGATACGACGCGGTGCACATCGAATGCATTGATGAGATCATGCATCACTGTACGGATCCAATCGAACCCTCGGGAACGATGCCAAAGGACTTTTTTGCCAAATCCGGCGTAAAGGCTATGCTCGCCACCAAGCTGACTTCGAAGTGCAAGCAGAAAGGGTACGCAAAGCGAGCACTGCTGACCTGCTTCCCGGACGAGGCCGTAAAAGTCAATGGACGGGGGGACCAAACCCTGAAGAGTCGTCACTACTGGTACACGGCGTCATCAGACAAGGAGTTCATTACCGTTGTTACGGTTGGCTCAAAGGATCTTGACGCTGTCTCCCTTAAGTGCAGCATCCTGTTCATGAACTCCTGCTCGAGCCTCCGTCACTACCTCGAAGCCCTCCGACGCCGGAAGGCAAAGGTCAAGTCCCGCTGCATGTTCTACCTCACCGCGGAAAGCTGTTCGTCGTCAACCAGCGTCATCTTCCTGCGTGCGATTCTTGAAGGATTTGACGTCGCCTCCAAGAAGGGTCGAGATACGGTGTTAGACAGAATGAACGGCGAGGATGACGCCGGCCGGATCTGGCTCTACAGGTAGCGATCCGATGCCGGTCGAGGAAGCACTCATCCGCAGGCTGCTAGCCGACACAAGCGTAGAGAATTTCGACACCAACATTGTTTTCCGGTCGACCGTTCTTAACGATCCAGGCGCGGCGGAGATCCTCGTTGGGATCATGCGAGCGCAAGGCGGGCAGATCCGCAAGCGTGCTCGCAGAATGCTCTGCTTCTTCGACGAGCCTGCTCTTCCGGCGCTCGACCGTGGGCTCACGCTGCAGGGCAGCCTGTGGCGTTCTGATCTTCTTCATATCGTTTGGACTATCGTTTCTGGCTACGACCCCAACGAGCTGCCGCGACTCCTCGGCCTGCTCGCTCCGCGGCTGGTATCATTGTTCGACGACAAAAGCCTGGTAGTGCCCGAGTACAGCATGCCAATCGAGATCGAGTATCGGTATCGGGTCTGCGATGAGGCGTACGTCCTTTGCCAGAACATGCTCCATCCGGAGTTTGACGACACCACCCTTCGCGAGGAAACGATGGAGGAGCGAGACGCTGCGATTCGCATTCTTCGCGGCCGACTTGAGCGTGGAAACGCATAGCAAGTACGACGCAACGCAAACGACACCAACGCTCCAGGTCTTTTCCGGACGTTCGACAACGCCTTTACCATACGCTTGGGGATGCGGTTGATCATCCCCGACGCTCTAGGCACCGATCATTGTCTATGCGAAGGCCGAGCTCACCCAATCCTGATCATTCAGTCTGTCTGGGTCGTAGTTTTGAGTCATGTCTCGGTACAACTATCTCCTTCGTGCGCGAGGCGTCGCTCTCGCCGGCGCGTTCCTCACTATTGAGGGCTGCGACAACCTGTCGACGTCGGAACGTGAGCTCGTCCACACCGATGCGGAAGTCTTTGAAGCTGTCGCGCGGTCTCAACTGGTCGTTGGTACGGCGGACTCCTCGCGATCACCCCGTTTCCTGAGAATCGATTCACGACCGGTAGACAATACCTCGATACTGCCGCCCGAGCCCCCAAGTCCCGCAGTGATCCCGCTCGACGATGATTCGATTCTCGCGTCGTCCGCCACCATCAATCGGATTGCCCGGGAACGACGGGCGATCCTCGAGCGACTCGGCGTCGAGGAAGGCGGGCCGTTTTCCTTTCCGGGTTGCGAAGGCGTCCGCACTGGCGAAACGAAACCGAAGTCTGGCGTAACGCCATCTCGTGCGGGCTGTCCGACACAGTGGCGGCGTTACGTCACCATCGGGTTGCCACGTCGCGGCGTTGGGCTGATTCCCGAGGCGGTTCGACGAACCGACCCTCGCACGTTCGAAGGGGGCGAGGTTTGGACGGTACTTGTGACGGAGACATCGATCGGAAGCGGCGGACAGGACTGGAAGCAATACGCGTCGGTGCTCACGCGTGAGCCGGACAGCGAATGTCTTGCGCTGGCCGCGCGGTTCCTCCTTTCATGGGCGGAGTAGCGGGCTGATGTGCCGGCGCTAGAGTTAGGTCGCTCTTACGCGTGGTTGAACGCCACACCTTTCAGCTCGAGTGTGTGCGGGCTGCCTGGCGCATGTGTGTGAACTCGCAAGGAACCTTGACGTTGTCCCGGCGTTGTCGGCTTGAACCAAACCCAGAAAATCTTCTCCGCGTTCGGAGGAAGAGACAGCGTCGACGGGACGAGATCAACAAAGATGAAATCGCCGCCCACGATCTCAATCAGTGTAATGGTGAGATTCGAGTTGCCGATGTTGCGCAAATAGGCGTCCTGCCTTGGCGATTGAACACCAACGATCATGTTGTCGAAGTCGAGCAGAGGAGCGGACCACTGCACGAGGCTACCCATTCCCTCAGCGATCACCGTTACGGCTTCCGTCTGCAAGTTGCTGTTCACAGTAAGACTAGCGATTCGTGGCCCTATCGAGCCTGGACGCATCGCAAGGCCGATATTGCAGCTGCCGCCCGCTGCCAACGTCGTCCGTGAACAGCTGTCCGATACGATCTCGAGATCCGCTGCGGCGGAACCCCCGATGCTGAGATCGGCAATCGTGGCCTTGGTGGCAGCTTGATTGATCACGACGATCTGCTGCTGTTTTGAAGAAACGCCGACGGCGACTTTACCAAAATCGACCTCGCTGACGTTTGCAACCGGTCCCAGCACTGCGATCGCCGCGCCCGTCAGTCCGGCGCGTAACGTCGGTGCGGAGCTCGTTACCGCCAATGCACACCTTTTCGGTCCAGCGGCCGAAGGCGCGAAGACAACGCGCGCCTCGCACTCGCCCTGTGTGGGCAATGGACCGCCGCAGGTAGTATGCTCCAGTCGAAACTCGTTGCTACTGGGACCAACGAGACTTACTGCGCCGATCTGGACAGGCGCGCCTCCGGCGGCGCGAACAAGCATCGTTGCGGACCTGCTGCTTCCTACCGCGGTGTCAGCGAAAGTCAAGCTGCCAGGTACCGCGCGTAACAGCGGCTGTGCGACCCCAACACCATGGAGTCCGACGGGCAGCGGCGGTTGTGCACTATTTGAAGTGACCGAGAATGAGGAGGCGCGCGAGCCGCTGAAGGCAGGACGGAAAACGACATTCACCTGCACAGTCTGGCCGGGACCAACAATCGATGGCTGCGCGCCAACTATTCGAAAATCACCGCCGATCAATACGCCAGTAATGACAAGCGGTTGAGTTCCTGAGTTGTGGAGCGAGACGGATATGGGGCCGCTTTCACCACCAATCGGTAGCGGGCCAAAGTCTATAGCGGCGGGCGATAGCTCCGCCTGAACTCCTGCACCGATCGCGGTCAACTTCACAATCACATCCTGTGTGCGCGTAACAGGCGCCCCGCCGTCAGTGAACTGGAGAATGACATCTGTGGAGAGCGGACCCACCAGTGAAGGTCTATAGTTCAATGCGTAGGCGCGAATCTGCCCAGCCGACACCCCGCCAGTCTCGACGCCGATCTGCAAACCAACCGCCGGATTTGAAAACGTATAGTCGGTGAGGAACGCGCTGACGGTGCTGTCGTTGCGCACGATGATCTGCAGCGTCTTGGTTACCTCGAGTTCAACAGCACCCAGATCGAGGACTGCTGGCGGCAAGGGTTGAAGCACTACGACGCTGAACGCCTCGACCCGCGCCCTAATCGGAATATTGATCGCCGGAACATTCGGCGCGTTCGTGTAGATGGTGAGAGTGCCATGGTGCTGCCCGGGCCGCTCGGCGATGAAGGTTGCCTTCACCTTTATCTCCTCATTCGTGAGCGCGGACGACACCAACTGCTCCAGCTCAAGGTTGTGCGGCTTCGCGACCGTACCGAGGATCGACGATGCGGGCTCGTCGTACCTCGTGAACTGGCCGGTAGCATCAAGACCGAGGATCCTGAGCGTATGACCTCCGGAGTTCTTGAAGTGAAACGTCACCGAAACACGCTCGTGGAGATTGAGCGTTCCGAAGTCGTAAGGGTCGGCGTCACCATTGGGGTCAGGAAGGAGCACGCTCGGCGCGAGGTACGTTTCTGGTTCGAGGCCGCGACCAATCGAGAAATTCGACTGAAACGTCTCGGTGCGACCCTTGCCTCCGTCGATGATGTAGCGCAACGCCTGTCGCCACTCGCTCGCACCGGGGTAGAGCTTGTTCACCTCATCCTTGGTCAGGCTGTGCATCAGCCCCCAATGCGGAATGCCACCGTTGCTCTTCGCCAGCTCATTGATCTTCGGAATGAAACGCTCATGCGCGGTGACGCGCCGCAACAGAAAGACTTCGACGCTGCAAGTGCGAGAAAACTGCTGCATGCCGAGGAGTGCTTCAGTCTTCCCGGTAAAGCGCAGGGAAAACCCGAAAGCAGCTGGTGTCATCGCAGCGTAGAACGAGTCGGCAAGCGCGAGAAGGCTGGTGATGAAAGTGAACAGGTTCTCCTTGCCGGCTGACATGTCGAAAGCGAACTCCATTCCGTCCATGTTTCGCTCGCAGTTCGAGGCTTCGTCCGGAGCTCTTGGACACAAGAACTGCTCCGTAGAGATTCGATAGCTCTCTCGCGTGAGCGGGTGAATCATTGTTCCATCGCTCCGCATCCCTGTAGGTCGGAGTGATGATGCGAGCGAGCCCACGATCTGCGGGATGATCCATTGCTGCCCTGCCTCTACGGCGATGTTGACGACGTTGGATAGCTGCTCCGCGAAGTTGCCGCCAGGAGTGGTGGCCAGGCACTGAAGTAGAGCGTTCTGAAGCCTTATCAGCACGGCCGTAGCAGCGGCGATCGCGGCGGTAGAGGCTGTTGCAAACAAAATCGGCCCTACGATGGGTATGAGATTGAGACTCGCGAGGGCTGCCACCGCCGCGCTCGTCGCGAGCGCTATTAGAGGGCCTATCGACAGATTGAGCGCCACGAGGATCTGCGTCATGTGCGGCGTGCGGCAAAAGCCCTTGAGCGCGACGTCGCCGGCGGCAGACGATGGGGGGTCGTCGGGACGGAAGGGCGTGCCCGATGCCGAATTGTTGCGCGTCGTGACGACGCACGAATTCGCGCCCGTCGAGTCGGGATAGGGGTTGACGAAAATCTCGACGAACTTGTTTCCTCCGTAAGGACTGAGCGCATTGTGCAGAAGGCCGCGTTCGTCCGTCCACTTCGACGTCCGTCGATTCTCCGTAAGGCCGTAAGCGTCCGTTGCGTGCAGAACGCAACTGTAGATCACGCCCATTCGGCCCAAGGACACGAGCACGGCACGAAACAGACTCGTATTCTGTTCGTAACGGATGTCGCGACAGAGCACATCCATCTGACGAAGCTCTGTCATTCGATCCGGGTCAGTGATCGAGCCAGCTCCTTCGCGTTCGATCCACCATTCCTGTCCGCCGGGGCCGACCAGATGAATCGCGGCGATAGCGTCCGCAATCGGCGCTCCGTTTACATCGCTGCCATGTGTACCAGTGGAGATCACTCCAGCCAAGGACTGTCCGTTATTGCCGCCCAGGGAGGGCATCGCGAGACCGAGAGCGTCAAGTCTGCAATTGAGCGCATAGATCTTTATCCCGGCTTCGACGTGGACGAAGTATTTCGCCATTGTGGCGAGGCTGTCCTTGAGCGCGTATGGAAGCACCGATGTCGGGGGTGAGGCAGTTCCGCCCGACAAGATCTTCTCGAGGAACATCGTATTCATCACGTGGGTCGTGGAATCATCGACCGCGACATCGCTGTAGGACCACTGCGATCCGATAGCCTTGAGACGCCCTTTGGCGGTCTCCACCCTCTGCACTCCCGCCACAATCTCGGCAACGTTCCGGGGATTAAACACGAAAGGCACGACGATCTGTCGGGTGCGCGCCCAATTCTCGAAGAGCCAGTCCTGCGTCTCGACGATGCCCGTAATGCCGGTTCCGGTGCACGCCATTGATCGCCCCTATTCTTTCGGGTGGGACTGCTGTCGTTGGCAGGCACTACAATACGGGAGTCGAGTTCTCACGTAAATGTCGATTTCGTATCAGCCGAGGGTCGATTCTCTATCACCTCGTCAGAACTTGATCGCGGTATTGCCGTTAAGCTATGGCCGGATACTATCCAGCCGATCTGGATCATCCAATCCGGTTGCCGTCTCCACATCAGCGAGCAAAACCAGAAGAGAAAGGCGCGGTCGAGCACGGTCCAGATAAGGAGCAAGCTGCCTCCTGACGCGAAATCGGCTCGCGCTGCAAGGTGTTAAAGTTACGTTATGTCAATTTACATCTACAACTTTCGC
>Ga0193727_1000293_pt1 | contig 18527 bp, 14 predicted proteins | sample H2c2metaG_FD_143051 | JGI IMG/M metagenome (GOLD analysis project Ga0193727, IMG submission 143051) | Soil microbial communities from a riparian zone of the East river system, Colorado, United States - H2c2 | ecosystem: Environmental > Terrestrial > Soil > Riparian zone | place: USA: East River...
GTTGTCGCGGTGGTCGCCCAGGACTCGATCCGCGCGCCCCTTTCTGGACCGGTCGATCCACCCCGGGCCACTCCTGGGTATCCCGGATTCGGGGCCGCTGATGCTCCGCGCGTGGGCTTGTATCGCTCATATGCCGGAGCAATGGATGAGGGCTGGACCCGGTGGGTCTTCGATACCTGGAAGATCCCATACGTCTCGCTCGTGGACTCCGTCGTGCGCGCGGGCAAACTGACCGAGAAGTTCGATGTCGTCGTGCTTCCGGATCAGCCGACGCTGGAGCTACTCAACGGACTCCCGACGCATGTCTACCCCGCACCCTACGCAGGCGGGCTTGGCAAGGAAGGCGTCCGCGAGCTCCGCCAGTTCATCGAGCAAGGTGGCACCCTGGTGGCGCTCAACGACGCCAGCCGCTTCGCCATCGAGCAGTTCCTTCTCCCGGTTCGCAACGTGCTCGAGGGTGTGCCGGACGATGAGTTTTACGCCCCGGGCGCGATCTTCCGCCTGGAAGTAGATACCAGCCATCCAGTTGCGCGCGGGATGCCGGACCAGAGCGTGGCGTGGTTTGAGGACGGACCGGCATTCGACGTGCTCGATTCGAGCGTGGTCCGGGTGATCGCCCGGTATCCGACAGACCCCGACAAGGTGCTGCGCTCAGGCTGGGTGCTCCATCCCGCACGAGTGGCCGGGCGGGCGGCGCTGGTCGAGGTGCACCTCGGCCAAGGGCGAATCGTCCTTTTTGGCTTCCGACCGCAGTACCGGGGTCAGAGCCTGGCCACTTACCCGTTGCTATTCAATAGCTTGCGGCCGCACTGAAGGTCGGTGACGGGGGTCCTTGCTCCTCTGACCCCTGCATCCTATCGTAGCCCCCCCTATGAGATTGGTCCGGCAGGCAGGCTTCGTCTTGCTCTGGGCCGCGCTCTCCACGAGCAGCGGCCTTTTTGCTCAGCGTGCGGAAAGCACTCTGCCGGTCGCGGCGCGCGCGGATGAGGCGCGGGTCGCGTTGCGACCATTGGACTTGCACTACGTGCAGCCGGTCATGGCACCGCTCCTGCCCACGACGGCAGCCGTGAAGGCCCTGTATGTGAACGCCTGGGCATTCAGCTCCCCTCGCTTGTGGCAACTGGTTCGCCTGGCAGACGAGACCGAAATCAACGCGTTCGTCATCGACGTCAAGGATGATACGGGCTGTCTGCTGTATCCCTCGGACGTGCCGATCGCACAGCAGATCGGTGCGAGTCGGTGCGCCCACGCGCGGGACGCCCGGGCCAGGATTGACACCCTGCTGGCGCACGGGATCTACCCGATCGCCCGCATCGTCGTCGCCAAGGATCCCCTGCTCGCCGAGGGGAAAGCCTCATGGTCCGTCCACCTCGCCAGTGGTGAGTTGTGGCGTGACCGGATCGGAAGCGCCTGGGTCGATGCCTATAACGATTCAGTATGGGTCTACGCGGCTGAACTGGCGCGAGAGGCGTTGGGCATGGGATTCGTGGAGGTGCAGTTCGATTACGTCCGATTCCCTGACGAGCCTCGCGAGCGCCTCGCAACCGCCATATTCCCCGCCCGGCGCCGGGGGGACACGCCGCGGCTGGCCGTGCGGAGACACATCCAGCTCGTCAAGTCGCTGGTCGCGCCGCTCGGCGCGCCGATCACGTTCGACATCTTTGGCCTGACAGTGTCCGCCACAGACGACATGGGCATCGGTCAGGTGTGGGAAGATTTCGCGTCCGTGGCCGACGTCGTCCTCCCGATGGTCTACCCCAGCCACTACCAGCGGGGCGCGTACGGGTTCGCATGGCCCAACGGTCAACCGTACAAGATTGTCAAACGGGCGCTTGAGGAGGCCCTCGGCCGCTCGCGCGGACCGGAGGCGGCAGAGATCCGGCCGTATCTGCAAGCGTTTACTCTTGGCCGACGCCTGCCCCGGTACACCCCCTTTGAAATTCGTGAGCAGATTCGCGCCACCGAAGACCTCGGTCTGACGTCGTGGGTTCTATGGAATCCGCGCAGCGTGTACCAGCGGGAGTCCCTCCGGCCCTACGGAACCCGCGATGTCATCCCAGAGGCCACATCGGGAACGCAATGAGGGGGACAGCGCTCAGACTTGCGTGGCAGGCGTTCGGCCACCGTCCCACGCGGTGACGTACCCGGCGATCGCCGAAGCAGCGACGGTATAGGGGTTGCCGAGGTAGAGCTGGCCAGGCCCCGAGCGTCCAGGGAAGTTGCGATTGATGGCACTGATGGTCACCTCTTCGCGGGTCGTCGAGACACCAGGACCGGCGTTGATGCACGCGCCGCAGGACGGCTCCAGGAACGTGGCACCCACATCGCGGAATAGATCCAGGTAGCCCTGATCCTCGCAGTACCGCTTTACTTCCTGTGAACCGCATTGAATGTAGAACCGCACCCACGGCGCGACTCGTTCACCCCGTGCTGTTGCTTCCCGCAGCACCCGCGCGTACATGTCCATGTCCTCTTTCTTGCCGGCGGTGCAAGATCCGGCGTATGCGATATCCACCCGGATGCGTGCCGCAGCCGCGTCGAGGGGCACCCCGTTTCCGGGGTCTCCGGGCAGGGCCAGCATCGGGCGGACGTCGGCTGCGTCGATCTCAATGACCTTGCTGTATTCGGCTCCCGGATCGCTCGCCAATCCCTCGCACAACTCTTCGGCTCGCACCCGCGACATGCCGCGGGTCTCGATGAGGTATTCCACCGTACGCCCGTCCGGCGCGACGTAGCCGCTGAAACCGCCCACTTCAGCGGTCATGTTCGTCATCGTGGCACGCTCGTCAACCGACAGTTGCGCGACAGCATCTCCACAGTACTCGACGAGTTTGCCGATTGCATTGCCGCTCTTCACGTAGGGATGCCGCAGGATTTCGAGCATGAAATCCTTGGCCGTGACATTGTCGGGCTTGCGGCCGTGGATCAACACTTTCACGGTCTCCGGGACCGTGAGCCGCACGTCTTTCGTGATCCAGGAATTGAAGATCGCGGTCGTACCGACGCCGAACGCCAGGCAACCGACTGCCCCGGCATGGGGTGTGTGTGAATCACTCCCGATGATTACCTGGCCCGGCTCCGCGTGCGCCTCCAAGATCTTCGAGTGGCAGATCGCCTCCGAGCCGTGACGACCCAGGCGCAACTCGCCGTAGAGCTTGATCCCCTGCCGCGCAGCAAATGCGCGCTGCTTCTTCTCGAGCTCGAGCGCAATATCGAGCAACCCTTCCTTCACCCGTTCCGGCGTCATGGCCTCCGGCAGGAACGTGAGGTGGTCCCTGAACATCAAGATGGAAGCCGGGTCAGCAACCCGCGCGTCCTCGCCCACGAGGCGCTCGAAAAAAATTGCCGCCATGGGCGTGACATACTCATGACTGAAGCGAATGTCCGTAAGGACGAAACCCTCGTCTCCCGGCCGAACCGCCGGCACCCCGATTTTGCGGGCCGCCGGGTCCGCCACCCAGTGGCGCGCGAGGATTTTCTCTCCCAGGGTCATCGGGCGCTTCACCGTGGAGGGCGGCGGGACGGCGGCCTTGCCCTGGAGCCGTGCCACGTTGTAGTTGAAGAGGCCCCCGTACTCGATTATCCCGCGCGTGATCTCTCCCTCTCCCCGCGTGAACGTGGACAGAGAAATCTCGTCACCGTGCAGCACGCGCTCGATGATCGAGAAGTCCGTCGTCGTGAGGATGCCGAGGTTCTGGCAGTTTTCGCGATAGATGCGCTCGAGGCTCTCGGCAATGACGAGCTTGATCCCGGCGCACATCTCCGCATACGGCGATTGCTCGCGCGACGATCCCTTGCCGCGCCGTTTGCCGCTGACCGAAACCGCAAAGCCGCCTCGCTTGACAAGCCCGCGGGTGACCGGGAAGTCGTCACGACATTTGAGGCCGAGGTAAGGGAACTCACCCAGCGTGTCGTCGTAGTAGTAGCAGATGTAGGCGGGGGTGATCTCGTCGGTAGAGATGTCGTCGCGCAGCTTAACGGCCGGGGTCCAGTCCAAGTCCCGGCCCTCGAGCTGCTGTCGCACGAGATCGGGATCCTCAGTCAGGAACAGGACTCGCCCTTGGAAGCGCACGCGACCCGGCAGCCGGTGCACCGCTCGGGAGCGCAACGCATCGAGCATGGCCGAAAGATGACCCCTTGCTGAAGGCCCAGCAAGCCGATTTCCTTCTTACGCAAGTGACCTTACGCAAATGAAGAGACATCCCGCATCGCGTGCGATCCGAACCGCCGGAGGCCTGCTCGCGTGCGCATTCGCGTTCGCTTGCACCCCGCAGCCGCTCCCGGCGCCCGAGGCGCCCTCGGCAACACCGCTGCCGCCGGTGAACACAGCGGCAATGGACGCGCATCTCAAGTATCTCGCCGACGACTTGCTCGAGGGACGGGCCCCCGCCACGCGGGGTGGCGAGCTCGCGGCCCGCTACATCGCCGCGCAGTTTCAAGCGATCGGCCTGGCTCCCGCCGGAGCGGACGGTTCCTACTACCAACCCGTCACGCTCATCGGCATGACGCCCCAGCCGAGTTTCGTCTGGGGCGCCGAAACGGCGACCGAGTCGCTCCGCTACCTCGATGACTTCGTCGCATGGGCAGGACGAGCCGATCCGCACATCGACGTCGACGGCGACGTGGTGTTCGTCGGGTACGGCGTGCGCGCCCCCGAGTGGAACTGGGATGACTACAAGGGCATGGACGTGCGCGGGAAGGTGCTCCTCATGCTCGTCAACGACCCCGGCCTGCAAGACACGACCGTGTTTCACGGTCGAGGGCTCACCTATTACGGCCGGTGGACCTACAAGCTCGAAGAAGCGGCGCGGCGCGGCGCGCTGGGTGTCGTGCTTATTCATACGACGCGGAGCGCGACGTACCCCTGGGAGGTCGTGCGAGGATCCTGGTCGGTGGAACAGTTCACGCTCGACGGCCCCGCGGGGCCGCAGCTCGCGTTCGCCTCCTGGGTCACTGCCGCCGCGGCCGCCAGAGCCCTCAAGACGGCGGGCTGGGGTCTCGATTCGCTGACTCGTGCGGCTGCCCGGCGGGACTTTGCCCCCGTCGCGACTCGGATGCGTGCGTCCGTGACGATCACGGGCCCGATCCGTCGCGTCCGCTCGGCTAATGTCGTGGCCAAGCTGGCGGGAAGCGATCCGGCCCTTACTGACCAGGCGGTGCTGGTCACCGCCCACTACGACCACAAGGGGATCGGACCCGCGACCGACGGAGACTCGATCTACAACGGCGCCGAGGACAACGCTTCCGGGGTCGCGGCCATGCTCGCCGCCGCCCAGGCCCTCGCGGCGGTTGCGCCGCGGCCAAAACGCAGTGTCCTCTTCATTGCGACCACTGCTGAGGAGTCGGGGCTCCTGGGCAGCGAAGCATACGTGCGAGCCCCCATCGTGCCGCTCGCGCGCACCGCCGCGGTCGTGAACGTCGACGGAGCCAATGTGCGCGGCTTGACCAGCGATATCGCGGCCTTGGGAGCCGACAGGTCCGACCTGGGCGACACATTCGCTGCCGCAGCCCGCGCGGAATCCCTGACAGCCACCGGCGACCCAGATCCAGCCAAGGGCTCGTTCTTTCGTTCCGACCATTTCCCTTTCGCACGAGCGGGTGTGCCATCGGTCTCGATCGAATCGGGAGTCGCGTTTCGCGGCCGCGCCGCCGCCTGGGGAGTGGAGCAGGCCCGCCTCTTTAACGAGCAGCGCTACCACCAACCAACTGACGCGTACAACCCGCGCTTCAGCTACGATGGAATGGCGCAGCAAGTACGAGTGATGATGCGGATCGTGCTGACTGTGGCGAATGAACCGCGGCTGCCACGGTGGCTTCCCAACTCCGAATTCCAGCGATCCGTCGTTCGGCCTTGAGGGACGGGGACAGTGCTCAGGAGCAGTTTTCAGTTGGGATGTGCAAATAGTTGCAGATTTGACAAACTGTCTAAGCCGTTGCTACAGTAAGTGATAGCGATATCCACCCAAACGGTGATTGCCTCGCCGGGCCGTCCCGCGTAACTTAGCGCCCGTTTTTGCCTGCCGATTCGCAGCGCCCCCAAATTGTGGAGCGAGGCACCTGGAACTCCCGACATCGCACCGGCTGCCTTGGGCCTGGCTACAAGAGGCCGCAAGCCCGCCGATCCAGTACCGGGCGTACGCGGAAGTCATCCCCGATTCAGCTCGGGATCCCGCACAGCTCGAGGCGCTCCGCGCCGCCGTGATCAACTACAAACCCGCGCTCGCGATCGCTCGGAGGCAAAAGGAATCCGGGCTCTGGGGGGGCAACCTGCTCGCGCCAGGGCCCATGAAGGCGCTGGGGGTCTCCGAAGCGGGGACCGTCTACCAGTACCTTCGACTCATCGAGTTAGGGTGGCCGGCCGATCAGCGTCCCTTCCGTCTCGCTGACCGGGTCTTGTTCCGGCTGCTGTCGCGCGATGAAGATCCGACACTGCTCGCGGAATTCCAGCGCCCGGGGAAGTCCGACCCGGGGCTCGCAGCGTGGGCCCGCTCGATGGGTCGTCAGGCCGCGAGCGCGGCCCTGGCACGGGGTGGAAGCCATGTCGAGGACCCCCGGCTCCGGGGTGCCGGTCATCGAATCGCCAGCGACATCTCCCAATATCTCCGGAGCGAGGTCGCCGCGAAGCCATTCAAAAAGGCGCACGGCAAAACCGTCCTCGAGCCCACCGCCTACCCTCCCACCATTTTCTCGATTGAGATGCTGGCTTTTCTTCCGGCGGTGCAGCGCGAGCGGTCCGGGTTCATCGAGCGGCTGGGCCAGTATTTCGCTTCCCCCGCGCCACGCCGGGCTTTTTTCATTCAGGCGGGGACCAAGCTATTTAAGCCAATGTTTGAACTCCTCGGAGACCCCCTACGCGCCGACGCGCAAGGCCGGGTGACCGATGTTCCATTCGCCCTGTATTGGCTCGAACTCTTGGCTCGACTGGGACTGGTTCGACAGCTGCCAAGCGCGAGCCGGACGTTGGCACGGCTGTACCGCGAGTGTGACGACCAGGGTATCTGGTCGCCCCGCAGCCTTCGGACCATGCCCAAGTCCGCGAATCCCCTCGCGGCGCATTTCTTCCCTCTGGAAGGACCTGGAAAGAGTCCGGCTCAGCGGCAGACCGACGCCACTTTCCGGCTCGGCTTGATCGCTCGGATCATGGGTATTCCGATAGAGGTCGTCTAGGAGAGGGAGACCAGCTAGCACCAGCGGCTACGGCGTAGTAGTATTCACTACTACGTTATGGCAGCGCCGGACCTCACACCATTCGGCTTCACGGCCACCGAGTCCCGCTTGTATGGGACGTTGCTGCAACTCGGGTCGGCGACCGGGTACGCGGTGGCGCGGGCAGCGCGGCTCGCGCGAGCCAACGCGTATGGCGCGCTTGATGGGTTGGTAGCCCGTGGTGGGGCCACCAAGGCGCCCGGCCGCCCGGCGCTCTACCGGCCCGCCGATCCCGCGTCGCTGCTTGCGCGGCTTGCGGCCCAACAGGGCGAGGCGATTGAGCGCTTGAGCCGCGCCCTCCAAGACGTGCGCCGCCCCGGGGAGCCCGAAACGCGATCGGTGGGGGGAGCGCGGGCGCTCGCCAATCTCGTCCTGCAGGTCGTGGCGCGTGCTGAGCAGCGCGTGGAAGGAGTCGTTACGGCCGACCTGTTCCGTGCCACCCTGCCGGCGTGGCGCCGCGCTGCAGAGCGGACCACGTTGGCGCTCCGTATTGCTGGGGTCGTGCCCCCTGAAGCTGCGGCTTTCACTGTGACGACCGTCCCGGAGGCCTCTCCCACCCTGCTTCTGGTCGACGATCGCCTGACAGTAGCCGCCACAGGAGATGACGCGGAGCGCATCGGCATTTGGAGCTCTCACCCAGCCGTCGCGGCGATCGCTCGCGCGGCCTTGGCCGGCCTCACATGAACCCACGTCTAGGTCTGGTTGTCGCCCTGGTCGTAGGATGCCGCGCCGGCCCGATCCCGGCCGCCGCGCGCTACCCCGCCGGCACACCATTCGTCGCGAACTACCTCCGGGTTGATGGGACGAACATCCGCTTCATTGATGCCGGGCGTGGCGCGCCCGTGATCTTCATTCACGGCCTGGTCGCATCCATGTACGCGTGGCGCGGGAATCTCGCCTCGGTTCAGTCGGCAGGGTTCCGCGTGATCGCCTTCGACAATCGCGGCTTTGGGTCCTCGGAGAAGCCCGCTCACGGCTACAGCAACGCAGACTACGTGCGACTCCTCGTCGCCTTGATGGACTCCCTGCACCTCCCCGACGCGGTCCTGGTCGGTCATTCCATGGGTGGGGCAATAGCGGCCGAGTGCGCGATCACGCATCCGAAACGCGTTCGCGGCTTGGTGCTGATCGACGCTGCAGGGTTCGGCGTTCGGGCGCCGATCATGCTCAGGATCGTGGGGTGGCCCGGCGTCGGAGCGATCGCGTCAGAACTCCGCAGCCGCTGGATGATGGGACACATACTCAAATCCACGTACTTCGACCCGAGCAAAGTGCGTCCGGAGGATGTGGACCAATACTACGCCCCGATGGCGGAACCCGACTTCGGGCGTGCGCTACGCGGAGTCCTGCGCGAGTTCCGCTTCGACGGGTTGGCTGGGCGCCTGACGGGTATCGACATCCCAACCCTTGTCCTGTGGGGGGAACGAGACGAATGGATCCCACCGCGGCTCGGTCGCGCCCTCGCGTCGGAAATCCCCCGCGTGGCGTACCTCTCCGTGCGGAACGCGGGCCACGACCTCCCGGAGGAAATGCCCGGGGAGGTTAACCGCCTGATTGCTACCTTCCTGAAGGACGGAGTCCCTGGGCCCCCAGCCGATCTGGCGGCCAGATCCGAGCCACCTGGCAGATAGGGGTAGTGGGACATTATGTTTCCTCAACCAAACGGTTGATGAAATGGCGCTATGCATCCGAAGCTGAATAACCCCAGGGCTTTACAAATCCTGACAGCCGCTCAAGACGAGTTTGGGAGACGGGGATTCGATGGGGGCCGTGTCGAGCGGATCGCGCGGCGAGCTCGTGTGAACAAGCAGCTCGTTTTCTATTACTACAACTCCAAGCGGGGCCTATTCCAGGCCGTCTTGTCTCGCGCCGCGACCGAACTCGAACGAGCGATAGGGCAAGTCGCGGGCGTCGAAGGACGACCGCTCGCTCGCCTGCGAGCTGTGCTCGACGCGCAATTCGATTTCCTTGCCGCCAACCCAGATCTGGTCACCCTGCTGATGCAGGCGGGGCGCTCCGAGGCCCGGCCGTTGGCGCCCGCGATTCGCCGTCTCGTGGTGCTTCTGGCCGAGGGACAGGGCCTCGGGGATGTGCGCGATGACCTCGATCCTCACCTCGCCGCCACGCAGGCCCTGCTCCTCATGATTGCCTACGTGGGGCTGGAACCGCTGATCGCCACGAGCGCCCCACAGTTGGGCAACGACGAGTCGACACTCTCGCAGCGCTGGAAGGACGCCGCGCTCAAACTCGTGCTCGAGGGCGTGTCGGCGCGCTAATTCTTCGAGACCATGCGGGGCTCGACGGGCGCCTCACCGTCGTCGAAGAGGAGGTGGCCGGCTTCGAACCGCGCACCGCGCAGGGCCAAGGAAAACACATCGCCGAGTTCCTCCACCAGGTGCACCGTGAGCGACCGCCGTACGTCCTCGGGAAGATCTTCGAGGTCGGCAGCATTCTCTTTCGGCAGAATGATCTCGTGGAGCCCCGCTCGGACGGCGCCGAGGATCTTCTCTTTTACGCCGCCGATCGGGAGCACGCGGCCCCGAAGGGTGGTCTCACCCGTCATGGCCACATCGTGGCGCGCCGGCCGCTTGGAGAGGGCCGAAACGAGCGCGGTCGCCATTGTGACGCCCGCGGAAGGCCCATCCTTCGGAATCGCACCGGCTGGGACGTGGATATGCACGTCCGTCCCGTTCAGTACGTCCTGCGCAATGCCCAGCTGCTCGGCGTGGGACTTCGCGTAGGTCAGGGCGGCCCGGGCTGACTCTTTCATGACGTCGCCCAGTTGCCCTGTGAGTACCAGATCACCCTTGCCCCGCATGACGCTGGCCTCGACGAACATGATGTCACCGCCCACGGGGGTGTAATACATCCCAGTCGCAACGCCAATCTGGTCAACATGGGCCATGTGCTCGGGGTGCACCTTGGGGCGCCCGATGAGATCATGGACATTTGCCGCCTCGACAACCACGCGCTCGACGCCGCCGTCGGCAATCTGGCGGGCGACCTTACGACCCAGCTTCCCGATCTCGCGCTCCAATTGGCGCACACCGGCCTCGCGTGTGTAGCTCGTGATCAACCCGCTCAGCGCCTCGTCGGGGAGAGTGAGTTGGTCGGGTGTGAGGCCGTTTTCGCGCAGCTGGCGCGGAACGAGGTACCGTCTGGCGATCTCGAGTTTTTCGCGCTCCGTGTAACCGGCGAAACTCACCGTTTCCAACCTGTCGAGCAGCGGTGCCGGGATCGCCTGCAGGAAATTCGACGTCGCGACGAACAACACTTCGGACAGGTCGAACGGCACGCCGATGTAGTGGTCGGTGAACGAATCGTTCTGCGCCGGATCGAGCACCTCGAGCAGCGCGGCCGCGGGATCGCCCTGGAACGACACGCCGAGCTTGTCCAACTCGTCGAGGAGAAACACCGGGTTCTTCGCGCCCGCCTGCTTCATGCCCTGAATGATCCGGCCCGGCATCGCACCCACATACGTGCGCCGGTGGCCCCGGATGTCGGCCTCATCCCGCGCCCCGCCCAAAGAGATGCGCACGTACGGCCGGCCCATGGCGCGGGCGATCGACTTGGCGATCGACGTCTTCCCGACGCCGGGCGGGCCCACGAAGAGAAGGATGTGGCCCTTGGGCTGTTTATCATCGTCGTTACCGGGCGCCGCGCCTGCGACCCCCTTCTGGCGCAGCTGGCGAACCGCCAGGAACTCGAGGACCTGGTCCTTGACCTCCTTCAGTCCGAAGTGATCCTGCTCGAGGATCTCCGCCGCGCGTTTCAAGTCGAGCGACTCCTCCACCCTCTTGTCCCACGGCAGCTCGGCCATGGTCTCGAGGTAGGTCCGAATGACCTGCGCCTCCATGGAATCACGGCTGGCCCGCTCGAGGCGGGAGAGCTCGCGGTCCACTTCCTTCCGAGCGGCGTCCGGGAGTTGGATAGCCAGGAAGCGCTTCCGTAGCTCCTCCACTTCGGTCGCCTCGTCGTCCTCGCCGAGCTCCTTGCGGATCGCCTTCATTTGCTCGCGCAACAGCATCTCGCGCTGGCGTTCGCCCAACTCCTCCTGGACCTGAGACTTGATTTCCTCCTGCGCGTCGGCAACCCCGATCTGCCGCTGGACGTGGACCAGCACCCGGCGCAGGCGGTCCTCCACCGACAGCATCTCGAGGAGGGCCTGGCGGTCGGTCGGCTTCACGTCCAGATAGCCCGCCACCAAGTCGGCAAACCGGCCGGCGTCGGTGACTCCTTCCAGCACCTGTTTCACCACTTCTTCGGGAAGGCCTGACTTCTGACCCAGCTCGGCCGCGCGCTGCCGGGTCTCCCGGTACAGCGCGACGAATGCAGCGTCCTCCGCGTTCAGGGGTGGAAGCTCCTCCGCCTCGCGGACGTCCGCCTCCAGATGGCCCTCGGCCTCGCGATACTGGATCACGGTGCCCCGAACCTCTCCGTGCAGCGACAACTGCACTCCCCCCGAACCGCGCTGGACTTGGCCGATGCGGGCTACGGTGCCGACGCGGTATAGCCCAACCGGGGAAACGGCGTCGACGTTTTCGCGTTGCATCACGGCGAAGATCCGGCGCGCGGGACTCTTGAGGGCCGTTTCGATGGCATGGAGGGTAGCAGGACGCCCCGCCCCAATTGGAGCGGTCACCCCGGGGAACAGCACCATGTCCCGGAGCGGCAGTACCGGCAGGGTCAGTTTGTCACTCATGAGCGCTCGCAGGTCTGAGGAAAACGACACGAATACGTGCGTCCGTATGAGCATCAGCCGTGCCATCACAAAACCCCAAAGGGGGGGTCTCGTTCCTCCCAGGCGCCGCCAATTGGGCAGCGACTGCCGTTCAGACCGGGGCTGACGAGCTACGGGCGGTACGGTTGGCAGTTGCCGTGCCTGCAGTGGATGGGTAAATCTATGCGCCGACGTCGCTCTGGAGCTCCATGCACGAGGCCGACAAAGCGCTTGCCGCCCGGTTGACTGAAGCGCTTGGCGCGTCCTATACGATCGAAGGGGAAATCGGTCGCGGCGGCATGGGGGTCGTGTACCGCGCCCGAGACGAGCGCCTGAAGCGGCAGGTCGCGATCAAAGTCCTGCCCCCTGAGCTCGGTTTCCGGGAAGAGATCCGCATCCGCTTCCTGCGCGAAGCGGAGACGGCTGCCCGCTTGTCCCATCCCCACATCGTACCGATCCATTCAGTTGGCGAAAGCCCCGATCGGCTGGTGTACTTCGTCATGGCGTTCATCGACGGCGAGCCGCTCTCGGCCAAGCTAAAGCGCCGGGGTCGCCTGCCGCCCGAGGAGGCGCGCCGCATCATGGCGGAGACGGCCGACGCGCTTGGCGCAGCCCACGCGCTCGGGATCGTCCACCGGGACGTGAAGCCGGACAACATCCTCCTGGAGGGAAGCCGGGGACGCGTCGTCGTGACGGATTTTGGCATTGCGAAGGCCTTGTCCTCAACGACGGGGGGGGCGACCCTGACCGCTACCGGAGTGGCGATCGGCACACCGCACTACATGAGTCCCGAGCAAGCCGCCGGAGACCGAGAAATCGATGGGCGCTCGGATCTGTACAGCCTGGGGGTTGTGTCCTATCAAATGCTGGTTGGCGAGCTTCCCTTCCACGCCCCGACGGTGCCCGGCCTTTTGATGAAGCAGATTACCGAGCGCGCTCCTCTGCTCACCGACAAACGCCCCGACTGCCCAGAAGACCTCGCCGCCGCCGTGATGCGGTGCCTGGAGAAAGATCCCGAGGACCGCTGGCCGACCGCCGATGGCCTACGGCGGGCGCTCGAGGCACGAAGCGCAACGCTCTATCGACCGCGCCCCGCGCCGGCCCCGGCCTCCCGCAGCCCCCGAGTGGCGCTCGAGCCGCCCCCATCCGGCCGCGACGCCGCACGGCGGGCACGACGCCAGGGACGGCTCGAGCGCCACAACAGGCTGCGCGAAGTCCCCGCCACCGGTGAGCCCAGCATCGTCCAGGATGCCCGCGCCAACTTCGTGCGCTGGGCGTCGGTTAGCGGGTCGTTGCTCGTGCTGGATAGCGTGACGGGGAGCCATGTTCCGAGCTGGTCGCTGGTCCTGGCGGGTGTCTTCGCCGCGGTCTGGGTTGTGCCGAAATCCGTGCGACTCTGGCAGGCCGGGTATTCTTGGCGAGACGTGCTCAACCGGCCACCCGCGGCGGACGCGGTCGAAGCACGGCGCGGCCCCGGGGGAAAGCGGCTCCCCGACCTACTGCCGCCGACGTCGGGCGAGTTCGGCGGCCAGGCTGCGGTGGTGCGGCAGGCGAGAATCGACCGCCAGGCAATTCTCAAGATCGTCGAGAGGCTACCCACTTCGGAGCGCGACCTGTTGCCCGACATCGTTCTCACGGCGGACGCGCTCTTGAAGCGGGCAGAGGATCTCGCGCGGATGCTGCACAGCATGAGCGGGGGCGTGGAAGATGGGGCCGTCGCCGTCATCGAGGCGAAGATCGCGGCCACCGAGGCCCAACCCCCGGGGCTGGAGCGCGATCGCCAGCTCAGTCTGCTCCAGCGGCAACGTCAAGCTCTGATGGATTTGCACACACGGCGCCGCCAAGTCGTGGAGCAGATCGAATCGTGCGGCCTCGCGATGCAGAACGTGCGTTTCGACTTGCTGCGGCTGAAATCTGCGGGGGTGGCCGCGGTCCTAAGCGATCTCACGCACGCCACGCAGCAAGCCCGCGCTCTGTCCCGTGAAGTCGACCATGTGATCGACGCCGCCGGCGAGATCCGCGAGTTGCTGGGCGAGGCTCCGCCGCCCGAGCGGCGCACCCGCCTTTAGAAGGCGTGCAACTCGCGCATCGCTCGCGCGAGGTCCTCCACCTGCGGGAGGATGAAATCTTCGAGGTCGGGGGCGTAGGCGACGAAGGTGTCGGTTGAGGCGACACGCTTGACCGGCGCGTCGAGCCATGGAAAGCATTCGTCGGCGATGCGCGCAGCGATCTCAGCCCCGTATCCCCAAGACATTGAGTCTTCGTAGGCGACGAGCACCCGACTGGTCTTTCGCACCGAACTCATCACTGTGTCCCAATCGACCGGAGAGAGCGAGCGCAGATCGATGACTTCGACGCTCACGCCGTCCTTCTGCTCGAGCTCCCGCGCGGCGACCAGCGCCCGCTGCACGACCGCCCCATACGTGACCACCGACAAGGTGGTACCAGGTTTGACGACTTTGGCTTTCCCGAACGGGATCATGAAGTTCGGGCCCGGGTTGGCCGCCTTGTTGTAGGTCTGGCGGTACAGGTGTTTGTGCTCGAGGAAGATGACGGGATCGTCGCATCGGATCGCGGTGCGGAGCAGGCCGTTGGCGTCCAGCGCCGTCGCAGGGCATACCACCCGGAGCCCCGGAACAGCGGCGAACACGACGGCACCGGTCTGTGAGTGGTAGAGCGATCCGCCTTTGAGGTACCCTCCATACGTGGTTCGCACCACGACCGGGCAGCTGAAGGTGTTGTTCGAGCGCCAGCGCAAGGTGGCGAGCTCGCTGCGCAGCTGGTGGTACGCCGGCCAGATGTAGTCGAAGAACTGGATCTCAACAACAGGTTTCAGGCCCCGGACCGCCATCCCGATCGCCCGGCCGATGATGCTCGCCTCTGCCAGCGGTGAGTTGTATACCCGATTGCCGCCAAACTCCCGCTGCAATCCCCAGGTGACCTTGAAGACACCCCCCTTCCCTTTCACGTCGCCGAGGTGCTGTTCCCGGCTTACATCGGCCACGTCTTCTCCGAAGACCAGGATTCGCGGATCGCGCGCCATTTCGTCGCGGAGGCATCCGTTCAACAGGTCCACCATGGTCGTCGGGTCTCCGCTGAACTGGGGTGCGTCCTCGGTATCGAATTGGCGCGACGTCGGATCGACGGTGGGGGAATACACGTACAGGAGCGCGGTGTCGGGCTTGGGCTGCGGTGACGCGAGCGCCAGATCGACGGCGACGAGGATCTCCTCCTCTATGTCCTGCGCGATGGCCTCCAGCTCGGCTTCCGTGACGATCCCCTCGGCGAGCAGCTGTGCAGGGAATGTGACGACACAATCCCGCTTCGCTTCTTCCTCCCGCTCACGCGGAGGCTTGTAGAGGACCTCGTCGTCCGACAGCGAATGCGAGTAGGGGCGTGTGACGTGGGCGTGGACGAGCGCCGGGCCCTTCCGTTGACGGCAGTGCGCGACCGCGCGAACGAGGACGTCGTACGAGGCCAGGGGATCGCAGCCGTTCACCTCCTCGAGGAACAGGTCGGGGAAGCCGGCTACCAGCTTTGAGATCGCACCGCCCGCCGTCTGCACCTCTACCGGGACAGAGATCGCGTAGCCGTTGTCCTCAATGAGGAACAGCACTGGCAACTTGCCGTTGCTGGCGGCATTGAGCGCCTCCCAGAACTCCCCTTCGCTCGTCGATCCTTCGCCACCGGAGCAGTACACCACCTCGTCGCCGTGCACCGGCTTGTCGGTGATCGCGTCGATACGCTGATACCGCACCGCCGCCTCCGCGCAACCGACGGCCTGCAGAAACTGAGAGCCCGTCGGGCTCGACTGATTGACGATGTGGAGGGCGCTGTTCCCCCAGTGCGAGGGCATCTGGCGGCCGCCGGCGCTCGGGTCGTCCGCCGCACCAACCGCCGCCAGGAGCATTTCGGTTGGAGTGACACCGAGGGCAAGGCAGAGGGCGCGGTCCCGGTAATAGGGATAGAACCAGTCGTGGGAGGGGCGTAGGACGCGGGCGGCGGCGGCCAGCACGGCTTCATGGCCTGCGCCCGAGATCTGGAAGAAGATCTTGTTCTGGCGCTTCAGCTGGATCTCCCGGTCGTCCATGCGACGGGACAGCAGCATGGTACGATACAACGCCAGAAGGTCGGGCTTCGACAGCGGCTTCGCCGCCTTCGATTGGGGTCGCGTGCGGGTAGCCATGTGCGCGGGAAAGATAGCCTACTTGGCGCCGCTCAAAAGCTCCCCAAGTCGCGGGAAATGCGTCCGCGCCGCGCCGATGTCCGAGTCGTCATGCACGAATGCCACTGCATGCCCATCGAGCACTGCGACGAGGGTGAGAGAGCGAAGGAGGTGGAAACGCGGGTGCGTCACGTGGCGCGGCGTGGAGGGAGGACCGATATTTCCTATGCTAACCCGCTGGCAACTTTCCGCTAGGAGTGCCGATGGACCCCGCCGTCAAGCAGACCGTATTCAGTCATTTCCCGTACGGTCTTTATGCGGTCACCGTGGCGCACGGCGGCGAGGAGCACGCCATGACTGCTAACTGGTTGACGCAGGCTTCCTTCACGCCGCCGATGCTGGCAGTAGCTGTCGAGAACACGTCGCGGACGATCGGCCTGCTGCGCGACGCCCGCCATTTCGTGATCAACGTCTTCGGAGCAGGCCAGCGCGAACTGGCCGGCAAGCTTGGGCGCTCCTCGGCGAACGTGCCCCAGAAGCTGAAGGGCATCAAGACGAAGCCCGCCCCTACCTGGGGCGGGCCCGTTCTCGCGGATGCGCTGGGTTGGCTCGAATGTCGCATCGTCGCAACACTGCCGGCGGGAGATCACACGCTCGTGCTCGGCGAAGTGGTCGAAGCCGGGGTCGAGCACCCGGACGCCCAGCCGCTGACGCTGCAGCAAGCCGGGTTCACGTACGGCGGCTAGGGTTCGGCCACCGCAGGTTCAGCGCAGCTTTGTGATGCGGCGAATGCTTTCGAGTGTCGCCAATGGATCGGGCATCGGATGCTCGGCTGGCCGCCCGTCCGGCGGTGGGAGAGCGGTCAAGGTATCTCGGATATCGAGCAGGACTTCAAGGAGGAGCTGCTCCCGCTGGTAAGCAGCGTCGAGGTCCAACATGCGCTTCTCGTCGCCCGCCCCCTTGGCCCGCTCGTACGCCTCCCGGTAGATGGATTCGAGGTTATCAAAGATTCGCTGGCGCGGACGGCCAGTCATAAGGACCTCTCCCGGTTGCCCAGGGGGCTGAGCACCAATCCGCTAGGCACTTTGGGCACGAAATACGTCGACTTCGGTGGCATCACGCCTCCGGAGTCCGCAACCGCGAACACCTGCTCGACGCGCGTGGGATTGAGAAGCACAGCCGCTGCTGCGCCGCCGTTGCGCACCGCGGCGAGTGCCGCGCGAGTGTCCGCAGTGTAGCTGAGCGCGGGCGTAGTCGTGCCCGCGCCGAGAATCGCCCGCACCACGAGGGCTTCGACGCGCGCGATGTCGAGCGCGCGCACGGCCGGTGTCTTCCCGAGGTCGGGCACCGTGTCGAGCGGCGCGTCGGCCTTGAGAGCAAGACTCAGTTCGTACTCACCGGGGAAAACGACAACGCACGCGGTGCGATCCCGACCCAGCTCCGCCAGCCGCTCGGGACTATCTGCGCCCGGGGCCAGCCGGCCGACCTCGAACCACTGGCGCCACGCGGCGATCAGCCGCTCGGGATCCGGGCTGGCGCCGAAGATGATGCGATGGGTCGGGAGGATAGTCAGCCCGGGGTCGGTGGCCGAGACCACCAGCGAGAGGACCCGATCGGCCTCGGGATGCGTGCGAGCGTACGCGACTGCCGTCTCGTAGCGGTGGTGGCCGTCGGCAATGTAGAGCGGCGCGCGGCCCGCGAGCGTGGCGATCCGTTGCGCGGCGGTGCCAGCGACAACCCACAACCGGGTGTCCACGCCATCCAGCTCGGCCTGCACGTCCGGTGGGCCCGCGACAACTTGACCGAGCGCCTTTGCGAGAGACCGGTCGGCGTCCGGAGCAAGCAGGAAGATCGACTCCAGATTGGTACGCGTCGCTTCGAGCAGCGCCAACCGGTCGGCCTTGGGCGCCGCGTGGGTGCGCTCGTGGGGACGAACGCGGCCTCCCGCGAACGGCTCGGCTGCCACGGCGGCGAACATGCCCAGCCGGATGCGACGCCCCCCGGCAGGCAGGGCGAACCCCTGAGCGACGACGTAGACCGCGTCCGCCGGATCGCGCTTGAGGACGCCATCCCGGCGCCAGGTCGCGAGCAGCTCGGCAGCCCGCGCATAGCGGTCTCCGCCGGCAGGCGCTTCCGGCACAATGAGGTGCACCATATTGTGAGGGTCCCGCGCCGCATAACGGGCGCGGTCCTCCGGAGCGATCACGTCGTACGGCGGCGCGAGGACGGCGCTGACACGCGCAGGGGCGTAACGTTCGCCCCGAAACGGCACGCCGAGAGGCGGCAGCTCGGCGTTCACGACGAAGGAGACTCCTGGTGTCTTTTCGCGACGCTCAGCAGACAGTCGATCAGTGGATCGGCCAATATAAGGAAGGATACTTCCCTCCGCTGACCAATCTCGCCCGGCTCACGGAAGAAGTCGGCGAACTCGCCCGC
>Ga0193727_1000294_pt1 | contig 18476 bp, 14 predicted proteins | sample H2c2metaG_FD_143051 | JGI IMG/M metagenome (GOLD analysis project Ga0193727, IMG submission 143051) | Soil microbial communities from a riparian zone of the East river system, Colorado, United States - H2c2 | ecosystem: Environmental > Terrestrial > Soil > Riparian zone | place: USA: East River...
AAACGTACGTCAGCGCGTGATCGGGCAGGGTGATGTAGTCGTGGAAATAAAAGAAGATCAGCGCAATAGGCGGAAGTGTGACAGCGGTGTAAACGAGACGACCGCTCAAAAAAATGCTGAACCGATAAGCGAGATAACTCATCGGTTTCGTCAGGAACGAATTAATCTGCCCCTCGCGAATGTCGGCGGCGATTTGCCATTCGTCTTCGGTCGGCGTGACGAGATTGCTCACCAGGATCGTGAGTAAGTAATAATAAATCATCGACCCGTAATCGTAGCCGTGCAGGCCGCCGCCTCGCTCCTTGAAGATGGCGCGCCAGAGAAAAACGGTGCCGGCCAACGGGATCAACGCGAAGAGTGCGCGCAGAAAATAATTCCAGCGATACACAAACGTGTTTTGCAGCCCGATGTTGAAGACCGAAATGTACTTATCGATCTTCACGGGGCGAAATCCGAGTAATCAGGAAACCAGGAACTCAGGAAGAGAAATTTTTTCATGAAGACGTACGGGCTTGCGCAAGTTCAGCCGCGAGCGTGATTGCGGCGGTCATGCTGTCGGGGTGTGCAATTCCTTTTCCGGCAATCTCAAACGCCGTGCCGTGATCGGGACTGGTGCGAGGAAATGGGAGACCCAGCGTCATGTTCACGCCGCTGTGAAACGCGTGCAGTTTCAGGGGGATCAAACCTTGATCGTGATACATGCAAAGAACGGCATCGAATTCGCCCTCAACGGCGCGATGAAAAACCGTATCGGGAGAGTGAGGACCGGTGAAAACTGAAGGTGATTGGTGACACGTGAGAACCGATTGGTTTAGTTTCGTAATCGCCGGGGCGATGATCTCAATTTCTTCGCGCCCGATCTTGCCAGATTCACCAGCATGTGGGTTTAGACCCGCGACGGCGATGCGCGATCCGCCCGCCACGGGACGATCAATCTTCGGAACTTGACTGCTTAAAGCAGTCAAGTTTCCAGTGTCGTCGAGCTTCAAAGATCGACATCGGAGAAAATCGGCGAGCAGTAAGCCCACTCGAACAATTTCGGATTGCTTCAGCGCGCGCGGAACTTCGCTCAAGGCAATGTGCGTAGTGACAAGCGCCACGGTGATTTTTCCGCCGGTCAAACACATTGCGAAATTCTTCACGCCGCAGCGGCCGGCAAAAAATTCGGTTTGGCCGGGGAACTTAAAACCGGCTTCGTACATGCGGGCCTTGTGAATCGGACCCGTTACGATGGCATCGATTTCGCCGCGCCGTGCGAGCGTGACCACTTCTTCAAGTGCGGCCGCGGCCGCACGAGCCGTTTCAAGCGTCGGTTTGCCTAACGAGCAATCGGGGTATTTCCCGATGACGACATATTCGGCAGCGGCCGGCAGAGATTGTGATTCCAGCGCAGCCCGAACAATCTCCGGGCCGATACCGGCGCAGTCGCCAAACGTAATCCCGATGCGCAAATTCATCGCACATCTTCATCAACACAGTGTTGCCTAGCAAGCGCGTGAAATTGTCGATCTAACAACACCGCAACTGAAAACTCCTGGACAGGAAGGCTAAGAGCCAACGATGGAAATCAAACATTAAACATCGAACTTCAGAAAGTCCGGATGTATGCCTTGGAGCGCAGGCTGGCGATCCAGCGTTCCTGAAGACCTTGTGCTTCCAGTTGGATCAGTTTCTTCTCGATTTCGGGCCGAACTTCACGGAGCGGACGGGTCGTTCCGCCATGCTTATCCTCGACTTTGAGGATGTAATAATTGCCACTGAAATCGATAATGTTGCTAATTCTGCCGACGGGTATGTTGAAGGCGAACTTTTCGAGCGGGGCCGCGAGGGTTTTGCGTTCGATCCAGCCCCAATCGCCGCCGAGATCGCGCGTGCTATCCTCAGAATAAATCTGCGCCATGCGATCGAACTCGGCGCCGTTCACCAGTTTGCCAAGCACCTCTTCGGCCATCGCTTTTTGTGCCGCGGAGTTTCCGGTATCGGCATGGCCGGGAATCATGATCATACGCAGCTTGATCTGTTCTTTGGTGGTGAATTCGTCGCGATGCTTCTTGTAATAGTCTTCGACTTTCGGCGGCGAAATAATCAGGTTCATCTTGACGTTTTTACCGCGCATCGCCTGCACGATCATTCTTTCGGTCTCCTTTTGTTTGAACTCGCCCAGCGTGTAATTCTGCGCCTCGAGCGTTTTGATAAAGGTGTTGCGGTCGCCACCGAACGACTCGCGGATGATCTCGTGCATCCGCTCATCCACAAAATGATCCGGAATCTCGTAGCTTTCTTTCTTAAAGGCCTGAATGATGAGTCGTCGATCGACCAAGTCCTTGAGGGCTGCGTCCCGCGCCTCCCTCAGTTGTTTTTCCAATTCCTCGCCGGTGTATTGCGAACGCAGCAACTTCTCCCGTGGCGCAGACAACATTCGGATTTGCGAATAGGTGATCACATCCCCATTTACAATCGCAGCGATGCCGTCAACTACTTGGGGCTCTGCCGCGAATGCGGCACAGCAAAGCGGTGACAGAGAAAGGCCAAAAACCGCAAGGAACGCGGTAGCAAACGCACGGATTATACGCCTCATAGTTTTTTGATCAGCTCCAGAACCTCCCCCAGATGCTGTTCGATTCTGTCTGCAATTAAACGGGGGAATTTTCCAGCGACAAGTATAAAATCCCCCCGCCGGGTCAGCATCAACTTGCGCTCGCGCACTTCGACACGACTCAGGCCGGAGTTTGCCGCGGCGAGCTTGATTTCGGTGAGAAGGAACAAATTGTCAACCGCGGGCGGGAATAGTCCAAAGCGGTCGCGCCAGTCGCGCTCCAGGCGTTCCAATTCCTCGTGCGTCGTGATTTCCGCGATCTCGCGATAAGCTCGGATCCGTAAGGTCCCGTCGCCGATATAACTGGTCGGGACAAACGCGGGCACACGTGTCTCTGGGCCGAGGTGGACGAACTCCGCTTCATTGGTGGCGACGAAATCGAGCCGCAGATCGACATCGAGCCGGAGTCGCAGTTTTTCACCTTTGCGTTCGGCAACAGCCTGTTTGAGCAGTTGGCAGTACAGATCGAAACCAACCGTCATGATATGACCGCTTTGCGCGGTTCCGAGAATGCTGCCCGCGCCACGAATCTCCAGGTCGCGCATCGCGATGCGAAAGCCCGCGCCAAGCGAGCTGTATTGCTTGATGGCGCTGATTCGTTTGCGCGCGGCGCCAATCGTCATCATTTCCCGCGGGAGCAGGAGATAGGCGTAAGCTTTATGCTCGGCCCGGCCGACGCGCCCGCGCAATTGATAAAGGTCGGCGAGACCAAACCTGTCCGCGCGATCGATGATGATGGTGTTGGCGTTTGGGATATCGAGACCGCTTTCAATAATCGTCGTGCAAACCAGCACGTCGATCTTCCCAGTGGTGAACCGTGCCATGACGGCTTCCAGTTCGTCCGCATCCATCTGGCCATGCCCGATCTCAACCTTGGCCTGCGGACAAAGATCGACAACACGATCCCGTGCGCGCTCGATAGTCATCACTCGGTTGTGCAAAAAGAAAACCTGACCTTGTCGTTCGAGTTCGCGATCAATCGCATCGCGAATGATCCGCTCATCGTAGCCGGCCACGACCGTTTCCACGGGCAGGCGGTTAAGGGGTGGGGTCTCAATGGTGGACATGTCTTTTATGCCAACAAGCGAAAGGTACAGCGTTCTCGGAATCGGCGTGGCGGAGAGCGTTAGGACATCGACAAGTTTGAAAAGCTCTTTGAATTTTTCTTTGTGGAGAACGCCAAAGCGCTGTTCTTCGTCGATGACGACCAGGCCGAGGTCTTTGAAAACGACGTCGCCGGAAATCAGCCGGTGCGTGCCGATGACGATATCGACGCCGCCTTCGCGCAGCAGCTGCAAAACTTTCTTCTGTTCGGATTGCGAACGAAAACGACTGAGCATCTCGATTCGTACGGGATAATCGAGCATGCGCTGGCGAAACACCTCAAAATGCTGTTGCGCGAGAACGGTGGTCGGCGCGAGTACCGCGACTTGTTTGCCGTCCATCACGGCTTTGAAGGCCGCGCGAATCGCGACTTCGGTCTTGCCGAAGCCGACGTCGCCGCAAATCAAGCGGTCCATCGGTTGCGGATGCTCCATGTCGATTTTCGTGTCGATGATCGCCTTCATTTGATCAGGCGTTTCACGAAACGGAAACGAGTGCTCAAATTCCGCCTGCCATTTGGTATCTGGACCAAATGCATGTCCGGCATGCGTCTGGCGCTCGGCCTGAAGCGCGAGCATTTTGCCGGCATAATCGTAGATGGAAGCAGCAGCGCTTTTCTTGGCGCGCGTCCATTTGGCATCGCCCAGCGAGCTGAGGGGCGGCGATTTTTTCCCCACACCAACATAGCGGGAAACGAGATAGGCTTGCTCGAGGGGGACATAGAGTTTGGCTTCATCAGCGAACTCGAGAACTAGGACTTCTTGCTGTTCCTGCTGGTAGGAACGGACCGCCAGGCCGTCCGGTTCAACACGCTGCGGCGTGCCCGGCGGTCGCGCCCTACCAATCCTTTGCAGCCCGAGAAACCGTCCCACGCCATGCTCGAGGTGCACGACCAGATCACCCTCGCTCAACTCACTGAAATCGATCTGTGCGCGATGGCGTTCCGCGCGTCGCAACCGCCGGCGCCCGTGCGAAGCGAATCGGCCGAATAATTCCGCCGCCGAAAGGACGACAAGATTGCCCGCCGGAAAACAAAACCCGCGAGCGAGCGCGCCTTCAACAAGACCGACCTCGTCAAGCAGATCCTTCTCGCCGATGATCTCGCGAAAACGCTCGATCTCGCCCTCGGTCTGAAAATAAATAACGATCTTCGCCCGGTTCGAATGCCATTCCTTTAATTGTGTGACAAACTGCGCGCGTTTCACTTCGATGAGCATGAGATCGCCGATCGCGAACTCAGCGACGTCGCAATATTGGAACGCGCCGCTGAAATCTTCCGGACCAAGCTCAATCCAGCCTTCACTGATTTGGATGTGCGCGCTGGAATGTCCTTCCGGTTCGATGTCTATCCGGAGATGATCGCGTGCGACGTAATCGCGGACGAGGCCGCTTTCGTCGTCTGTCGCTCCGAGCAAAATATCCGCGGAGCTCAAATCACGCACCGAAGTCTGGGTATCAATATCGAACTCGCGCAAGGATTCGATTTCGTTGCCCAAAAACTCCAAGCGCACCGGTAATGGGGCCTGCCACGAATAAAGATCGACAATTCCGCCACGTACCGCGAATTGTCCACGCGCAGTGACTTGGGCTACGCGTTCATAACCGGCTCCAGCGAGTCGTTCGAGGACATGTTCCATCTGCTCGTTCGCCCCGCGTCGAAGCTGGACGAAAGCGGATTGGAGCGCACCGCGCCTCGGTGCCGCTTGATCGAGACTGGCACGCGTCGCGACAATCAGCTGGGAACCCAATTCGCGCTCAACTTTTGTGAGCAATGCGAGTCGTTCCGATGTAATTTCCGGATCGGGCAAAATATTTTCGACTGCGGCGAACTCTGCTTCTGACAGGAAGAGCGCATGTGGCTGCCAGTTGAGTAAACTTTCATATACCAACTCCTGCGAATGAACGCTCGGGCAGAGAACCCAGATCGTCTGGTCAATCTTGGACGCAATGACGGCGACCAGAAATGCCTGCGCCGGCTGGATTACGTGAGAGAACTGCACCGGCCATTGCGCTCTCTCGCTTTCTCGAAGTTTGCGCGCAACGGGCTCGGTTTCCGCGACGTTCTTTAGAAGCTCTGCGGGTCCCGATTTCTCCACCGGTTAGCTGTCGCCGAAAAAAGTTAGAAGTTCAAAGGTGCCCACGGAATAGGCGGGCTATCGTTCCTGTGGGATTCCATCACTGCTTTCACGCCACGGTCCAGCGTTGAAACGCTGGGCTATTGTCGAGCGAGCTATAGCTTGCGGCCGATGGCAGTGGCGATCGCGCGAAGACGCGGAACAAGATCGGCGAAAACTTCGGGCGTGAGTGCTTGATCACCGTCGCTTTTGGCCAGCTCAGGGGATTCGTGCACTTCGATCATAAGCGCATCCGCGCCGGCAGCGAGTGCTGCGAGGGACATCTGCGGAACAAATTCGCGCAACCCGATCGCGTGGGTTGGATCGACAATAACCGGAAGATGTGTCTTGGACTTCAAGAGCGGAACAGCACTCAAATCGAGCGTGTAGCGTGCCGCCGTCTCAAAGGTGCGGATGCCGCGCTCGCAGAGAACCACGTTCATGTTACCCTCGCTCAAAATGTATTCCGCGCTCATGATCAAGTCATTGATCGTGGCGCTGAATCCACGTTTCAGCAGGACCGGCAACCTGCTCCCGCCCACTTCCTTGAGGAGAGAGAAGTTCTGCATGTTGCGGGTACCCACTTGAAGACAGTCCGCATATTTTTCAATCACGGACAGGTCCCGTGCGTCCATGATTTCCGTGATCACGGGCAGGCCCGTTTCCGCGCGCGCTTCAGCAAGAAAACGAAGCCCGTCTTCACGCAGGCCTTGAAAACTGTACGGTGAAGTGCGCGGCTTGAATGCACCGCCGCGCAAGATTTTCGCGCCGCATTTTTTGACGATCTTTGCGATTGAGAGAATCTGCTCCTCGCTTTCGACCGAGCATGGGCCGCAAATCAAAACAACGTCTTCGTTGCCGCCGACCGGCACGCCTCCAATTGTTACCGACGAGGCTCCGCGGGATTCGCGCGAAGCGAGTTTGTAGGGCTTCAGCACCGGCACGATCGCTTCCACGCCGGGCATGGCGGCGAGCGGCTTTTCGCGAAGGAGCGCTTCGGGTCCAATCACACCGATGATCACGCGCGATGCGCCCCGGCTGATTTGCGCATCCAAACCGAATTCGCGCACGCGGGTGACAATTCGATTAATCTGCTGCTCGTTCGCGTTCGGTTGCGTGATGATGATCATATTTCGATCGGCGGAATGACGAGGATGCCGCCGCCGAGAATTTTCTGCAAGCCTGGATAGCGAAATGCTCCCAGTAGGCTAATTCGTGATCGTAACTGGCGTCCCGAGTGAGACCGATTTGAAAAAGTCTTCAGCCATGAATTCGGGCATGCGGATGCAGCCGTGAGACGCGGGATAACCGGGCAAGTAACCTGCGTGCATTCCTGTCCCGGAAACAATACGCATAAAGTAAGGCATCGGCGTACCTCTAAAATGTGTGCCAGGCGGTTTCGGATCCTTCGTCACATCTACATTCGGCGTCACTACGTTTCCTGCTGAGTCGACGTAGTCGCCGAACAAGCTGGAGACGTGGTTGGCGTCCTTTTGAATGATCGAGAAGTGGCCGTATGGGGTGTTTAAGCCTTCGCGGCCAGTTGAAAGTTGTGAAACACCGACAAGCACGCCGCTCTTGTAAAAATAGGCGCGCTGCTCTCTCAGACTGATCGTGATGGAAGGTTTTCCTTCAACTCCATCTCCATCCCAGTATGAGACAGAGTCCTGTGGCGGACCGGCCGGAGCATTTCCATAGGCGCCCCCGAGATATTGTGTCTGGGCTGAGAAACGGGGATCTTCCGCACAACCAGCTGCTAGAAGGGTGAGGACAGCGAGAAATGCCGCCATCAAAATGCGATAAAATGAACGGAGCATAAGAATTTTGGAACGGACTCTTAATGCGCAAACAATGCAAAAAGTCAAGGGAGCGACATTGACTCAGCGATTCAAGAAATCTAAAGGAAAAGCGGTCAATCTGCACGAGCTGGCTGCGGCTTGAATTGTATCTGGTTTAATGCAGACTTCCGACCGTCTCCGCCGACAGCAAGTCCGCAAATCATGCCCACCTACGAATATTCTTGTCAGAAGTGCAGCCAAAAGTTTGAAGCGTTTCAATCAATGCGCGATGAGCCATTTCAAGAGTGCCCAAAGAACCTTTGCCGGCTGCCGAAATGGGGACATGGAAAGGTGAAGCGCCTGCTTGGGACCGGGGCCGGCCTCATCTTTAAGGGCTCCGGCTTTTACACCACGGATTATCGAAGCAATTCGTACAAAGAGGCCGCGAAAAAAGAGGCGCCTTCCACCTCAACTGCCGCGGAAAAATCAACCGTTGCCAAGAAAACCGACGGCAACGCTTCGCCGGCAACGCCGACAAGGCCGCCTGAGAAAAAACCAGGAAAAGAATCCAGCGAATGACCTTGAAGAAACTCGGAGCCAACCCGCTTCCGCTTGTGCTGATTGCGCCGTAATGGGACAACCGGCGGCCCGCCCTTTTCCCCCTGCGAGTCCGCCGGTCAACCAACCGAAAGATCGACAATCGAACGCCGGATTCCAGGCCGATTGTCCACCAGAAACTAGTAGCGATTGGTCATGCCGTACTCGCGGCTGCGTTCGTACGCGCGAATCGCGCGTCGCGTTTGTGGTCCCATGATTCCATCGATAGAACCGCGGTAGTAGCCCGCCTGAGCCAATTGGCGCTGCACCTCAACAACCGTAGACTGACCCCGGTAGCGATTGCCGTAGCCATTTCCGTAACCAGGCTGGCCGTAATCGTTGTAATAACCGTACCCGTAGGAATCGTACGGATAGCCGCCGTAGCCATAATAATCGTACGGATAGTACCCATAATAGGGATACCCGTAGAAGAACGGAAAACCAAATCCACCAGCAAAGATGAATTGGTTACTGGAATGTCGATGATGACGCCAATTGCCGTTCCAGTTACCGCCGTTCCTGTTGTTCCTGCTCCAGCGCTGGCCACTCCAGTTATTCCCGCTCCAGCGCTGTCCACTCGGTCCGCGGGCGAACGTAGGCCCGCCTCGGGCTGACATGGAGCTGAAGTGCCCGCCCCCGCCGCCGCGACCCATGCCACCACCGCCCCCGCGCGGAGCGGCATTGACTACAGACGCGGCTAACGTCACCGCAGCAAAGCAACTCAAGAAAAGTATAAGTTTTGCATTCATAGATAATTGGACCTTCCACTAATTAGACCCCGCAAGCCACGCAAAGTTTCGCCTTTTTTACGGAGCCATAAGAATAATAAAGCCCGTTTTCGGCTCGCCTCCACGGTTTTTCCGCGGATATAGTTCCACTTCGCTTTTGCCTCATGAAGTTGTCCGCTCATCTAGTTTGCTCCGCGATCAGTTTGTTCGTGTTCAGCCAAACCAGGCTTCTTTGCGCGCCCCTCGGGCGGAGCGTGAGTCCTTCACGGCAATTCATCGTTTACGGCGCCAACGATCCGCTCCGCGGCGCGGTCTGTGAGCTTGCAGAACGAACTAAGGCCAATCTGCTCGCGCTGTTACGACAGCCGGACCGGTGGAAAACGCCAATCGTGGTCAATTTGCAGTCACCGCAGGCGAACCTCCCGGAAATTCCACCTGCCGCGCTGCGATTTAGCCAGACCGGTTTTGGTTTAAAGCTGCAGCTCGATTTGACAATTACCCAAAACGTTGATGGCGCACTGGTCGAACGCGAGCTGCTACGCGCGATTGTCCTGGAAATGATTTACCGGAGCGAACCGAACCTTGCTCCCGGCACCGCCTTCGTCGAGCCACCGGATTGGTTGCTCGACGGCGTGCTTGGGCTCACGCCCGGGCGCGATCGCGGGACGTTTGTTGAAGCGCTTTCAGCGTCAGAGAAGCGGATGTCCCTGGAAGAATTTCTCCAGCAGCGCCCTGTGCCGCTCGATTCGCCCGGCCGCACGCTTTATCGCGCTTATTCCGTTGCGCTCGTGCAGTTGCTTGTCGATGGAACGGACGGGCGGTCGCGGATAACGCGCTACATCGACAAGTTATCAGGTGCCTCAAATGACCCGCTCGCTGATTTGAAGGCGCAGTTTCCCCTGCTATCTGGCGACGTTGAAAAAACCTGGCAATCAAGCGTGGCGCGACTAAGCGATGTGCAGAGTTATCAGTTGCTCACCTTTGCCGAAAGCGAGCGACGCCTCGATGAATTGTTGCGCGTTAAAATTCCAGACACCGGAAAGTCAACCAAAGCGGTTGAGCTTAGCGAACTTGCACAGCGAAAGACGACCGCGGCAGAGAAAACGGCGCTCAGTCTATTAAGCCAGAATTTGCTCTTGTTCGCGATCCGGGCGAATCCAATCATGCGGCCGATTGCGCGGGAATATGAGCAAATCGTAGCGCGACTCGCGCGCGGTAAATGGAAGGGAGTCGCTAAGCGCGTGGCAGGTTTGAAAGATATCCGCGCCAGAATCGCGGCTCGCATGAGTGACATCGATGATTACATGAACTGGTTCGAAGCGACCCAATCGAAGAGTGGCAGCGGCATATTCGCTGATTACCTTAGAGCGGCGGATCAGCCGCGAGCGCCTGGGCCGCGGCGGCGGGATGCGCTTTCGGTTTATCTCGATGCGCTGGCGAACCAATTCGAGGATTAGCGAAATACGCTGTCATTGTCCGCATCGGAATCGCTCGGAGCTATTTTCGCAATGTGCGATAGTTGCTCGTCGCGCGGTTGCTGGTTATCATAGGCGTCGCGTCGCTACGCGTCTCGTCGTTATGCAAAAAATTGGATTTACCGAAGCTCTTGACTCGATTGTGACCAGCGATCCGCGTTACCAGCGGGATGCGTACGTTTTCTTGCGCGATGCGCTTGATTTCACGACGAAGCAACAGAAGAAAATTAAAGGAGCTACCGTGCGTCATGTGGCCGGGCCGGAACTTTTGGAAGGTGTGCGGCAGTACGCCCTCAAAGAATTCGGGCCGATGGTGATAACAGTTTTCGATAACTGGGGAATTCACTGTTGTGAAAATATCGGGCATATGGTTTTCAATCTGATCGGAGCTGGGATTTTTGGGAAGACGGAAGAAGATTCGATGGAGGACTTTAAGAACGTCTATGATTTTGAAGAGGCTTTTGTGAAGCCGTTCGCGCCGGCGAAACCAACGACCGCAAAGCCGGCGGCGGAATTGCCAGTTTCAAAGTCCGTATGAGGCGATTCGCGCCACGCCTGGCGCTTTTGGCCACGATTATGTTTAGCACCGCCAATCTAACTACTGCGACGATCGACGATTCGTCCGTGATCACCTTTCCGCCCAGCTCGGCGCAGAAATGGGTCTTGCCAAATGGGCTGACGCTCGTCGTGCATGAAGATCACAGCGCGCCGGTGGCAAGTGTACAGGCGTGGTGTGCCACTGGTAGCATCGATGAGGACGACCATCTCGGTGCAGGCTTGTCCCACATTCTCGAACACATGCTCTTTAAGGGCACGAAGACACGATCCACCAATGTGATCGCGCAAAAGATCCAGGATGTTGGCGGTTACATCAACGCTTACACATCTTTCGATCACACCGTTTTTTGGATCGATGTGCCGAAAGACGGTGTCGCCACTGCGCTCGACGTTTTGGCAGATGCGATGATGAACTCGACTCTGCCGCCCGAGGAATACCTAAAAGAGCAGGAAGTGATTCGGCGCGAATTCGCCATGGGTTTGGATGACCCCGACCGCATGGTCACCCTGCTTCTTTTTGCCACCGCCTACCAACGACATCCGTACCGCCTTCCGGTGATCGGGCAAATCGAGGTCTACAATCAGCTTACCCAAGAGCAGGTGATGCAGTATTACAAAGCGCGGTACGTTCCGAACAATCTCACGTTCATCGTGGTGGGAGATGTCGATGCAGAGAAAGTGCATCAACAACTCGTAGAATTCTTCAAGGCTTTTCCGGAGAAATCGCTCAAGCCGGTGTTCATTCCTGAAGAACCGCCGCAACTGGGCCGGCGGGAAGTGCATCAGGAATTTCCCACCGAACTAACGCATCTCGCGCTGGCCTGGCACATTCCAGAGGTCACGCACCCAGACGTTCCTGCGCTCGATGTTCTCTCGACCATTCTCGGCGATGGGCGCAGTTCGCGCTTGTACAGCCGCGTGCGTGAAGAGGCCGGCCTGGCCTACCGCATATCGGCCTTCTCCTACACACCCGGCGATCCCGGCTTATTCGGCATTGATGCCATCGTCGATCCAAAGAAGCGCGAAGCCGCGGAGCAGTTGGTCCTGCACATCATTGACGAGGTGAAGCAAGCCGGCGTCACGGCCGAGGAGTTGATGAAGGCAAAGAAAATATCGCTCAGTCATCATCTCGGCGCCCTTACTACCATGCGCGGGCAGGCTTCCGATATCGGATCGAATTGGCTGCTCACGCGCAATCTCAATTTCAGCCGGGATTATCTCGACGCCGTCCAGAAGGTGACGCTCGACGACATCAAACGAGTCGCTGCAACTTACCTGACAAATGACAACCTGACGGCCGTGTCGTTGAATCCGAAGGGTTCGCTCGTCGCAAAAGCGGAAGGCGCGAAACCGATCAGCGCAGGTGAGATTCAAAAATTCGAGCTATCGAATGGATTGCGAATTTTGGTGCGCGAAGATGCGCGGTTGCCGCTGGTTGCGATGGGCGCCGCTTTCCGAAGTGGTCTTCTCGCCGAGACCGCGCAAACAAATGGTATCACGCGCTTAATGTCGAAGGTGCTGCTGAAAGGTACCAAAACGCGCACCGCGGAACAGATTGCAAACCAGATCGAAGCAGTCGGCGGCTCGATCGCGAGTGACACGGGCAACAATAGCTTCAGTGTCTCGCTCGACGTGATGAAGCCCGATCTTAAACTCGGCGTCGAGTTGCTCTCGGATGTATTGCTCAATGCAACCATGCCGGAAAAAGCGATCGTGCGGGAAAAAGAAATCCAGATCGCTGGTATCAAACAAGAAGAAGAGCAGTTAACGACCGTGGCCCGCAACATTTTGCGGCAAGCGCTCTTCACGCAGCATCCTTACGCTCTACGCGCAAATGGTTCGGTCGAGTCCGTTCAGCGGTTGACTCAGAAAGATCTCCTCGAATTTCGCGATCGTTATCTTGTCGCGAAAAACGGCGTCGTTTTCGTCTTTGGCAATGTGAAGGCGGCAGAGGTGAAACAGCTTTTCGAGCAGGCGCTCGGTGGAATGAAACCTGGTGAGCTCGCCCTGACAGACGCGCATCCGGCCCCGCCGCTTAGCAAGACCGAGATTGTCGAAAGCCGGAAAGAGAAAGCGCAGGGCGTGATTATGGTGGGATATCGCGGAGCGGATCTGTTTAGCCCAGATCGATACGCGCTTGAATTAATTGACGAGGCGAGCAGCGATCTCGGCTCGCGCTTTTTTATCCGCATCCGTGAGCAGATGGGCCTGGCCTATTACGTGGGCGCAAGCCAGATGCAAGGCCTCGTGCCGGGACTTTTCGCTTTTTATCTCGGCACCGATCCGCAAAAGATTGGGCCGGTGAAAACGGCGTTGCTGGATGAAATCCGCAAACTCGCCAGTGATGGTCTTACGAACGAGGAGCTGACGCGCGCGAAAAAGAAGCTGATTGGGCAACAAGAGATCGCAAATCAGAGCAACGACAGTTTCGGTTATCATTGCGCGCTCGACGAGCTCTACGGGCTCGGGTTTGATTATTACAAGAAACTTGAGCACGATGTCGACGCAGTGACGCTCGAGGATATTAAGCGCGTGGCTGTGAAATATTTTCGCGATCAACCGTATGTTTTGGCGACGGTGCGACCGCCAGATGGCTCCGCAGCCGCGAAACAGAAATGAGCTATGGCTGAAGTCCAGACCAGCACACAAAGCGGTGAGCTTTCGCAACGCTTCATTGAGTTCGTCATGATGCATGCGCAAAACGCCGCCCTGTTTCTCGGTCAAATTCCAAATCCGAAAACGGGCGAGGGCGAAGTGAACCTGGAGCTGGCCAAAATGTTTATCGATCAGCTGGCCATGATTCAGGAAAAAACGCGCGGCAATCTGACCAACGAAGAATCTACCGTGTTACGCAACGCCCTTTCCAATTTGCAGATGGTCTATGTCGAAGTTGCGCAAAAAGCGCCTGGGGCCGCCGCGCCAGCCACGAGCCCGAAGCCGGAGCAGCAGCCTGCCTCTGCGCAAACAACGGCCGAAGAAAAGCCAGAGGCTTCCGAGCCGATTTCGACACCGCCTTCGGGCGAGTCTGAGTCGAAAAAGAAATTCACGAAAAGCTACGGTCCGTAATCGGTAGGGCGCGACCTCGGCGCGCACCGAACATATGGCGAACGGGCCAACGGTCCGTTTCAACCTTCTAATCCGAATCAAATCACGTGCACGGGTTCGCAAAAAAGGCCGGCAACGGGAATCGGCAAAGTGGAGGTACGACGGTGCCTGCTGAGTCGGTGGAAGCAGCAGAGGACGCGGGACTGCGTTACGTGAGCGACGATCAACCCGGCTTTTCGCGTCAACGGAAGGGCGAGGAATTCGAATATTTTGATGCGAAGGGAAAGCCGATTCGTGACGAACAACGATTGTTGCGTATCAAACGGCTCGCTATTCCACCGGCGTGGCGCGATGTCTGGATTTGTCCATCGCCCAACGGGCACATCCAGGCGACCGGACGTGATGACCGGAGACGGAAACAATATCGATATCACGAGCGCTGGCGGGAAATACGCGATGAGAACAAATACGATCGACTGATCAGCTTCGGAAAAGCGCTCCCGAAAATTCGCAGGCGTGTGAAGAAAGATTTGGCTCTGAGCGGTCTGCCTCGGGAGAAAGTGCTCGCGACAATCGTGCAACTTCTCGAGCGAAGTCTCATCCGCGTCGGCAATGAAGAGTATGCGCGCGAAAACAAATCGTTCGGTCTTACGACCATGCAAGATCGACATGTGGACGTGAAAGGCTCGAAGCTGCGGTTTCGTTTTCGCGGCAAGAGCGGCCGCCAACATGAAGTGGATGTAACTGACCGCCGGGTCGCGAAGATTGTCTTGAAGCTGCAGGATTTGCCCGGTCAAGACCTCTTTCAATATGTCGACGACGAAGGCGACCCGCACAACATCACTTCCCAGGATGTAAACGAGTATCTGCATGAGATCACAGGCGAAGATTTCACGGCGAAAGATTTTCGCACCTGGGCAGGAACAGTACTCGCCGCGATCGCGCTTAGTGCTGCCGGCGAGTTCGAAACAAAGAAACAGGCTAAAGCCAACATCAAAAACGCGATTGAAGCGGTCGCGAAGATCCTTGGCAACACGTCGGCTATTTGCCGGCAATGCTATATTCATCCGATTGTTCTCGAAACTTATCTGAATGGAAATTCGCTCGACGGTTTGAAGCAAGGAACTGAGAAAGAACTCGCGCAAGCAGCGGTTCTAAAGCTTTTGCAAGCCGGATTGTCAGAAAAAGCGGCCTGATGAATGATTCGGCAGTTGTAACGACGGCGCTGTGCCGCCGTCTTTTTCGCGAACACCTTGGACTTTTGCTGAGTCGCCCGCCTCGACCCGCCTTCGCTGGCTCCGGCGCGGCAGGCACAGCGAAGGCGGCTACAGTTGTTCTTATCGGCGGGAACTGCTGCGCCGTGCCGGTGTGGGACTGGGCTTCGCCCTCGCGCTTTTGCGAACGTTAATTGTTTGCTGTCCCGCCGCCGCAGTTTGCTGTTGCTCTTCAGGATATTTCTTTGTGCTCGGCCAGATCAAACGCCAAGGCTGAGTTTTTATTGTCTCGCTGAATTCCTTGATGTTTTGACCGGCCGGTCCGAGGTCGGTCACAGCGATTTTTAGTTTCTCTGATGACGCGCGAAGGTTCTGCAGCGTGATCTCGATGTTGTTGTTGGATGTAAGGTCGTCGCTAATCTTCTGGATGTTATCGAGAGACTGCGACAGCGCGCTATTGGGTTCGGTTAGATCGACAAGATGTTTTCCGAAGGTCTTGAACTCGCCGAGCGCGAGGGTCAGCTCTGAATGTTCATCGGTGAGACGGTTGAGATTTTGGGTGGTCTGCTGAAGATCTTTCATCGTGTTAGTGGCTTCGGCCGCGACTGGCTTGATCACTTCAAGCATCTTGGCGGCGGCGTCGCCCAGATCGGGGGTGCGTTCTCCAGCGAACATTTCGCCATTTTTCGCGCGGCCAGAGCTTTCCGTCCCTTGGGTGATGTCGATCGCCATGTCGCCGAGCAACCCGAGCTGCATCATCCGCGCACGCGCATCGCGGTAGACTCTGGCGCTTTTGTCCACCTGCACATCGACGCGAGCTTCATACTTCGGTTTGCCATCGGATGGAGTGGGGCTGGCATTGGGTTCGGGCGGATGTACGGCGGCGGCGGCTTCTTGCGCTCGCTTGTCTTCTTCGCGAGAAACGGGCGAGAATAGTTTCTGGACTTGCCCGATCTTGCGACCGGCCAACATGACCGGCGCGCCTTGTTTAATTCCAGCCGCGTTGTCGAAATAAATTTTGTAAGTGACAAGGGGCCGAAAGAGTCCGGGCGCGCCCAGCAGAACGAGAACGAACGCGACTACGGCGATCGTCGCGATCACGAGCAACCCAGTCATGATTTCATTTCTTTGTAATTGCATCCAGGCTGCCTTCCAGAATGGGACCCTCGGTACTTCCGCTCAAGAACTGAGCGACCACCGGGTTTTTGGATTGTTTAAATTTTTCAGGTTCGGCTTCTTCAATGACTTTCCCCTGATACAACATAGCCATTCGTGTGCCGATGCGAAAGGCGCTGTCCATTTCGTGGGTGACGGTGATCGATGTCACTTTCGATTTCTCCGTGAGGCTGATAATCAATTCGTCGATCACCGAAGCAATGACCGGGTCCAGCCCGGCGGAAGGCTCGTCAAGAAGGAGCAACTCGGGATCAAGCCCGAGCGCGCGCGCCAGGCCCACGCGTTTTTTCATACCGCCGCTCAACTCCGACGGCATTAAGTCTTTTGAATCCTTCATGCCGACGAGATCGAGTTTTTCATCTACGATCATATCGATCTCGTCGCGCGATTTATCGGTGAGCTCTTCGAGTGGAAGGGCAACGTTGTCGCGAACATTACGCGAGCTCAGCAGCGCCGAATACTGGTAAACGATGCCGATGCGCCGTCGCACCTGCTGAAGCTTACGCCGGCTCAGTCGGGTGATTTCAAATTGCTTGAAAAAAATCGAGCCGGCAGTGGGCCGGAGCGTCCCCACAATCAGCCGCAAAATGGTGCTCTTGCCACTGCCGCTTTGGCCCATGATAACGAGACGTTCCTGTGGCTCGACCTTGAGTGAGAAACCGTCGAGCACTTTTTTTTCCTCGAACTGCATCTGCACGTCGCGCAGTTCGACCATATGCGACGGCACGCTCACGTCGGGAAGAAAACGGTGTAAATGATGTTGTAGACGGTATCGAAGCCGATCACGACGGTGATGGCGGTCACGACGCTCGAAGTGGTCGAAGTGCCGACCCCGGCGGCGCCGCCTTTCACCGTTAGTCCCCGGTAACAGGCGATCGCGCCAATGAGCAACCCGAACAGAAAACTTTTCAAAACGCCCGTAATGATGTCGCGGATGAGCAAGGCGTCTTTCACCAGATCGAGAAAGTAGATGAAGGCGATGCTGAAATAGGCTTTGCAAATCAGACTGCTCGCGAAAATGGCCGCGATGTTCGAAATCGTGGACAAGCAGGGCATCAGAAGAAAAAGCGCGAGCATTCGCGGCGCAACCAGGAAACGCAACGGTCCGATGCCCATTGCCTCGATCGCTTCGACTTCTTCGGAGACCTGCATCGTGCCTAATTCCGCCGTAAACGCCGCACCGATCCGTGCCGCCAGCATGATGCCGGTAATCAACGGACCAAGCTCACGCGTGAAACTGATTGCGACCAGACCGGGGATCAACCGTTCCGTCCCAAAGCGCTGTAATTGATAACCGGTCAAAAGCGCCATGGTCAGGCCGAGGAAAAATGAAACGAGCCAGACTAATGGCACTGAATCGACCCCAGCTCGTGCCGTCTGACGAAAAAAACTGGCGGTGCGAAACGGCACACGCCCCAGCTGGATTCGCTCGAGCGTTTCCTCGAACGTATGCGCGATGAACCAGAACACGCTGCCCACTTCGCGCAGAAAATTGCGGGCGATCTGGCCAATTTCCTGAGCAACCACAACGGGCGAATGAGTGTTTGCCATGTTCAGGGGGAAGTTGCCTCAGTTCGTGACGCGGAAAAGGACAAAGTTGATGTGTGGAAGGTTAAAAGATCAAACCGTTGAAGCTTGCTCCGTCTTCGCCAAATATGACGGCGCGAAAGGAGCATAGAAACGGCGTTGAAGCTGGTTTAATTACCAGTTAAAGGAATTCATAACGTCTTCATGAAAGCTTTCGACATCGTCCAAGCCAACCGTTTAGACTCGTTTCTGTGACATTTACATCAAGACCGCCAGCGCCACAGCCTTCCGGCCGTTAGATCGACATCTTCCGGCAAATTGATCCAGCGCGATTTGAAATTGTTTCGCACAGCGAATTGCTTCTTTGCCATCGTGCTATTTAATGGCGGGGCGCTGCCGCTCGCTCAGGAGCAAACGGTTCGCGTGAACGCTCCGATCCAACAACCGGGCGATCGGCCAAACATGCAAACCAGAAAATTCGGACTCGTGATCCATGGCGGCGCTGGAACCATCGAGCGCAGCAAAATGACGCCGAAGCGTGAGCATGAATATCGTGCCGGAATT
>Ga0193727_1000295_pt1 | contig 18469 bp, 21 predicted proteins | sample H2c2metaG_FD_143051 | JGI IMG/M metagenome (GOLD analysis project Ga0193727, IMG submission 143051) | Soil microbial communities from a riparian zone of the East river system, Colorado, United States - H2c2 | ecosystem: Environmental > Terrestrial > Soil > Riparian zone | place: USA: East River...
GTGAAACAATCAGCGAAGACGATGTCCTGAATGTCTTCGGATTCACGGCCGAGCAAACCGTTATCGATCTCACGGGACGAATTTTGCACGGCGAAACGGCGGGCGCGCTCGAACTTCTCTATCTGCAATGTGAGAGCGGCAAGGACATGATGCGGCTCATGTCGGACTTGATCGCGTATTTGCGAGATCTGCTTGTTTTCAAAGCGAAGCCCGATGCGCTGACTGACGATGTCGATCTTGATTTGCAAAAATCGCTCGCGGCACATGCCGACCTGATCGCGACTGACCGGTTGCTCGAGCTGATCGATCAATTTGCCGCCGCCGACGGCCGAATGAAGTGGGTGCCGAATAAAAAACTTCATTTCGAGGTCGCGATCATCAAAGCGATACAGAGCCTCGGACAAGCGACACTCGATGAAGTGATTGAAAGCTTGCGCGCATTACGCGATGGCAAAGTTGCAGCCGCGAAAAAAATTGCTGCTAGCGCCGGTGGCGCTGGGGCCGGAGTCATCGACCCCGGCTACAGCGAACCCAAAGCAGCGCGCGTAGCGGAGTCGTCTTCAAAATACAAAGTGGCCGAACCGAACGCCGATGTGGATCCCGCACGAGTTTGGGAACAGCTCGGCGCAAAGATTCCATCGCAAAAAGCCTTCCTGCGAAATTCTGCAGCAGCGGCCCACGTGCTCGGAATCGAAGGGCGCAATTTCCAGCTCGGTTTTTCCCCTGATGAGAAACCAATGATGGAAATTTTGGGCACACAAGCTAATCGCAAATTTCTTGAAACCCTCCTGCATGAAGTCACTGGAAGGGACTGGACCGTGGCGCTCAGCGTAAAAGCGGAACTGCCGTCCAAGCACGCTTCAGATAGCGGCAAGGGTTCTCGATCTGAGGATTTCAAAGATGATCCGCTTATCCAGGAAGCACTCGAGATGTTCAAAGGCGAAATAAAATCCTGACCCACAATTATGAATTTGAACAAACTCATGAAGCAGGCGCAGAAGATGCAGGAGCAAATGGCGAAAACGCAAGTTGAGCTCGAGACGAAGACTGTCGAAGTGAGTGCAGCTGGCGGCAAAGTAAAAGTGACGGCGAACGGCGCTGGCGACGTGATCGCAATCAAGATCGATAAGGAAGTTGTCGATCCAAACGATGTCGAATTTCTCGAGGAAATTGTGTTGAGTGCGGTAAAGCAGGCAATCGAGCAAGGCAAAGGGCTTGCGCAATCGGAGATGACAAAAATCACGGGTGGGCTTGGAGTGCCGGGATTAGGACTGTAGTGGCAGGCGTGCCGCCTGTTTCTAAAGGTGCGGCCGACGATCGACGACAAGCAAGCGACGCCGAAAATTTAGACGGCGCGCGAGGTTCGTTGGTGGCGCTCATAAACACATGCTTCGCGCACGTTTAAGATCGACATCTTCTCCGCCAGGCCATCGAAATTCTCGCCGAGCTGCACGTGCGAATGCGCGTCGGACGCGGTTGTAAATGGAATCCCCTTCCCCATCGTGAGTTCAATAATTCGATCGCTCGGATAAAGTTCCTTTACCGGCTTGCGCCAACCAGCGGTGGAAAGTTCAATCGCAAGATTGCGCAAGCGAATGAAGTCGAGGGTTTCACTGACGATTGCGTCGATCTCCCCATACGGTCGATGACCATGGATTTTGATGAGATCCAAATGGGCGAGGCAATCGACCAACCCGGTCGCTGCCATTTCGCGGACACGGCGAAAGTAATCGGCGTAAATTGCATCAATATCGCGTCCGTCGAATTGCTCGGCGCCAGCCGGGACACTGTCGAACATCTGATCGCCGCGATCGAGGAAATGGACGGATCCCAAAACAAAATCGAGTTTGTTCCAATGTTGCTCGATCCATTTTCGCCCCGCCACCGAGTGTACTGGATCGTTGTCCAGCTCGATGCCCGCGCGAATTTTGAGATCGCGATTTTTTTCGCGCAAACGATCGATTTCATCGAAATCGATTCCGACGTGATAACGATCGTGATCGGTGAAAGCGATGTCGCTTAGCCCGATCCTGCGCGCGCGATCCACCCATGGCTGAAGCAGCTCCTGCGTATAACGCTGCACCCGATGTCCTTGTGGATGGGTATGATAATCGGCGAAAAGCATTGGCAACAATTAAGGCTTGAAGACGGACGGCCCGGCGGTCCGTTCCTACCTAAGGCGCGGCCAGAAATTTTTGCCGGATACGCAACTCCGGGTATTTGGGAAAGAAAACTTCGGCGATAAAAACTTTGTTGGGTGTGAGATCGCGCGTCGCGATTGTTTCATTGTATTCGGCGTGCTCCTGCGGGTTGATCAAGACCGTCGCAGGTTTTTCCGTAATGGCGTGATTGTCGGACCATTTAGTAAGGATTTGCTCAGCGGAGTTCATCAAATAAATCTCGATCCGCTGGTTTGTCGGAAACTCGAGGGCAACGGGACGCTTGGATTGATTCGTCAGTGTCAATTTAATCTGGAGTTGGCGGACTTCCGAGAGCTTTACAGTCTGCGGCGTGATCTGCAGATCGAGTGCGAGGCCGCGCAATCTCGGATCTTTGTATTGCGGAATCCGTGTGGAAGAAAATGGATGGAGCATACGGCTCAACCAGCCGCGCTTCTGCGGCGTCGCGGTAGGCGTGGCTTCCTGGCCCAAGGCGCGTCCGACAATCGCCAGCATCAGAAATAGCAAGACAACGCGTCGACTCATGAGCGGGTTAAACAGCAGACGTTGCAAATCCTGTCAAACCCTTTATCAGTCGGCATGAAGACTCTCTGCGCGCTCGCGCTTTGGCTCTCGCTCGCATTGCCCGCCGGCGTTGCGAAGCAAAAGCATTGCCAGTTTCGCGTCCACGCACAAGCGAATCCCCGGGATACCACGATATTCGCAACATCTGTTCACGCACAACTATCCGGGAAGGATGTTGCGATCGAAAAAATGCCGCGCCTTTCAGAGCTGGACGTCATAGCGTTTTATCCTTATCCGGCCAAAAACGGAACCTATGGGGCGCTGTTTCAACTCGATGAGCATGGACGAATCGCACTCGACGCCTTAAGCATCGAGCGCCGGGGCAGCTTACTCTTTGTGCTCATCAATGGGCGACTGATCACTGAGCTCGAGATCGACAAGCGCATTTCCGACGGAAAAATTTACATCGCCTCCGGACTGACTGCGGCCGACATTGAGTCGATGAAAAAGGACTGGCGGCTGATCGGAAAATCAAAACGTTGAACCTGTCGGCCACTGGATTTCATCGAGTCTTAATCTCTGTCTCTTGCCATTCCGGGTTGCGCCTGAATGTGAACGCCGGAGAAGCCAAGGATGCAATCGCGGCCAGCCAGATCATCTTCGAGCGCAGCTTCATGAGTTTGCTCTCGTTTACGATTCGATGAAGGTGAAGATTCATTTCAGTGCCGCGACACTCGCGCCTTTGCTGATTCGGTCCACCCTGATAGCGCAGATGCAACATCAAACGCTCGACCTCGCGCTGCCGACAGACAATAACGCTCTTTTCTCGGGCGGCGGTCCCGCATTCTATCAATACATCGAGCGCAACTACAAGGGAGTGAAGTCGACGCCGTGGGAGGGGGGCCAATACGGTTTTGTCCGTGATCCCGTTGAGACATCGGCAGGCATGTTTTACAGCCGCTTCCACGAAGGAATCGACATTCGCCCCCTGCAGCGTGATGCGCGTGATGAACCGCTCGATGAAGTGCGCGCCATTGCCGATGGGAAAGTCGTCCACACCAACCTGATACCTGGCTACTCGAACTATGGGAAATACATTGTAATCGAGCACCGCTGGGAGGGCTCAAGCTATTATAGTTTGTACGGACATCTGAGTTCGATCACGGTGCAGCCCGGCGACACGGTGAAACGCGGCCAACGCATTGCCGTGATGGGCTACACCGGGGCCGGACTCAATCAGGCGCGCGCCCATCTCCATTTGGAATTGAATCTGATGCTCAGCCATCGCTTCGAAGCGTGGCACAACGTATTCTTCAAAAATGATCTCAATCACAATGGCATTTACAACGGCTTGAATCTCGCTGGCCTCGATATCGCACGGCTCTATCTCGCGTCCCGCAAAAATCCGTCACTCACCGTTCCCGAGTTTCTCAATGACGAGGAGACATTTTACAAAGTTACCCTTCCTAAATCACGGTACTTCGAGTTGCCGAGACTTTATCCCTGGATGCTGACCGGCGGCCGAAACGAAAAATCGTCATGGGAAGTTTCTTTTGCGCGCTCCGGTCTGCCACTAAGAATAGAACCAAGCGATAAACCCGTGACACAGCCGGTGCTGAGTTATATTAAGAAAAGTTCAGTCGATCATTCCTATTTGACGCGCGACGAAATTTCCGGCCGCGGCAGCAATGCGCATCTCACTGAATACGGCAAGCAATTATTGCGATTGCTGATTTATCCGGACTGAAATCCAGTAGCGCTGAAAATTGTAGGGCGTCTGCATGAACGATATCCCAAACGGCCCAACCCGATAAACAAATTTCAACGAAACTTGACTGCTTTAAGCAGTCAAGTTTGCATTCGTTCGATCAGCACGAAGTCGGCACGCGCTGTGCAAGCGCCACTCCGTGCGAAATTGCGCCTTGCACGAAGCCGAGACATTCCACGGCGCCGCTCGGTTTTCCTGGAAGTGCAATCACAAGGGAAAGATCCACAATCACGGCCAGGCTGCGCGACAAGATCGAGTTCGGCGTGATCTTCATCGATTCAGCCCGCATTATCTCTCCGAAGCCGGGCAGTTCCACGCGCATGATCGCGCGGATTGCTTCGGGCGTGACGTCGCGCGGGCCGATGCCGGTCCCACCTGTCGTCAAAATCAAGCCGCAGCCTTGTTGTGAAAAGGAGCGAATCGTTTCTTGAATGCGTTCCGCGTCATCTGGAACAACCGCTTCGGAAAGAACTTGCCAACCCGCTTTTTGCGCCGCTTCCTTTAGTGCCGGCCCGCCCAGGTCCCTGTATTTGCTGGCGCTGGCCCGGTCCGAAATTGTGATGATTCCAACTACGATTTGCATTTTCTTGTTGTAGCGGCGCTTTGTGAGCGTCGCATTAGTCCCTCCAAATCAGACGACAGTCATAGACCGGCGCTACAAATTCTGCTTTGTCTTTTCGATCAAATGGATATCGAAAATGCTCATCTCTTTATCCACGGCTTTGCACATGTCGTAGATCGTGAGCAGCGCGACGGCTACGCCGGTAAGCGCTTCCATCTCGACGCCGGTCTGCGCAACAGTCCGGGCGGTGCATTTCACCTCCGCCTGATCGTTTGACATGACAATGTCGACCTTGACTTCGCTTAGTGGCAGCGTGTGGCAAAGCGGAATGAGGTGCGCGGTCTGCTTCGCGGCCTGAATGCCGGCTATCCGCGCTGTCGCAAAGACGTTGCCCTTCGCGATTTGCTCATTTGAAATCAGGTCGAGCGTTTCGGGCTGAAGCCGGATTTTCCCTGTTGCAACTGCGGTTCGCGCGCTGAGCGGCTTGGCCGAGACATCGACCATCTGCGCTCGGCCATCCGCGCCAATGTGCGTAAGACGTCTCATTATCAGCCGCCGATTGCGACCATCTTGCGGTTCGGTTTGTAGTTTTCGCGAAAGTCGTGCTGTTCAGGCTTTCGATCGACAACATCGAGAAAGAACTGCTTGAGTTCCTCATCACTCGCACCGGCCCGAAGTGGTTTCATAATATCGAACTCGAGATAGCTGCCGAGACAAGGACGCAATTTCCCATCGCATGTCAGACGAAGTTTGTTGCAGCTCTCGCAAAAATGGAGGTTTGTCATCGCGCCTATAAAGCCGATGCGTTGCCGTCGGCCGGGTATTTGATAGTAAGTGGCCGGGCCATTGGTTCGAAACTCCGGCTCCAGAACTAAGCTGCCGTAACGCGATTCGATCATGCGTTTCGTTGCAAGGATCGACATGAAGTTTTCTTCATCGAGAACTTCGGTTGTGCTGACGGGCATCATCTCGATGAAACGCAGGATCAAATTGCGCGCCGCGGCAAACTCGATCAGCGGAATTAACTGGTCCTCATTCCGGTCACGCATCAGCACAGTATTTAGTTTGATCTGATCGAATCCAGCCGCGATGGCCGCGTCAATTCCGTCGAGGACTTGCGCGTGCAAATCGCGTCCGGTGATTTCGGAATAAACATGTCGATCCAATGTATCGAGCGAGACGTTGACCGATCGCACGCCGGCGCTTCGTAAAGCGCGCGCCATTGTTGTACCCGGCTCAACTTCACGCGCGAGGAGCGTCCCGTTTGTCGAAAGACCTACATCGTGAAGCCCCGGAATTTTCGGAACCTCGCGAATGAGACCCATTACCCCGCGGCGAGTGAGCGGCTCGCCCCCGGTGATCCTGACCTTCGACACACCCAGCTCGGTTGCAATGCGAATGAGACGCAAGGTTTCCTCGAAAGTCAGGATTTCTTCGCGTGGCAACCACTCCTGCAACTCATGCGGCATGCAATACGTGCAGCGCTCGTTGCAGCGGTCTGTGATCGAAACACGCAGATAGGAAATCCGATGGCCGTACCGATCCTGCATTCGGCAGAAAGCTAATCGCACGAATAGTCTTAATCAAGATAGTGCGGGACTACGAGAGTTGACTGGCTGAATCCCGCTCGTATTTTCGACTATGACGCGTCAATTCTTTTCTAAGGCGCTCACGTTCGGCATCGCAGGCAGCGCGTTAATCCTTGCGAGCTGTTCCACCACGGAGACGCGAATTTCTGGACATCCTGAAATTTATCATACCCTTTCTCCCGGCGACCAGGCGTTGGTCAGCCAGGGACAGGTGCGCGCCGGTATGTCACAAGGCGCGGTCTGGCTGGCATGGGGCTCGCCCGATCGGAAAATTGTGGGCAATATGCGTGGCCGCCCGACGGAGACCTGGGTTTATGTGAATTATACGACCTATCCCTATTCGTATCCGTATCCCTATCCTTACGGTTACGGATTTGGTTATGGTTTCGGATACACCAGCATCGGTTTTGCGGGGGCACACCATCGTCATGGCGGCCGTTCCTTCGTGTTCTTTGGCAGTCCGTTCTACGACCCATTTTATTATTCATATATTCCGCCCAGTATTCCGTATCCGTACAAGACGGTCACTTTCGCGAATGGCCGAGTGATGTCGTTCCAATACTTGGTGCCGCCGTATCCCTGATTAAGAATTCTGTCGCGTTCTGCGACAGAACGAATCAGTGTAGCGGCACGCCTTACCAATGGCTTACCGCTCATTTCGAAAGTTTCTCGACGCTCTTGAACAAGCGGGCGAGGTGAAACGCGTCGCTGTCCCGGTCGACACCGATCTGCTCATCGCAGAATGGGCGGACCGCGAAATGAAATCGCCCGGCGGCGGAAAAGCGCTTTTGTTCGAGCAACCGATTGTCGATGGGAAAAAATCGGAGTTTCCGGTCGCAATCAATACAATGGGATCACGCCGTCGGATGGCGCTCGCGCTTCAGGTCGCGGACATCGGAGACGTCGTGCAGGAAATCCAACTCATCCTAAAAGCAAAACCGCCAACCGATCTGCGCGAAGGTTGGAGTCTGCTCAAGCAAGGAATTCATCTGCTCCACGCGCGGCCCAAACGGGTGAATGAAGGAGTTTGCCAGGAAGTTGTGCACAAGATCGACAGTGGAAAGGATTTTTCATTGAGCGATCTGCCAATTCTCAAATGCTGGCCGAAGGACGGCGGGCGTTTTATCACATTGCCGAATGTGCACACACGCGACCCGGAGACGGGAGCACGCAATGTTGGCGTCTATCGGATGCAACTTTACGATGAGCGTACGACCGGGATGCATTGGCAAATCCATAAGGTCGGTGCGCGCCACGGCAAGCGTTATTATGAGCGCGGCGAGCGCATGCCGGTCGCGGTAACGCTGGGCGGCGATCCCGTCTACACATTCGCGGCAACAGCGCCGCTGCCGGACGGCTTGGATGAAATTCTTTTTTCGGGTTTTCTGCGAAAAAAATCAATCGAACTCGTTCGCTGTAAAACAATCGACATCGATGTGCCGGCAGACGTTGATTTTGTCCTGGAAGGTTATGTTCAGCCCGGCGAGATGCGCCCCGAGGGGCCGTTTGGCGATCACACCGGCTTTTATACGGCGGTCGAAGATTATCCGGTCTTCCACCTGACCGCGATCACCCATCAGCGCGACGCAATTTATCCGACCACGATCGTGGGCGTGCCGCCGATGGAAGATTACTATATTGGTGACGCCTGTGTGCGGATCTTCCTGCCGGTATTCAAAATGAACTTTCCGGAGATCGTGGACATGACACTGCCGCCGGAAGGCGTTTTTCATAATCTGGTCTTCGTCAGCATCCGGAAGCAGTACCCGTATCAGGCCTTCAAGGTCATGCACGGACTCTGGGGTATGGGCCAGATGATGTTCAGCAAATACATCGTGGCGGTCGATGCAGACTGCGACGTGCACAATACGAGTGAAGTGCTCTTCCGCTTGTGCGCGAACACCGATCCTGCCAGGGACACAACCATCATCAGAAATCCGAGCGACTCACTCGACCATGCGCCCACCGATCAGAACATCGGTTCGCATATGGGTTTCGATGCCACGCGCAAATTGCCCGGCGAGAATTATCATCGGCCGTGGCCGGAACTGTTGAAAATGACAGAGGAGGCGCAGGCGCTCGTGGATGCACTACAAGCACAAACGCGCTGATCTCCGGCGGAAACTCCTGGACTAAACTGCCGCTCAGTTACGGTTTGCGGAAGAGCCGGCCGGTATCGACGTCGCGCGTGAGCCCACCGGGCGGAACCCCGCGAAGATCGTAGACGCGACCGGTGTAGGGACTGTAATAAAAACCGGGTGTTCCGGCCCAGCGGGCGATTGGAAAACCGCCGGGCGGTGGCGGACCGTAACGCGCGACTTGATCTTCTTGCACCGCTGCGCCGATCAACGCGCCGGCCGCAGCCCCTGCAGCGGCGCCAATCGCTGCGCCGCGAACATGACCAGTCGCCGCGCCGCCAATGATCGCGCCAGTCGCAGCGCCCACCCCGGCCCCCTGACCGACTGGCGTCTCACACGAACTAAGAATGAAAGAACTCAGAGCAATGATCGAACCGATTGCGAAGAAACTCCGTCTCATAAATGATCTTTGTTGGCGAATTGAACCGCGCGAGTTAGGGAATGTTGCACGTCGAACACAAGGAAATTCACGCGCTTTGCTGCCGAAGCGATTTTACTCGGGACTCGACCTACGGCCTCAAAAAGACTTTGTTCGCGCGTGTGTCGAGAACAAGTGCACCGTGGGCAATCTTCGAGCAGTCAAACTCCTGGCGCGGTGGATAGGGACTGGTGACAACGCCAGAAGCTTTGTGCGGATCTCTTTCGCCCATCGGGTAGTTTCCTCCCTTGGGCGGCGGATACTTTTTCGCGGCTTCCGTCGCGCTAATTGGCGTTGCCACAATGGAGCCGGCCGCGCCTTTCGTCGTGCCACTCGAGGGTTGCATCCCGGAAATCTGAGCTACTGCTGTGTTGGAGAAAATCAGGGCAAGCCAACTCACTGCCACTATAGAAACAATTGTGATTAATTTCGTTTTCATATCTGTTATTAAGCTTTCGTAATGGAAAAGTCAGACGGATGCCTCGCGCGGCAAATTCAAAAAGTTTTGAGCAGCTGCACCGCAATCCGACCCATCTTCTCCAATTTGCTCAGGCGATATTCTTTCTCGAAAACGCGAAATTTGTCCAGTTCCATTCGGCGGAGCAGGCCACGATAAACCGAGCCCATGATCTCGGCCGCGACCATCGATCGGCGATCTTCAGGCGGAAGCGACGCCGCTGCACCAGCGAAAAACTGGCGCGCGCGCACTGCCTCAAACTCCATCAGGCGAACGAAGCGCTCATTATATTGTCGATCTCGCAGTTGCGTTTCGGAATAACCGAAACGCGCCAGATCCTCCTGCGGCAGATAGATCCGGCCATTCCCTAAATCTTTCCCGACATCCCGGATGATATTCGTCATTTGCAAAGCCAGCCCAAGTTGAAGCGCATATTCTTTGCAACCGGGATTGCGATATCCGAATATCTCGATACTAACCAGGCCCACCGCGCTGGCGACCCGATAGCAATAAACGCGGAGCTCCTCGAAGGTGGGATACCGTGAGATGCTCAAGTCCATCTCCACTCCCGAAATAATTTCCTCGAGCATGTCGGTCGAGAGCGAATACTTGTCGATCAAACCCCGCACGTCATGGGCAAGCGGCGGCTCGCCCGGAACTGCGACGCGGAGCATCTCGCGCCATGCCGCCAGCCGCAGTCGCTTTTCCGCGACATCAAGGTCTGAAGAATCGGCAACGTCGTCGATGACGCGGCAAAAGGCGTAAAAGATAGTGATGTCGCGCCGGCGTTCGCGTCCCAGAGAAATAAATGCCAGTGCTAAATTCGATTGGCTCTGGCGCGTAATTTTCGCCGCGTTCACATTCGCACCCCTCGCAACCGGGCTTAATACTGGATCCATCGCTCCTGATTAACGCGGCGGGTTTCGCATTGACGAAATAAACAAACCCATGAAGCGAGAAGCCAGCCGGTGATAACTCCGCGGAGACAGGCAAAAATGAACTTCCACAAGAAGAGCACGGCTAACCGATCAGCGATCGCGCTTCGCACAATGGCATCGCAGATCGTAATGCCGAAAAAGTGGATTCCGCAGATGAGCAAAAACCAGCCGAAGCGACCCACGTTTTGCCGTATGAATTGGCGATGTGCACGGATCGCTTTGCCCAAGGTCTCATTATGCAGAGTGAGCGAGATTTGGACGGAGCAAAAGGCAATGATCAAACCGCTCATGACCGTGCGCTCGATCGGCAGGTAATCGAGCACGCCGGGAATATTCATAAAATAAGCAAGCAGGAGCGGCAGTCGTACGATCAATGTGCTTACCACAACGACAATGCCTGCCCACTCCAAAACATAACTGAAGCGGCGCATGGCAAAGCGGAAGAGTTCCCCTTCCTCAAAGCTGACTCCTTTCACCCAAGCCAGGCAAACGGTGATCAAATATACCTGGATATAAACGCCAAAGAGATATTCGAAAATGAATGCGACCGCATCCACTGTGGCCGAGATTCGCAGCAATCCCGCGGCCGGAATAACTCCTCCCCACTCCGGCAAGCGCCAGAATACGATCGGCTTGAAGAGTGACGCCAGGCCGCTCAGCAGTAGAATCAAGTAGATGAAATAGCTCCAGAAACGGTACCGCTTCCGCAAGGCGCGCAACAAACCACCGTGCAAACCACGCCAGTTAATGATCATCAAGACAGCGGCCACGACAGAGAGCGGATAAGTGGTCGTTGCGTTATCGAAGATTCCCGCGACCCCTTCCAGTGTAGGCAGGGGCGTTTCTCTCCAGATCTCTACAAATCTCGGCCAATGCCAGCTCGGCAGTGAGGTAACTTGAAATACATCGAGATCAGCCGAGCTGCGAATGGGGGTGAAGGTAAAAAATTGAAAAACGAAGTAAGCGAATCCAAGCAGGGCAAAGGTAAGCCAGATGCGTTTGAAGCGCGCGATACAGCGAAAGCCGTCGCCGAGGGCTCGCCGCACCGGATTAAAAAACATCACGAGCGCATATCCGCCGCAAAGCCCGAGCAGAGGATATACTCGCGAGAGACTCGAGAGCATGAGCGAGAAATACTTGCCTAACGAATCAATCCCCAGTGTCGATTGAACGGCCAGTAAACAAACAATCCGCGCCCGACGAGATTTTCTTCCGGCACCGGTCCCCAGTAACGACTGTCGTAACTGTTGTAGCTGTTGTCGCCCATTGCAAAGTAACCATCTTTGGGCACGACAAATGACTGCTTTGGGTCCGACAGATAATCGCGGCCCAAAGCGTAGCCACGATAGGGAGGCTTCGCCGCCATCACCCGCGCGAAACCGAAGCCTGCTGCTTTCTCTCCATTGATATAAAGAAATGGGGGGTCGATCCGCAGCTCATCGCCCGGCAGACCGGCCAGTCGCTTGATGTAAAAGGGCGACCCCGTTTGTGGATCCTCGCGAATTCCGAAGATATGGTTTGTTCGGAAAACGAAAACGTCGCCACGATGCGGCTTGATGAAGTTATAGCTAAATTTGTCGACAAAGACCTGATCTCCTGTGTCCACTGCGCCCCTCGCAATAATTTCGTCGCGGTGATAAGTCCGACCGGGGAAAACGTTGAAATCATGAGTGAGCGTCTCGGGCGGCACGTAAACGAGGAAATTTTGCTGCTGGCAGATGAGCCGCGAGAGCGTGAAAAAGAACAGAAATTTTCTCTGCTCGACTTGAAGAACCCGGTCGTCCTGACGCGAGACAACGTCGATGTAGTTGCGGCCCAACATAATGAACTCGCCGACCTGCCGCAGAATGTTCGGCGCCGGCGCCGTGCTGGGATGACCGATGATCCCATTTAAAGTGGGCTGCATCGATCCGGTGGGAATCTTAAACGGCTGCAGAAAATAGGAACGAATCCCAACCGCCGCCACAATCGCTACCAAGATTACCTCACAATTTTCCCGCCAATGCGATTCCCAGGTTACGGGTGTCAGCTTGTGTAGTGTTGCATCGAGCGCTTCCGCCGTCCCTTTTATTCGTTCGTGATCGCGCTTACGCAGAGCGGCGCGCAGGTTTTCCATCTCGTCGACAATCTCTTGGCGGTTGGAGGGGCTGAGCAGATCGTTCTTATAGCGCAGGTACTTTTGAGCATGTCGCAGGAGCAGTTTGCTGTGTTTGATATAACGACGCATAAACAAGGGAGTTTTAGATGCTGGATCCCGACAGTGAACGTTGAGGGATGGCCGTTTGCTTCTTCATGATCATTGCGCCTTGAGCACCTCAATGAACGCCTCCTGCGGAATGTTAATCTTGCCGATGCTCTTCATTCGTTTCTTCCCTTCCTTTTGTTTCTCAAGCAATTTCCGCTTCCGTGTGATATCGCCGCCGTAGCATTTCGCGGTTACGTTTTTTCGCAATGCCGAAACACTCTCCCGCGCAATAATTTTTCCACCGATCGCTGCCTGGATTGCGACCTGGTAAAGCTGACGTGGAATCACTTCCTTTAACTTGGCCGCAAGCTGCCGTCCCCTCGCCTCCGCGCGATCTTTGTGGACAATCGTGGAAAAGGCATCGACCGGTTCGCCATTCACGAGCAGATCGAGTTTTACTAATTTCGCCGCGCGATAGCCGGCGTGCTCGTAATCCATCGAGCCATAGCCGCGGGTGATGCTTTTGATTTTGTCATTAAAATCGACAAGAATTTCGTTGAGCGGCAGTTCGCAATGCAACATCACGCGGCGCGTATCGAGCGACTCGGTCCTGTCCATTTGGCCCCGCTTCTCCAGAATTAATTGCAGGATGTCACCGATGTTTTCGTTCGGGCAAAGCACGTAGGCCTTTACAATCGGCTCTCGAATCTCCTCGATCGTGCTCAGATTCGGCAAGTGCGCGGGATTGTCGATCAACAGTTTTTCGCCGCGCGTTGTCAGGATTTCATAAACCACGCTTGGACTCGTGGCGATGATATCCATGTCGTACTCGCGCCGGAGCCGTTCCTGGATGATCTCCATGTGTAACAGGCCGAGAAAGCCGCAACGAAAACCGAATCCCAGTGCGACCGAGCTTTCCGGCGCGTAAATGAACGCTGCGTCGTTCAAGCGCAGTTTTCCGATTGCCGCCTTCAAATGTTCGAAGTCGCCGGTGTTAATTGGATAGATCCCGCTGAACACCATCGGATGAATCTCGTGAAAGCCCGGAAGCGCCTGGCGCGCGGGACGGCGCTGGTCCGTGATGGTGTCGCCGATCTTTATATCGGCGGTCGTTTTGATGTTCGCGATGAAATAACCGACATCCCCCGGGTTCAACCTCGGCTGCACGAACATTTTCGGTGTAAACACGCCCACTTCTTTGATCTCGTAGCGTGCATTGTTGCTCATCAACGTGATCGCGTGATTGATTTCCATCGTTCCGGAAACGACGCGCACGTAGCCGACCACGCCGCGGTAAACGTCAAACACGGAATCGAACACGAGTGCGCGCAGAGTTTCGTCCGCCGGTTTTTGTGGCGGCGGGATTCGTTTTACAATCGCCTCAAGAATTTCATCGATACCGATTCCCATCTTCGCGCTCGCTTCGATCGCCTCTTCGGAGGGGATAGCAAGGATTTCCTCCAATTGTCGATGCACGGCGGGCACATCGGCGTTTGGCAAATCAATCTTGTTTATGATTGGCACAATGGTCAGGCCCTGTTTATGCGCGAGGTGAACGTTTGCCACCGTCTGCGCTTCAACGCCTTGAGCTGCATCGACTATCAAGAGCGCGCCTTCGCACGCGGCGAGGCTGCGGGAAACCTCATAAGCAAAATCGACATGCCCGGGGGTGTCGAGCAGGTTGAGCCGGTAGGTGTCGCCCGTCTTGCTCGTGTAACGCATTGTCACCGGATGCGCTTTGATCGTGATCCCCCGCTCGCGCTCCAAGTCCATCGAATCAAGGAGCTGATCCTGCTTGTCGCGCTCGTGGATTGTGCCCGTACGCTCGAGCAATCGATCCGACAAAGTCGTCTTGCCGTGATCGATGTGCGCGATGATGCAAAAATTGCGCGTGAGCTCAATGGCCATTGAAAGCGCCACTATGCGAGCGCGGCCATGCGCGGTCAATCAACTGTGGCTAACGCTTGCTGTCATTCCGAGCGAATCGAGAAATCCCTCGCTCTATTTGATTAACAATGAAGAAGTTTCGCTTTCTCTCGACATGGGAGCTCTTAATTATCTACATTAGATAGACAGTATGCCCAAACTAGTTGTCAGTGGAACCGCGCATGAATTGGTCGAAGAATTGATCACGATCGGGCGCTCGCCGGATAACACGATTGTTATTGGCGATCCGTCGGTCTCGAGTCGTCACGCGCAGTTGCAGCTGGTTGGCGAGACTTACCGGCTAAAGGATCTTGGTTCGACTAACGGGACGCGGGTCAACGGCATTCCAACCACGGACGCGGCGCTCCGTTTCGACGACCGAATTCGCTTCGGAGCTGTCGAAGCCCGCTACGAACCGGACACGCACGGATCGCAGCCGTTACCGCAGCTCAGGGAGATTGAAGCCAAACCGGCGGAGTTGAGCGCAGCACCGGTCGATTTTGGCAACGCATCGCCATTCCCGCGCCAGAAAGTTCACGAGGACCCAACTCGTACCGCCATTTTTGTCGGGTCGGCAGTTGCGCTTCTGATATTTCTCGGGAGCATGATCGCTGTACTCATGATGCACGCTCCGACGCTCTAAATCCTATTTTGGATTTTGGATTTCAGATTTTAGATTTTCGGCGTGCGTTCTGTCTGGTCGCAGGACGAATTGCAATCGGAAATCGAAAATCGAAAAGCTGAAATGGACAAGCGACTTCTTCTTTTCGACATCGACGGCACGCTTATCCATTCGGGAGGCGCAGGCGTGCACGCGCTCAAATCGGCATTAGTCGAGCGCTTTCGTATCGCAGACGATTTGCGCGACATCGAAATCGCCGGCATGACTGATTCGGGAATCGTCGTCAGCATACTGAAGAAGCATCAGATTCCAGTGACGAACGAGAACGTCAGCGCGTTTCTCGACAGTTATGTGCATTTTCTTTCGCTCGAATTGCCGCGGCGTGAAGGCAAACTGCTTCCGGGCGTGCTCGAGTTGCTCGAAAGACTGAAATCGCGGCCGCAACTCGTGCTCGCGCTCCTCACGGGCAATGTCTCACGCGGTGCGCAATTAAAGCTCAAACACTATGGCGTCTGGCATTTTTTCGAATTCGGCGCGTTTGCCGACGATCATCAAGATCGGAACCGACTTGGATCCTTCGCTCGCGCGCGCGCAAAAGAAAAACATGGCGGCGAATTTTCTGCAGAGGAGATCGACGTGATCGGCGACACGCCGCGCGATATCGCCTGCGGAAAAGCGTTCGGCGCACGCACAATCGCGGTCGCAACCGGCACGTGGACTCGCGAGCAGCTTGCCGAACATCAACCAGATTTTTTGATCGACGATCTTTCCGATGTGGATCGTGTCATCGATACGCTCGGATGGTAGGCGATTGACGATTGCAGTGGTAAATGGAAAAATCCGTATCTCCTGCCGACCCAATGCCACGTAAAGATCGCCCCAATGTGCTGCCACTCGAAGGCGAAATCGATCTGCACGTCTCGCCAAACGTCTCGGTGTCACTCAATATGATAATCGATAAAAAACCGAAGCAGTTGGTTGTCGATCTTTCCCGGGTGACTTACATCGACAGTGCCGGCCTGGCTGTATTTATCGAAGGGATGCAGAATGTCGAAGCGTACGGCGGCAAATTCGCGCTGGCCGGTTTGCAAGAAACCGTGCGTTCAATCTTCGAGATCTCGCGGCTTGATCAGGTGTTTCGGATTTTTCCGGACGTGGACGCGGCGCTGGCCGTGGCCTGAAACAAGATCGCGAGGGTTTACGCGACGTTTCCCAAATGCCAAACTGCGACGACGATTTTAGGAGATGTTGTGGGCCTGTGGCCAAAGCTCAGATTCATTTACCGCGCCTTCAAGGCCCGATATCGCGACCAGCGATGCGAGATCGCGGCGCTTGTCGAGAAACTCCGTCCTTCCGATATCGCGGTTGATGTGGGTGCAAATAAGGGAAGCTACCTTCTCTGGCTGAGCCGAGCGGTTTACGCTGGGAGAGTCATCGCGTTCGAACCGCAATCGCGGCTTGCTGAATATCTCACAGCTGCATGCGCAGCATGCGGCCTCACAAATGTCACCATCAACGCCGCAGCTGTATCTGACGCAAATGGAGAGATGCCCCTGTTCATCCCCGGCGACGAAGATCCCCCAGGCGCTTCGTTGGAAAAGGCGATCGAAGACCGTGAGAAGTGCAAGAGCGTGAAGGTGCCAGTTGTTTCGCTGGATCGCCATTTTGAAAATCAGCCCGATCGAATCGGCGCGATCAAGATCGACATCGAAGGTCATGAACTTGCCGTGCTCCGAGGGGCGGAGCGGATATTGCGCGAGCACGGGCCGCTGCTGGTGTTTGAATGCGAATCACGCCACCTGAGTGAAGGCAATGTTTCGACCGTGCTGAATTTCGTCCGGAACAAAGGCTATGATGGCTGGTTTGTGTGGCGCGGGCGTTTGCGGGCAATCTCGGAATTTCGCGAAGAGCTCCACCAACGAAAAGTGGGAGATCGGTATTGGGATTCAGCGGATTATTGCAATAACTTCATTATGGAAAAAAAAGCCTGACGATGCCATTCCCACTCTCGATCTCGATTGTCGCGCACAATGAAGAACGCAACATCGGGCGCTGTTTGGAAAGCGCGGCGAACCTGGCCGAGGAAATCGTGGTGGTCGATGCTGGCTCTAACGATCGGACGCGGGAAATTGCGGCGAGCTTCGACGCAAAGGTGATTCATCAAGATTGGCTCGGATATCGCGACCAGAAAAATGTCGCGCTTTCGCATTGCACCCGACCCTGGGTGCTCGCGCTCGATTGTGATGAGTTTCTCTCACCCGATTTGCGCGCCAGCATTTCATCGTTTTTTCGTGAAGGTCTCCCGGAAAAATTCGACGGCGCATGGTGCAATCGCAAAACCTGGTTCCTCGGACGGTGGATTAGGCATGGCGATTGGTATCCCGATCGCCAGCTGCGTCTAGTTCGCCGTGAGAAAGCACGCTGGGGCGGCAGTCCAGAGCACGACAAGATCGACATTCACGGCCCGACGACCGGGCTCGCTGGCGACTTGTGCCACGATTCGTTTCCGTCAATGAACCGCTACATCGAGAAGATAAACATCTACTCTGATGTCTTTCTCCAACGGCGGAATCAACTCGGAAAGCGATGGTCGCTCATGCAAAACGTCGCGCGGCCGCTCTGGCGTTTTTTTCGCGCATACGTATTCCGGCGGGGATTTCTAGACGGCTATCCAGGTTTGTGGATCGCGGTGGCCACGGCATTCTCAACTTTTGTGCGATACAGTCGGCAGTACGAAGAGGAGTCTCGCCAAAAAAATGCTTCGTGTGATTCACCGCTGATTAGCCGCCCGGATCGCCCCGAAATCAGCTGATGCGTCTTGGTTTGATTTATCACCAGTTCGCGCTCGGCGGTGGGCTTGAAAATTATCTCCTTGAGTTCGCTGCTCGGCTCCGCGCCGACGGACATGAGCTACATCTGGTTACCAGCAATGTGACCAATGAGGTCCAATCGCGCCTCGATGCCGTCGTGCACCGTATTAACCTGCCGCGTGGCGGTACGCTGCTTCGCCAGTGGAAATTTGACCACGTGGCCTCACGGATCGCAGCTCAGTTGCCAGTGGACGCAACAATCGGTTTCGGCCGCACGACAACACAGGATTTGCATCGCGCCAGCGGCGGCTGCCATAGGACGTACTCACGACTCCTACCGCCGTGGAAGCGGTGGAGCTTGAAAAATTTGCT
>Ga0193727_1000296_pt1 | contig 18469 bp, 16 predicted proteins | sample H2c2metaG_FD_143051 | JGI IMG/M metagenome (GOLD analysis project Ga0193727, IMG submission 143051) | Soil microbial communities from a riparian zone of the East river system, Colorado, United States - H2c2 | ecosystem: Environmental > Terrestrial > Soil > Riparian zone | place: USA: East River...
GCCGGCTGGATTCCAGAAAGCTAAGTTGGCTTTTGCGCCTTCAACACATTGATGGCGTCGCGCAATTCCGCGGCACGCTCGTAGAGTTCCTTTGCAATCGCGCTTTCCATCTCGCGCTGCATGATCTCCAACTTCGAGAGCGGACGCTTTGCTTTTACTTCCTCGAGCCACTCCTCCAGAAATGCGATTTCCGAGCTTTTTGATACCAGCTCGGGGAAATTTGAGTGTTGAAAAAAATCGGCGATAGCATCGCGGCCACGCTCGATTTCGGCCATAGCTTCGCCGAATTTGCCCTGGCCAAGACAAATAGAGGCTTTGGCGCGCGTGCTCATCATCAGCACGTAAGGCCGGAACTGTTGCAAGCTCCAGGAGAGTTCTTCCCGATCCGTGTGCTCGGTAACAAAAGTAAAAAGATCGAGATTACGCTGGGTGTCGCGCACCACCCCCGCGAAATCGTTGATCTGAAACAAACTCAAGTAGCGATGATAATACTGGATGCCTTCCTGCTGAAGCTCGGCGCATTGTTCAGGCGTAAGCTCGTAAGGCTGGCCTTTCTCCGCCGCGCGGGCCGCCCGCCTTTGATGATATTCCAGGAGCGACTCGCATTTGTGCGGACGTTGACCATCGGGGCGCCCGCTCATTTCCATCTGCAACACGCCGAGATCGACGCGCAACTGCAACTTCTCGCGACCATCGAGGCCGGTGATCTTGCGCACCTTTATGTTGCCGTTCTCGTGCGGCCAATCTTTCAGGATAGTATTCAAATCCAGGCTCATGGCAGATGGAACATCGAACATTCAACCTTTGATTGTCAATAATGTCGCGGCCGCCTTTCCTGTGGCAGCAGCCGTGCCGGCTGGATTCATCGAGATTTTGCAGGCGACACGCCTGCCGCTACAGTTCAGAAAATGGAAGAGGCGATCGACTCGTTTATCCGCTTCCTCGCGGTCGAGCGCGGTTTGTCGGAAAATTATCAGCTCTCCACCCAAAGGTCGTTGACCGAATTCGCGCAATGGTGCGTCGCAAAGAAAAAAATCGACAATCCGCGCGCCGTGGCCCTGTCGCTCATCAGCGAATATCTGGCCGACCGCAAACGTTCCGGGCTTTCCGCTTCTTCGATCAAATTGATTGTCGTTGCATTGAAGATTTTCTTCCGATTTTTGACCGCCAAAGGCGTAGTCGAGCGCGATCCGGCTGAGGCGCTGGCGCTCCCGCGGATTGAGCGTTATCTCCCCGAGACACTCAACGAGCTGCAGGTCGAACAGTTTCTGGAAAAGATCGACACGAAGGCCTCTCACGGGTTGCGCGATCGGGCGATGATCGAGTTGCTTTACGCGAGCGGACTGCGCATTTCCGAGTTGGCAAATTCGCGGCTTGAGAATTTCAATTTCGAAGACCGGATTGTGCGCGTGACCGGCAAAGGAAACAAGACACGACTCGTGCCAGTAGGCCGAAAAGCGTGTGAAGCGCTCGCTGCGTACCTCTCCACCGAACGGCCGAGACTGGTCAAGCGCCGCACCAGCAGCGAGATCTTTCTTTCGGAGCGCGGCTCCAAACTAACGACGGCGCGCATCTGGCAGATCGTGAAAAAACATGCGCGGCACGCCGGATTGGAGAAGAACATTTATCCGCATCTTCTCCGGCACAGTTTTGCGACGCATCTGCTGGGGAATGGCGCCGATCTGCGCATTATCCAGGAAATGCTCGGCCACGCGGATATTTCGACAACGCAAGTTTACACGCATGTCGATCAACATCGGCTTAAAGCTGTGCATCGGCAGTTTCATCCGCGAGCGTAGCGCTATTTCTGTTCTGTAGAGGCAGCCGCTACAATCACGCTCGATCTATCACCACGATTTCTCCTTGGTATGGCCAGTCGTCCACCGTTTCCACAAGCCCGGCCCGAATCGGATTGTCGCGAACATAGTTCAATTTCTCTGCATAACTTTCGTCGCTCCGCAGAATATGATCAAAGAATCCAGGTTGCCACAATGACTTCCCCTGTAGAGGCAGGCGTGTCGCCTGCGCTTCTTTCAGTAGCGCTACTGAAATCGCACGCTTTAGACCACCAATCCACGACGAGAGTATGAAGTCTCGGCCGCCGCGAACAAAAGGTGGACGTGATCAGGCATAATGACATAACGGCCCAGGCCAATGTTAGATTGCTCGATTCCAAGCCGACCGTACTTCTCTAACGCATCCCGTGCGCAACTAAGCGAAGGAATTCTTTTCCGGCTGCGTGTGCAAAATGTAACGAAGAAGAGCGGTTGGTCGATGTAGATGAGACCCAGACGGCGCGGCCGATCTTTAATCATTCCGCTTATTGTAAAGGTCGCCGTGCTGGCTGCTATGATTTTTTCAGTCTGTAGAGGCAGCCGTGTCGGCTGCGACGATTTAGAGTTCGCAGGCGACACGCCTGCCGCTACAGTTTGTCTCCCATGAAACGTCTAATTTTGCTCGTCGGCGTCGTCGCGGCGGCCGCGATCGCAGGCTGGTACGTCTGGAATCTTTCTCAAAAAATGTCGAGCGCATCCGTGAGCGTACTTCTGCCGCGGGAGACAATTTTTCTGGCGCACATGCCGGATTTCAATCGAACACGCGATCAATGGCGCCAGTCCGACATCTACAAGCTCTACCGCGAACCTGAGGTGCAGAATTTTCTTCAGAAGCCGCTGGCCAACTTTTCGACCCCGAAAGGTTTCGGGGCCCAAACGCTGCTGGAGTTCGAACAACTCGAGGCGAAGAATGTTTTTTTCGCGGTGACATCGCTCGACAATAACAACCCAAAACTTGCAGGCGGTTTCCGTTTTCAAGGGAGCATCGCAGACGCAGAGCGAGTAATCGGCAAATGGCGGTCGAAGTTCTTGGAAAGAAATCCTGGTGCCAGGCGCGAGAAACTGCATTACGAACATCACGAAATCGATCTGGTCGCTGCGACTCCGTTTACGCTCGCGACTGCGTATGATCGCCCCTGGTTTTTCGCGGCCACTGATCTAACGGAATTAAAGGGCCTGCTCGACCGTGCTGACGGTCGCGCCAAAAATCCAAAGGAGACACTCGAAACCGATGAGGCGTATCACGCGGCGATCTCTCACAGGCCATCGAATTATGCACTGTTTTTTTATCTGCAACCGAAGACATTTGCCGCGCGGCTTGCCACCCTCCGCGCCGCAATCCAGTCGCCGGCTGCGACTAAACAGCAGACCATCCTGGAACAGGTGCGAAGTATTTCTGGTGCGACGCGGTTGGAGGGCGGCAAAATATACGACCTTCTCTTTGTCGGAATGCCGCGGTTGGAGTCTCACGACGTCGGACCGGCGCTCACGCGATCGTCGCTGACGCTGGGAACCAAAGAGACGTTTTTCTATCTTTCGATGCTGCTCAATCTCGGAGAAAGAATGGAGACGCTAAGCCAGGCAGCAGGCTTCAGCGGCATGACGCAGAAATTTGCTCAGGCTTTCTCCGATAGCGGGATTACAGCCGATGACTGGAAAGCCGCGTTTGGACTCGAGTTGGGATCGTTGGCGGACTGGCCGTCGAGCGCCCATTGGCCAACTTTGCTTCTGACACTGCCAGTATTAGATGTGGCTAAAGCCGGAAAGATCGTAGAGGCGGCCACCCGGGCCGACGAAGATGCGATCTGGACCCGGGCGGAAAAGGATGGCGTGCGCTATTTTTCGATGCAGTCATCCGCAACTCTCGTAGCGATCACCCCGACGATCGCATTGTCGGACCGGCTCCTCGTCGTCGGTTTCAATCCAGTTTCAGTGGAAGAGGCGGTGAAGCGCAATGGAAGTGCCTCGTCAGAATTTTCGGACTCGCCAACCTACAAGAGCGCCGCGCGCCTGGTGCCGGCGCCGACAAATTTTTTCGCCTATATCGACACTCAACTTCTATACTCCCGGCTCGATGCTTCGCTTCGCCCAATGTTATTGCTGGCGGCGGCTTTTATGCCGACGCTGAGTAGTTCTGTCGATCTAGGCAAGCTTCCATCGCCGGAGGTAATCACCAAGCACCTGAGCCCGATCGTTTCCTCGCAGCGATACGAGCGCGATGGCTACGTAGCCGAGTCGGTCGGACCAATCACATTTAATCAATCCGTAATCGGCCTGGCCATACTTAGCGGAACTGGAGCGGCGGCACGTCAGAAAGCCAACACCAGTCTAAGCGGATGGAGTTCTCCTCCCGCGGGAAGCCCACAACCGTCACCAAGTCCCTCGCCAACGCCGTAAGAGTGGGAGAAGCAGTATAGTTTGTAGTGGCAGGCGTGCCGCCTGCGGGGTTTTCGACAAGCAGCCGACACGGCCGCCACCACAGAAAGAGGCTAGTAAGCTGCGCCATTTCGGCACTGTTCTGCTTCAAAAGAAAACTGATGCGCTGTACAAAAATTCTGCTATCATTCTCGCCTTATGGCTATTCTAAAGAAAAACGCATTTTCCCGTCGAGTCCCGGACCTGGTGACTGAGGAGTTGGTGGCGGTGCTGTCCCGGCGTTCGTCCTTCGAGTTTAAGCAACTGTTCGACATCGTGCACGAGAATCTTCGGGCTCGGAACGCCGCCAGCGGTGGCGAGGAAATGCTCCGCTTGCGAGCCTACGAGAAATTGCAAAACCTCGTCGCGCGCGGCGTGGTCAAGAAGACCGGCAAGAAATACAAGGGCTTGCCTTCGGCTTTGGCCGCCGCAATCGCCCAACAGAATGGCCATCTCGCCGGCGTAAGATAAACTGATCCGAGCGAAACCGGACTTAGCTTCAGGGGACTTTCCGGATGCTGCGCGAATATCTGCCGATTCTCCTGCAAATCATTGTAGCGATACTCTTTGCCGGCTCCGCGCTGCTGGTCAGTATTCTGGTTGGAGCGAGCGGAAAGCGCACACGAGCCAAAGACACCGCTTACGAATGCGGTATGATTCCGCAGGGGGAAGGGCATCCGAGGTTCAGCGTGAAGTTTTATCTCGTGGCGATGCTCTTCATCCTTTTCGACCTCGAGATCGTTTTCATGTATCCCTGGGCTGTGGTTTATAGAGACGCGATCAAGCAAAGCGGACTCATCTTCTGGAGCATGCTCAGTTTTATTTCGATCTTGATGGTGGGCTACGTTTACGCGCTCAAAAAGGGCGCGCTCGAGTTCAAAAAATAAGTCCGAGCATCGTGTCGGGGCGGCACTGCCCGCAAGGCACCCTTCGTGGGCATAGATTACGTCGTTTGCCGAAAGACGATTCGCGACTCAACGCGACTCGTTTGCGAAGGATTGATTTCCATGGACAATCACATTGATGTCGACGCTGAATACCGCCTCCTCCCAGATGCTGGCATTGAAGTTCAAGCACCCATGAACGACGCAACGAAAGTGATGTTGGAGAAAGTGTATGGCAACTGATCGTGGCTCCGCGAACGCCGCCCGGCCGGACGTCATTGAACACATTCTTCCGAAGAACGCGAACCTCGGCGAGGTAGAATTAAGTATCGTCATCCCCGCTTCGAATGAAGAAATGACCGTGGGCGAATTCATCGAGTGGTGCAAAGAGGGCATTAAGCGCGCCGGAGTGGCCGGTCAGATCCTCATTGTCGACAGTTCGACCGATAACACGGCCAAGATTGTGCTGGAACATGGCGGCGAGGTTTTGCGCGCGCCCAAGCGCGGGGTTGGTCACGCCTACACCGACGCGATTCCCTATATCCGCGGAAAGTGGATCTTGATGGGCGATGCGGACTTAACGTACGACTTTCGCGAGATAGCTCCTTTCGTGGAGGAATTTCGAAAGGGAGCGGAGTTCGTGATGGGTAGCCGCTTCCGAGGCAGCATTGAGAAAGGGGCGATGCCCAAATTGCACCGTTACTTCGGCACGCCTCTTACCAATTGGATTCTCAATCGCATTTATCGCAGCAACTACTCGGACATTCATTGCGGCATACGCGGAGTGACCCGCGAAGCTTTGGAGAAAGTCAACATCACGTCGCGCGGGTGGGAATACGCCAGCGAGATGGTGCTGAAAGCAGCACGATTGAAACTCGCCAGCGCCGAAGTGCCCATCAAGTTTTACAAGGATCGGGCGGGACGACTCAGCCATCACCGTCGCGTGGGTTGGCGGTCATCATGGATGGCAGGCTGGGTTAACCTTAAGGTCATGCTCGTTTATGCGGCAGACTCGTTCCTGCTCAAGCCTGGCATAGTCCTTATGGCGATTGGATTTTTGCTTTCTCTTGGCCTCGCGGCTGGGCCGGTCAGGATTGGGAACATCGGATTTAGTCTGTATTGGATGCTGCTGGGTGTAACATGTGCGACTCTCGGTTACAGCTCCATCCAAATCGGAATTCTTGCGCGTGTTATGCACGGATTACGGCCTCGGTTTGTTAAGCGTGTGCAGGAAATACTGACCTACGACCGTGGAATGATCGCATCGGGCTGCTTGATCGTAGGGGGCATGATCCTCCTCGGCCATCTCGTGTATCGCTATTTGAAGCTTGGCCTGAACCTGGAAGCTATCTCACATCCGGCTATACTCGGCCTTCTGCTCGTCATCCTCGGATTCCAGACCTTCTGTTTCACGTTGCTTATGGAAATGGCAAAACGTGTCATCTCGACATCTCGGCAGTGAGCGGGAGGGCGAACGAAAGTTATGGACAACGCGGGCTGACCTTCGTTGACCGGCTGGGAGTGTGGCTCTCGCTGCGGGCGATTCGGCGACATCTTCCAAGCCGGAATGACCTCGAGGTGTTGGAACTCGGCTGCGGCTATCGCGCCACCCAGCTGATCGCCTTGGAATCGAAATTGAAACGAGGCATCGGAGTAGATTTCCAGATCGCGCCGGAGTTGCAGACGCTGGAGAGATTCACTTTCCATCAAGGGACAATCGAGGAGGTATTGCCGAAGCTCGAAAACGAAACCGTGGACGTGGTTATGCTCATCTCGGTCTTGGAACACTTGGTTGAGCCGCAGTTTGTCCTCCAATCCGCGTGGCGATTACTCAAGCCATCAGGGCTACTCCTGATCAATGTTCCAACCTGGATAGGGAAGCGATTTCTGGAATTCTCTGCGTTTCGGCTTGGCCTCAGTCCGAAAGTCGAGATCGACGATCATAAAATGTATTACGGCAAACGCGATCTCTGGCCGATGCTGGTCCGTTCCGGCTTCAAGCCGAGTCAGATTCGACTGACGTATCACAAATTCGGTCTCAATCTGTTCGCGGTAGCCGAAAAGGCTGGCTTCGGCCAGCATGGTTAGCGAACTGCGGCCGCATCAGTTCGCTCGACTAATTGGCATTTTCGTTTCCATATATTAATCCTTGTCCCGATGATCGAAGGAAAACGAGCGCCGAACCTCCTCCCGGCCTTTCTCGCGCTGGGCGTGCTTCTGTGGATATTCACGATGACCGGCGGACGCCAGGTATTCGTCAAGGAGATCCTCGGAGAGGCCTACGATTCCCAAGCGGAACACCTTCTTCGGGGCGATCCGGGAGTGGAATATCGGGCGATCGTTCACGAAGCGCTGATCGTCGATGGCAAGGTACGCATGTACTTTGGGCCGTTCCCGGCGTTCCTCCGCATACCACTGAACTTCATTTACCCGAGCGGCCGGGGCTCCTGGTCACGCATCTCGGGCTTTTGCGCAGGAATGATTGCATTGGCGGCATTCGCCGGGCTGATGCGCTTCGGCTTCCGCTCGTCCCCGTTGTCGAGTCGCTGGAAAAGCTTACTCGGAAATGTCTGTCTGATTGGATTCGCGCTCGGCTCCCCCTTGTTGCTACTTCTCGGAAACCTTTCCATCTATGATGAAGCGATCATCTGGGGACTCGCGTGGTCGGTGGCTGCTCTTTATTTCGCGCTCCGATCGAGGGAAACTGAGGGAGCTGCGTTAACCGGGCATTTGCTCGGCTTTTCGTTTTGCGCTGGCGCAGCGTTGTTGTCGCGGGCGACCTTCGGTGCGCCGCTTCTTCTGATTGCGCTTCTTCTTGCATTTCGCTTGTTTCGGAGGAATCCAATTCGCAATCTTGCCGCGCTTTTTCTTCCGCTCGGGGCGGCGTTCCTTTTTTACCTGCTTTTAACGTACGCGCGATTTGGTGATTTCAGGGGGATGCCGATGCGTTACTCCACAAACCCGCCCCAGCGGGAGTTCGCGATGAAACACGGCTTGTTCCACCTCGAACGCGTGCCTTACAGCTTCGCGGATTATTTCTTCTTACGCCGGCCGGAGTTGGGACGTGAGCCACCGTACCTAAGAACAAGTCGCCAGCCTTGTAATCCTTCTCTTTACGTGATGCCGTTTACCGAAACGTATTCCTCGCTGTTATGGTGCTCGTCATGGGTCGTGCTCGGTGCTGTTATCGGCGTGGCAATGTTGCTTCGACCCGGGAGTTCCGACTGGGTAGACCGCGCAATTGCGGTGATCCTTTTGCTTCAGTGTCTTGTTATTTTGGCATTCATGGGACTGGCTCAACGTTACGTTGCGGAGTTTTTTCCCTTTCTTTTGTTCGGTTTTGTATTTTTTCTGCGGCACGGCAAAGCCGTCTTCTTACGATATGTGCTTATCGCGCTCGTTCTTGCCTCGGTCGTCATAAACTCACTGACGACAGTGTCCTGGCTAATTGGGCCCGACATGAATGTTCCTGCTGCCACAAAAGCGAAGTGGAATCAGTTTCTCGGCAGACTGCCACGGCTACCATTACCTCGACGAAGATATTGATTACCACACTCTGCTTTCTTGTTGGCAACGTCTTGGGGCTGGCAGTTCCCGTACAGTTACGCCACGATTCTACTCGCCCCGGATGTTTCTAATGGAATTGCCATCTATGAATGTGTTTTGGCCTACACGGATTCACCAGTGATCCGGTAAAATCAAAATCGTAGATTCAATTTCTCTTCGCCATATCTAGATGCTAGCTCTGTTCTATCTGTTAACGATGCTGGTGTTGGGGGCTTGCCTGTGTCGGCGTTTTTACCAATTTCAGTCATGGCTACACTACCTCGCCGCATCCTTTGTAGTCGGACTCATGCTGAGCACATGGCTGACATACATTTTTGGATTGGCGTTAGCATGGACTAATCAGCCGCTGCTCGGTGCGAACATCCTATTCTTTCTCATCGCGGCTCTGCTGATCTACAAATTGCGACTGCGGCGTGCGTGCTTGCCGAGACTGTCACACTCTCGGCCGCCGGGCTCGATGATCTGGGACGCCTTTTTCATTGGCGCTCTTCTGGTGGCCGCTTGCTACTTGATGTTCGGAACGCTTTGGCTGGCGAAAGGGAACGTGTGCATGGCGTTCGTAGTGTGGAATGACTTTGGTCCGAACCTTTCGTTGATGCAGAGTTTTGCAATGGGCCACAATTTTCCCACTGAGTATCCACATTTTATTGGTGAACCGATTCGTTACCATTTTCTATTCTGGTTCCAAGCAGGAAATCTTGAGTTCCTCGGCCTCAACCTGGCATGGGCTCTTAATCTGTTGAGCTTGCTTTCGCTTATCGCGATGCTGATTCTACTCATGACGCTTGGCGAGCTGCTGTTTCGTTCTCGAGCCGTGGGACGAATTGCCGCAGCGCTGTTTTTCTTTCCGACTACTCTCTCGTATGTCCCATTTTTGTACTCTCAGTCGTCCTTGCCGCAAGCCGTCAAGGCCATCGTCCATCTTAACCACTGGCTTGTGTCGGGCTACCCATACACAGGGGAGGACGTAGGCGCTTGGTCGCTGAGCATTTTCTATGTACAAAGACACTTATTGGTCGGCATCGGGGCGTTGCTGCTTGCTTTGATCTTTCTGGTTGATTTTTTTCAACGCCGATCCGGCAGTGTTCCTTCAGCAACTCGACAAAATAACATGCTCGAAACCGTCGAGAGCGAAGATGTCGCCGAAGGTCAAGGCCCCGTGGCACAAACTTCGACGTCATCAGTCAAGGAGCGAGTAGAGTCGACCGAAAAGGTTTTGGGACAAATCCCGAGCTTTGTGTTTACCGGATTCCTGTTCGGGTTAATGCCGTTGTTCAATAGCGCGGCGTTTGTAGCAGCTTTGGCGGTCGCGGTTGCCATCTTCCTTTTCTTTCCGTTTCGCACTTGTACCCTTTGGCTTTTGATCACCGCAGCGGTGGTGAGCCTACCGCAAATCGCACTTGTGTTTCTGCGTGATCACGGATCCATTCAAGGGAGAGCAATTATTCACTGGGGACTCGTGGTCGAAAATCCCACGATCCAGCGAGTGTTGTCATATTTCTCGTTTACCTTCGGTACAAAGTTTCTACTCGGGTTGATCGCAGCGATAATCGTTGCGCGACTGCCTTGGCGGCTATTCGTCGCATTTTTGATCTTGCCCTCAATTGCATTCACTACTCAGCTAACCACGGACCTCAGAAACAATGACAAGTTTCTGTACATTTGGGTTGTGCTTCTCAATCTATTTGTCGCCTGGACCATTTGGCGTATTGGCAGGATACGTTGGCTTGGTAAGCCCACCGCGGTAGCTGTGGCACTCATTGTTAGTTTAGGAGGCATGATCGAGTGGTTCCGCATTCACAACGATACGACGACGGAAGTGCCGTTTACGCAGAACCGCCTAGCGGCTTGGCTACAGGCGAACACCCAGCCGACAGATGTGTTCTTAAGCGACAGATTTATAATGCACCCGATTTTACTGAACGGCCGCCGCATCTTCTATGGCTGGCCGTACTTTGGCCAGTCAATGGGTTATCCCGTCAGTGTTCGCGACAAGGTTTACGACCGACTGTTCACAGAACAAAATCCAACCGAACTCGTTCGTCTACTCAACGAGAACGGAATCCGGTATGTGGCTATTGATAATGGCCTTCGAAATGGGTATTTGAAAGCGAAGCTGAACGAGGGGGTCTGTCAGCAGTATTTCGAGACCGTCTATGATGACAGGGAGGACCGGTTTGGTGCTCTGAAGATTTACCGCGTTCCTGATTCGTTAGGCAAGCACGCCCGCGAGGCACGTTCATCGGCAGATTCAATGGTCCGTAACTATGGGTGTGAAGGTAATTCGGAAACCGACGTCTAAACGGCAAAAGCCGGGACGCCCTCGTGAGCGAGCGATTTGCTATCGACTGGACAACCCGGTCTAACTTTTCGATGTTGGCGTCCCAGTATGATCATCACGCGTGCTCCACTGCGAATCTCGCTCGGCGGCGGCGGGACTGATTTGCCTTCGTATTATCGCAAGCACGGCGGCTTTCTTATCGCCGCCGCGATCGACAAATACGTCTATATCACAGTTCATCGCCGGTTTGTGGACGGTTTTCTCCTGAAGTATTCCCATCTGGAGGAAGTAGCCACGATTGAGGAAATCAAGCACCCGATCATCAGGGAAGCGCTCAAACTGGCTGGCGTGCAGGAACGCAACTTGGAGATCGCGAGCATGGCCGATATTCCGGCCGGGACCGGGCTCGGTTCATCGGGCAGTTTCACAACGGCGCTGCTCAAAGCCCTGCACGCGTTGCGCAAAAATCTTGTTCATCCGTCCGAGCTTGCCGAGCAGGCCTGTCATATTGAACTGGAAAAACTGCGCGAACCGGTTGGGAAACAAGATCAATATATTGCGGCCTACGGCGGCATCACTTGTTTTCACTTTCTGCCGGATGACCGGGTCCAGGCTTCCCCCCTCAAAATCTCCGAAGAAACTTTGCTTGAGCTGGAGGACAACCTGCTCCTGTTTTTTACAGGTTACTCGCGTTCGGCCTCAAAGATTCTCCGGGAACAGGACGATAAAAGCCAGCGATCCGACAAGGCGATGGTAGAGAACCTGCACTTCGTGAAAGAACTGGGGCAACAAAGTCAGCGCGCGTTGGAAGGCGATGATCTTCACGAGTTCGCGCGATTGATGGATCTGCACTGGCAGCGGAAAAAGGAACGCTCGGCCGCGATGAGCAATGAGCACATCAACGACTGGTATGATCTAGCCATGGCGAATGGCGCGCTCGGCGGAAAAATAATCGGCGCCGGCGGCGGCGGTTTTCTTATGTTCTACGCCAAAGATAAAGCCCGCCTGCGCCATGCGATGCGCGAGAGAGGATTGACGGAAGTCCGTTTCCGATTCGAATCTGAAGGCACAAAGATTCTCAATCAATGAGGGCGCAAGGGAAAGAGATTGACCTGACCGATTGGCCGGTGGCCATTCTGGCCGGGGGACTTTCAACGCGACTTCGGCCCGCGACCGACAAAATCCCCAAGGCGCTGTTGAGTGTCGCGGGCGAACCGTTCCTAATCCATCAATTGCGGCTCCTGCATTCTCAAGGGCTTCGCAGAATAGTGCTTTGTGTCGGCTATCTGGGCGAGATGATCAAAACGGAGTTAGGCGACGGGAGCAGTCTGGGTCTGCAAATTGACTATTCGTTTGATGGCCCAATTCTCCTGGGGACCGGCGGCGCGCTGAAGCGCGCGCTCCCGAAGCTCGGCGAACAATTTCTGGTAATTTACGGAGACTCATACATGCCGGTCGATTACTCCGCGATCGTGGAAGCTTTTGTTCTGAGCAAGAAACCGGCTTTGATGACAGTTTTCGAAAACGAAGGCCGCTGGGATGTGAGTAACGTCTGGTTTGAGGCCGGGGAAATTCATCGCTATGACAAAAAATTGCGCACAGCAGAAATGCGCCACATTGATTACGGCATCGCTGTTCTGAGCGCAAAAGTCTTCGCTTCATTTCCTGATGACCGAGCGTTTGAACTGGCGGATGTTTATTCCCGTTTGGTGTCGGAGAAGCAAATGGCCGCGTATGAAGTGAAACAACGCTTCTATGAAATCGGCTCGCGCGAAGGTCTTGCGGAACTTGATTCCCTGCTGCGCGACAAACCGGCTACCATCTCGCGATGAGTTACTCCGAAGGACACCTGCGGGAAGCCGCCGAAATAGTCTCCAAACTCGACGCGGCGCTTTGCGAAAAAGCGGTGGAGCTCCTGGCAACCGTGCGCGCACGCGGCGGCCGGCTTTTTATCCTAGGGGTTGGGGGTAGCGCGGCGAACGCTTCTCATGCGGTCAACGATTTCCGGAAGATCGCAGGCATGGAATGCTATGCACCCACCGATAATGTCTCGGAGCTTACGGCCCGGACGAACGATGAGGGATGGACTTCTGTTTTCAGCGAGTGGCTCAAGGGAAGCCGGCTCAGTGAAAAGGACGCGCTTCTTATTCTGTCGGTGGGTGGAGGGAGTCTGGAAAAAAATGTGAGTCCCAATTTGGTGGCGGCGTTGCAACTGGCGAAGGAACGCGGCAGCGCAATTCTCGGGATCGTCGGTCGCGATGGCGGCTACACCGCGCGGGTTGCAGATGTGGCGATTGTGATTCCGACCGTGAATCCCGCAAATGTCACGCCGCATTCGGAGGCGTTTCAAGCTGTCGTGTGGCATCTGTGGGTCTCCCACCCCTCTCTAAAGGTGGCAGAGACAAAATGGGAAAGCACAAAGTAGCCCGACGCGCCGTCTTCCTGGATCGCGACGGTGTGCTTAACCGGCCCGTCCTCCGCAACGGTCAGCCCCATCCTCCTTCCCGCGTCGAGGATTTCGAACTCTACGACGACGTTGCGGACGGTTGCGCGCGACTTAAGGCAGTGGAATTTGTCCTGGTCGTCATCACCAACCAGCCTGACGTAGGCCGCGGCACGCAGAGTCGCGAAGCAGTCGAGGCGATGCATATGAACATGCAATTGGCGCTTCCGTCGCTTGATCGAATCGAGATTTGTTATCACGCGGGCGAGCGTTACGGCGAGCCGTGCGATTGCCGCAAGCCGCGACCGGGCATGATCCTGCGAGCAGCAGCCGAGCTGAAAATTGACCTTGGCGCGAGTTATGTCATCGGCGATCGGTGGCGCGATATTGATTGTGCGCGCGCCGCAGGTTGCCGAGCGATCTTTATTGAACGCGGCTACGAGGAGAGCTTGCACGAGGCGCCCGATTTCACCGTGGCAAACTTCGGCGATGCCGTGAACGCTCTTCTCCGCGACGCGCGCGTCTGATACCGTTTGCTTACGCCCTCGAGCGTCGATTAGCTTCCGAAGAAATGAGCCAACAAATCTTGGATTTGCCTGTGAAAATTTTCGCAGACGGCGCAGATCTCCAGGGCATCGTAGACCTTTATCGCAAGCCCTATATCAAGGGTCTGACCACGAATCCGACTTTGATGCGAAAAGTTGGACTGACCGATTACGAAACCTTCGCCCGAGCGGTTCTGAAAGAGGTCAAATCGAAACCGATCTCGTTTGAAGTTTTTTCTGATGATTTTCCCGAGATGCGCCGGCAAGCGCTCAAAATCCACGGTTGGCAGGACAATGTTTACGTTAAGATTCCGATCACAAATACAAGCGGCGAATCCTCTATTCCGTTAATCGTGCAGATGGCCAGTGAAGGCGTAAAGTTAAATATTACCGCGCTGTTAACGACGCGTCAGGTGAAGGCGGTCGCTGCTGCATTAAACCCGAGCGTCCCGGCCGTTGTTTCGGTTTTCGCCGGGCGCATTGCCGATACGGGGGTCGATCCATTGCCGATCATGAAGGAGTCGCTCGAGATGCTGCGCGACCTGCCGAAGGCTGAACTTCTCTGGGCGAGCGTCCGTGAGGTGCTTAACGTGTTTCAAGCCGCCGCCTGCCGTTGCCATATCGTCACAGTTCCCCACGATATTCTCAAAAAACTAGTCGAACTCGGAGGCAAAGACCTCGAGGAGCTCTCGCTCGATACGGTCCGCATGTTTCACCAGGACGCGGTCGCGGCCGGTTTCAAACTCTAAGCACTCCAAAGTTAACCGCAGATTGCGATTCTTTTGGAGTGGTCAATTTGCCCAATCTAGATAAGGAAGCTGATGATGGGGACTGAAGTACCGAAGAAAGAGAGGATCCGAGAGTTTGGAGTCGCAGTCGGGCTCTCGCTGGTTGCGGCGCTCGTTTTTTATTTCTCAACCAAGCCAAAACTCCAACATTTCGATTACACTGCTCGGATCGCTTTGGCATTGATCGATGGCCACTTGGGAATGCAGAGTCGGCCGCCGTCCTGGCTGAATGAGATGGTGCCGTTCAATGGCAGCTATTATTCGGTCTTTCCGCTGGGCGCAGTCCTTAGCATGTTTCCGGTCGCGCTTTTGCAGAAAGCAGGCTGGATTCAGAATTTTCCCGGGCAAGCTGTGGCCGCATTAATCGCGGGCCTCTGTGTTTTTTTCTTTTTTCGGTTATCGAGCCTCGAAGGCAAACCGCTTGGCAGACGGATTCTCCTGGCGCTGTTTCCAATTTTTGGGACCTGGACCTGGTGCAATCTCGGATTCGGTGGCGCCTGGCAGATTGCCCTGGGTCTCGCCCTGCTTGGAGCGGTAGGCGCGTTGTATTTCACGCTGATTCGACGGCGTCCGCTCGTTGCAGGGGCATTCTTTGCCCTGGCGTTCGGCAATCGAACCGAACTAATTCTGACTCTGCCTGTTTACCTTTATTTGTTATCGGCGCCGCCAGCCAGCGGCAATGTCCCCCTCGTCGCGAAGGCGAAGCAATGGTTGCGGGAAAACTGGCGTCCGATCACCGATTTCCTCGTCCTGCCGCTAACCCTTGGAGCCTTGACCGCGGCATATAATTTCCTGCGGTTCGATTCTTTCCTGGATTTTGGATACGCCCGAATACCAGGGGTGCTCAAGGAACCCTGGTATCAGCATGGGCTGTTTTCGCTTCACGCCATTCCATGGAACGTCCACAAAATGTTGTTCGAAGGCTTCGGAGACCGTTCCACTTTTCCCTACATCAGGATTTATCCATTTGGCTGTTCGATCTTCCTCGCCAGTCCGTTCCTTGTTCTTCTTTTTCGAGAGGGCGGAAAGTACAAGCGCGGATGCTGGATTGTGATTGCGCTATTGACATTCGTGCTCTGGTGCCATGGAAATCCTGGGGGCTGGCAATTCTCTTACCGCTACGCGACTATCCTGCTTCCCTGGATGTTTCTCTTGTTGGTAGGCAACGGTCCGGCGAAAATGTCTGTAATCGAGATTTCGCTTTTTGTGGTTTCGGTGACAATCAATGCGATCGCTACCTGGCAATTTCTTTGGACCAATGAGATTCGCCCGTAATGGCTAGCTGACTCTGGCCTTTTTTTAGCAGCATTCGCAGACCTGCTAGCGAGAAAATCTCCGGATCGGCTCTCGCAAAATTTGCCACGCGGCTGCAAATCCCGAAATTCATTCGGGCGAAACTTGGCTTCCTTACTACCCCGGCCGAGGTGGCGGACTTTGGTGAGGCGGGACAGTAGCCCCTGGAGTCGGCCGAGGCCGCGGAGGCGGCGTTACACTCGGAGTCGGTGTTGGTGGCGGCGTTGGGCTTGGTGTTGGCGTCGGAGGTGGCGTAGCGGTTGGTGTAGCAGTCGGTGTAGGTGTAACCGTTGGTGTCGGAGTAGGAGTAGGCGGAGTGGGCGTTGGACTTGGCGTCGGTGTAGGCGTCTTGTCCGTCATGAAAGGACCCTGGACTTGAACAATAATTGGCGAGCCTGTCTTAAAGAAGCCGATGGTCGCAGACCTATTAGGGTCCGGTGGTGCGCTAGAATCAAACCGGAAATTATACAATGTCCCCCAGCGGATCGCATTCGCGTTCGGGTTTTGCGCAAAGGCTTCGGTGTTCCAAGTCACCGAGCCGATAGTCTGAGTGGTAGCCCAGGGAGCGCTGCTATATCCGGCGTCGCCCACGGTTCCATCATGTGCCCATCCCGGATGCTGAGGTGGCGCGTGGAATCCGATATCGGAGACGCTGGCGAAAGTTGTATCAACCTGGAGGGATTGAATCGCGCGATCCAGATTTTGGTTATAGACGGCGTACTCATAGTGATAAACGCCAGCAGACGGGCCGGTCACCTTGGACGCAACGAATATAATCCCATCGTTTCCCGGGTCGGGTTCGATTTGAGTCACCGTCGCGCCCGTCCAAGCCCTGATGGCAGGCTGCATTCGCACCGTGCTACCAACGGGTGAAAAAGTGAAATTGGTTATGCCGCTCACGTTATACTTACGGTAGGAAGCATTGTTGAGCATATTGCATTGGCCCGGATGCGCCTGGCACCAGGCGTATTCATGCGGAGTAACGTATGCCGCTTCGGCAAAATAACTCGCGCCGGGATTGAGCGTTGTGTTCAAATCATCTACCTGAACAATGATCCGGTGCGAAACACCATTGTGCACATGGCCATTGTGGTCGTTCGGGTTTGGGTTGGTAGGGAAGAAGCCGGTGAAAGGATTGACCCAGGCACGCGAACCCAGGTCTGGCCCGGCATTAAGACCTGCGGAATAAGGATCCGAACATCCCGGGCAGAGATGGCTGCCCGTTTCGCAACCGTTGGTATTACAGGCACCGCAGACGGTGTCTTCCAATGCGAAGAACGCATGTTTCATCGAGGATTGGCCAATTTGTTCAAAGCGCTGGGTGTTGTCAGCTCCGGCGCTCATTCGATAGAGATTTTGCGGAATGACCGGGTGATCGTTGTTTGGCAGTGAAAACCAATTGAGCGGCTGGTCGCCGTTGTTACACGAATCTGTTCCCACTGCGAGGCCGACCTGTGTTCCAGCGCTGCCAAACTGCTCCAAACTGGGCAGCTCACCAACGATGACATCGGGTCCTGGCACCAGTGTCGGCGCTTCTGTGCCGCCTGCGCTTCGCAAGGGCGGCATGACAACCGATTTTGGTTCGCCGTTAGAAATCTGCGTGATCTCGATTGGTTGCATCGCTGCCCCAACAGAGATTTTTCCAACGACCAAACCGGCTTGTGCTGGCCGACCAAGAGCGTTGGCAAACTCTTTTGAAACGAGGAGTCTTCCCTCTGCGATGCTAAGCGACTGCGCGTTGGCATCGTAATCGTAGAGATTTCCTTCAATGTTGAAAAAGGCGAACCCGGTCTTGGCATCGCGCACAGCAAGATCGAAAGCTGCGCCCGACGGGAGTTTTTCAACTACGAGCTTGTCGAGAGAGGCGCTCAACACAGCAGGAAAAGTCGCCGAGCTCTGCGGGATGAGCTCCATCGCCGACCCGGGCTGAACGCCACGCAAAACGTTGTTAAACACAAGAATCGTGAAGAACGAATTCGGCTTCACGGTGAAACGTAATGCCTCTGGTTTTTGCGTCGCCGAGCCGCTCGCATTCAGCCGGTTCAAATCGATATCCACCGCAACGCTGCCGCTCGCCGCGATCATCTTTTCCAAAGTCCCGGTCGGGCTCTGGAGGCTGTTCTGTTTAGCCGTGGCCGGGGAATTTCCTCCAGCGGTTGCCGGATTGCCGAAAAGCAAAAGTAACGGCAGCGCGAAAACGCCAGCGAGAACGGACAGACCAATTAGAACGCGGCGATTAAAGAAGGCGGACTCGGATTTTGTTTTCATATGGCGGAATGGACTCTTGCATTCGCGGACGGCGAATTCCCCTTTTACCGGCGAGGCCGGCAACATGTCAAGCATTTCTCGATCTTTTGACGATCGGATCGATGTAACCTCTTGACGAATCACATAGGCGCAGCCGTAACATTTGCGCGC
>Ga0193727_1000297_pt1 | contig 18437 bp, 12 predicted proteins | sample H2c2metaG_FD_143051 | JGI IMG/M metagenome (GOLD analysis project Ga0193727, IMG submission 143051) | Soil microbial communities from a riparian zone of the East river system, Colorado, United States - H2c2 | ecosystem: Environmental > Terrestrial > Soil > Riparian zone | place: USA: East River...
AGTTCCCGCGCGTCGAGCTCGCGCTCGATCTCGTCGACCTCGAAGTCGTCGCGTACCACGCGCGCGGCAACTACGGTATCGCGCAACAGCAGCGCATCGAGCGCACCAGCCAGCTGCGTCTGCGACAGTTCACCCATGCGCGTGATCGCCTCCGTCAACAGAGACAGTTCGGAGTCAAAGCTTTTTACTATGTGGTCGGACATGTGCGACAACCTTGTGGAGATCGGGACTCGGGACTCGGGACTAGTGACCCGTAACGTTTGAAGCAGTAGTAGGTTCGTGCTTTCGCTCGGCGCGCCCCCTTCCGGCTGCCGCCACCTTCCCCCGCAAGCGGGGGAAGGATTCCAGACTGATGCTCGCTCTCTTTTCCTTCCCCTGCGAAGCGGGGGAAGGTGCCCCACCTGCCTGCGCTGCGCACGATCCAAGAATCGCGAGTGCCTTCACAGCGCATGCAGGTGGGGCGGATGGGGGCAACCGTGGCTGGGGATTCACAAACTGCTCCCGAATCAAACGTTACAGTCCCCTAGTGCCGGGCGCGTTCAAGCCGCCTAGAAATCGCTGGTAATTCTGCCAGGTCGCCGATACCGACTGCCTCGCACCCTTTACATCGGCGGGCCTAGACAATTCTGTCGATCTTCACATAGAATTCACATTGCTGACTGGCTGGCTTTCCGCCTCGGTTCCCAGCCGATTGGTGCCCCAAACGCGCGTAAGTTTTCATGGGCTTACGCGCGTTTTTTGATTTGAAGTGTCTTACCAGAGGCCAGTCGGTGACTCATTCTGACGACCTAACCGATGAGCAAGCCAGCTGGCTGCGGCGAGTCATCGAAGCCAAGCCCAAGGAAGGACCGAACGAGTTCGTGCCTGATGACGTGCATGACGCGCTGATGGAGAAGGGCCTCATTCAATGGCGCCACGGTGTGCTCGAGGGCACCCTGGAAGGTATTCGCCAGTGGGCGCGTTGGCGGTCACTCACGGACGAGCGATCAGGCGCCAATGGAAAAGATCAATCCAATGTCGAAGATCAACGCTGAACTGGGGCAACCATGACAAGGTCGGAGCTGATCGTTCGCCTGGTGCAGCGCCAGCCGCATCTGTCTACGGAGGATGTGGCGACGGCCACGCGTCACCTGCTCGATCAACTGAGCGACACTCTGGCGCGAGGCCAGCGTATCGAGGTGCGCGGCTTCGGCTCGTTTGAACTGCGCTATCGCCGCCCACGCTTTGGGCACAACCCAAAAACCCGTGAGCCGATCGCGCTGCGGGGAAGGTACCTGCCGCACTTCAAACCCGGGATCGAACTGTGTGCCCGTGTGAACGGCTTCCTCAGCATCGTCAGGGATTTCCTGCAGGACGACGCTGCAGTCTCAGGTCCGAACCTAACAGTGCGCGCAGCCGAAGCAGAGGGCAGAGAATTTCCGGGCAATTCGCAATTTCCTCAAGCACCATTGCCTGATGATATTTTCCAACTCGGCACAGCCGGCCGACGCGTGGACACGCCGCTATCGGCTGAAATGATAATCCCATCGGACGGTGCAGGAGACTTCGTGCGCGGACCGGCGTAGGCTGCGCTGCGATTCCAACCGGGGCCTAGGCCATGAAAGTAAAAGACCTGATCGCCTCATTGCGCAAGTGCAAACCTGAGAGTGAAGTCGTTTGCTTCGTCAGCTGGGATGATCGCGTCATACGAATCAATTCGGTTGATCCCAAGGGCGCTGAAGGCCATGTCGTGCTGAGTGATTCATCCTCGAAGGCCGAGCCTGACGCCAGCAGAAAATCGGCTGACTAGGGAAGCGCCGGCGCGCTGCTCCGGGCCTCTCGATCAGCCTATGAAGCGGGCCTCAGTGCGCTGAGCGCATAGGTCTTCTGCGCTCGACACACCGGACATAAAAGCCCGATAGCGTTGCTGTATTGGGTGACGCTCAGCACACGATCCTCCAGACAGGCGGTGCAGAAACCGCGGGCCGTCGCCACAGCTGCGGCGTCGGTCTTGATGCTTACGTTTTCGAACGGGTTGTCTTCCATTCCCGCAGCTTGCACAGAGCGGTGGCAAACCGTCAACCGCGCGTACTTGATGCGGTCGCGCTTGTGCGGTCAAAACGCCCGGGCTATCGTGCGCACGCCAACGCTGAGGGGTAGCCACGACAGATTCAGAACTGATCGCGCCTGACGCAGCGCCAGCTGCATATCGGGTCTGCAATGCGATGGTCGATCATGGCCGGCCTCTTGTGTGTTTGCGCTGCCTGCAGCGAAAAGCCGCCGGAGGAAGTCGAGGCGGAACGCGCGAAGGCAAATGCCGAATGGAATACGCAGGTGACCGGCGCCGAACGGCTGCGCGAGGAAGATGAGAAGAAACTGCTCGCGCAGCAGCTTGCGGAGCATGACCGACAAGCGCAGGTCGATGCAGCGCGTGAGCAACAGGCCGAGGTGCACAACGATCAGGCCGAGAAGGATCGGCTGATGGATCTGGTCCGGGCCAAATACTTCGATCCTGCGGCTGCGAGATTCACGAACGTGCACTGGAACCCGATCAAGTCGTCATTGTGCGGCGAAGTCAGCGCGCCGAATGGCAAGGGTGCGTATTCCGGATTCATGCCGTTCATCGTCAACGGCGACGCTGCGGTGATCGATTCGGAAGGCGAGGAGGATCACGCGCGCTTCACGACGGCTGCGCAGACCCTCGACTGCACGCCCGAGTGACGAAGGCATCGCGCCCGGTCGGCGCGTCGTCTTGCGAATCTTCCGAGCATGAAGGTTGCTCCAGTGCGGGGCTTCCTTGCGCTATCCATATCCCGCACCGGGGCGAGGCCTCCATGGCGGAACGCAGTGTCGTCCCGGCGCAAACGCGGCGCCATCGGAGAACGACGCGTGTTTGCGTAGGAGAATTCCTACGCCGAAGCCGGTCGCGGCAAACGCAGGAGCAGCAGCGAGGACAGCAACGTCACCAGGCCGAGCACAATCGCAGTTGTGCGGAATACGCTGACGTAATGCTGGGCATCGTGCGTCTCGCCAACGAACGCCGCCATCCGTACCTAGTGTCCTGTTGCGCAAGTACCATCAAATAATTCCGGCGTCTTTCGCCGCGATCCTGCGTTGCTCGTCGTCAGCGTAGCCCCACTACGCCTCCTCCTCGCGCCTTGTCTCGCGGCGAAATCCATCCGGAATTTCTTCGCGTTACTTGCGGAACAGGACACTAGCTCACCGCGTAAGAAGCCAAAGATTCACGAAGGACACAAGGACACCAGGGGCACGAAGGAAGAAAAAGAATTTTCCTTTGTGTCCTTTGTGGTAAGTCTCGAGTTGTTGATCTTGCCTTTGGCAAGTAAGCGGATAAGCATGCGAATGCTGCGCGTTGACGATCTTCCACACTCCGCCCGGGCCTTGTTTCGATCCTGTCGCGCCGCGCACGTCGAAGGGCGTGCGCTTTCGGAAAATCGACTGTTCGAAAACGAACAGTTGGCCGCCGCTGCGTTCCGCCGGAAGTAAAAAAAGACATACGCAACAATTACTTGAAAAACGCGACGGCCTTGGCATGCGGCGTGCTCTGCCAGCCCCATGGATATTCGTCGTGACGATCTGAAAGTAAAGAAGCGCCGGCGTCAGCTGCTGATCGGCGCGGGCGTCGGACTTGCGCTTCTGGCCGCCACGGTCGGCGTCGCGCGCCTCAAGCCGGCGGCGCCGCAAGTGGAGCGTTCCAGTGTGTGGCTCGACACGGTCAAGCGCGGCGAGATGCTGCGCGAAGTGCGCGGCCCCGGCACGCTGGTGCCGAAGGAGATCCGCTGGATCACCGCCGAAACCAGCGCGCACGTCGAGCGCATCGTGGTCAAGCCCGGTGCGCAGGTGCGCGCCGACACGGTGCTGCTGGAATTGTCGAATCCCGAGGTGCAGGAGCAACTGTCGAGCGCGCAGGCGGCGGTATTGGCGGCGCGCGCCGACAACGCGGCAAAGAAGATGTCGCTGGAAAACCAGGTGCTCGACCAGAAAGCGAACTTCGCCCAGGTGCAGTCTGACTATGAGTCGGCGCGCCTGGAAGCCGAGGCGAAAAACGTCCTCGCGCAGAAGGGCGTGATTCCGACGATCCAGTACCGCCAGATCGAACTGACCGCCGAGCAGCGCAAGGTGCGCCTCGAGATCGAGACCGAGCGCATCAAGAAATTCGGCGAAACCGTGCACGCGCAGATCGATGCCGACAACGCGCGCCTGCATCAACTCGAAACCACGCTCGCGCTGCGCCAGCGCCAGGCCGACGCGCTCAAGCTCAAGGCCGGCATCGCCGGCGTGCTGCAGCAGGTGCCGGTACAGGAAGGACAGCAGGTCGCCGCCGGAACCAATCTCGCGCGCGTTGCGCGCCCCGACGTGCTGCGTGCCGAGCTGCACATCGCCGAAACGCAGGCCAAGGACGTGCTGATCGGTCAATCGGTCAAGGTGGACACGCGCAACGGCATCGTCGAGGGCAAGGTCGAGCGCATCGATCCGGCTGTGCAGAACGGCACCGTGCAGGTCGACATCGACCTCGACGGCGATCTGCCGCCCGGCGCGCGCCCGGATCTCTCGGTCGAGGGCACGATTCAGATCGAGCGTCTGGCGAACGTCGTCTACGTCGGCCGTCCGGCATTCGGTCAGCCGAATTCCGACGTGCGCCTGTTCAAGCTCAACGTGTCCGATGGCATCGCCGAGCGCGTGCCGGTGCGACTCGGTCGCAGTTCGGTCAACCTGATCGAGATCACCAGGGGCCTGAACCCGGGCGACCAGGTCGTGCTGTCCGACACGTCGGCCTGGGACGCCTATGAACGCATCCGCCTCAACTGAAAACCGCTGTAGCGCATCCAGCAATGAAATCCATCGACGAACGTGAGATGCATCGAAGCCAACACGCACATCCTTCTCCCGCTGGCGGGAGAAGGTGCCGACTGCAGGCGCAGGATTGCGCCTGCGAACAGCGGAGCTGGCCCGCAGGGCGAGCGCCATGGATGGCGCGAGTAAGGCGGATGAGGGTGGCGCTTCAGCATGCCCGAGACCGCTCTTCCGACCGCCACCCTCACCCGGCGCGCTGCGCGCGCCGACCTCTCCCGCCGGCGGGAGAGGTGCACGGCGGAAACTCGCTTTGCATTCAATTGACGTCCGCATTATCAGAAACCTTCCGGGGATACAAATGAACGATACGACGACGCAAACCCAGGCCCTGATCTCGATGGACGCGATCAAGAAAGTGTTCTTCACCGACGAGGTCGAGACGCACGCACTGGCCGGCGTGCACTTTTCCATTTTTCCCGGCGAGTACGTCTCGATTTCCGGACCGTCGGGCTGCGGCAAGTCGACGCTGCTGTCGATCCTCGGCCTGCTCGACAGCCCGACTGAGGGCAAGTATCACTTGAACGGTGTCGCGGTCGAGGACATCGGCGCAAACGAGCGCGCGCGCATCCGCAATCGCGAGATCGGTTTCATCTTCCAGGCGTTCAACCTGATCGGCGACCTGTCCGTCTTCGAGAACGTCGAACTGCCGTTGACCTACCGCGATGGCATGGGCAAGGCCGAGCGGCGCGAGCGCGTGCTCGAAGCGCTCGAACGGGTCGGCATGGCGCACCGCCTCAAGCACTATCCGGCGCAGTTGTCCGGCGGCCAGCAGCAGCGTGTCGCAGTCGCCCGCGCGCTGGTCGGCAAGCCGTCGATCCTGCTCGCCGACGAGCCGACCGGCAACCTCGACTCGAAGAACGGCGAAGCGGTCATGGAACTGCTCGACGAACTGCACAAGGGCGGCGCGTCGATCTGCATGGTCACGCACGATCCGCGCTATGCCGAATTCGCCGACCGCAAGGTATTCATGTTCGACGGTCGCGTCGTCGACGAAGCGACCTTGCACCGCTTGCGCAACGAAGAAGACGAACGCGTTCGCGCGGCGATCGGGCGCCACTGAGAGCGTCGCCACGCGCATGCTGCGCTGAAGACATGCGGACCGCCGTTGTGCTGGCGGACAGCCCGTCCTTCGCGCGGTTTACCCAGGAGCCGGAATGTTCACGCTTCTGCTCGCCGATCTGACTCACGCGCTGCGAGTCCTGCTCGCAAAGCCGGGCTTCACCTTCGTCGCCGTGCTGACGCTTGCGCTCGGCATCGGCGCGAACACGCTCGTGTTCACCTTGATCGACGGCGTCTATCTCGGCGCGTTGCCGTACCGCGACGCCGATGCGCTGGTCGATGTCTATGCCAGTTCGGTGCAATTCGGCGGTGGCGCCGATGCCGTGTCGATTCCGGACTACGTCGACGTGCACTCCGGTGTGTTCGCGCTGGCCGACAGTGCGTTGTACAGCGACGCGAGCTTCAACCTGGTCGACAGCGGAAACCCGGAACGGCTTACCGGCCTGCGCGCAACGCCGTCGCTGTTTTCGACGCTTGGCGTCGGCGCGAGTCTGGGCCGCGTATTCAACGCCGACGAGGCGACGCCGGGGCGCAATCGCGTCGTCGTGCTGAGCGATGCGCTGTGGCGCAACCATTTCAACGCCGATGCCCAGGTGCTCGGCCGCAGCCTGCGTCTGGACGGCGAGGACTACCGCATCATTGGCGTGATGCCGCCGCGCTTCATGTTCCCGCGGGTTGACGTCGGCGTATACGTGCCGTTCGCGTTCTCCAGCGCCGACCTCGCTGAGGATCAGCGCGGCGTCAACTACTCGGCGATCGTCGCGCGCCTGGCGCCCGGTGCGACGCTGGCGCAGGTCGATGCACAGACGGCGGCGCTCGTCCGGCACAATATCGAGCGCCTCGGCAGCAACGGCAGCGACGGTGCGAGCTACGCGCGCTGGGTCGAAAGTACCGGTTTTCGCTTCGGCGCACGCTCCCTGCGCGAACAACTGTCAGGCCGCAACGCGCGAGAACTTATCGTGCTGCAAGTCGCCGTCGCTCTGGTGCTGTTGATCGCACTGGCGAACGTTGCCAATCTGCTGCTGACGCGTTTGTCGACGCGTCGTGCCGAACTGGCGACGCGCACGGCGCTCGGCGCACGCCGCGCCGATATCGCGCGGCAGCTGTTGACCGAGGCGATGCTGCTCGCGGTTTTTGGCGCGACGCTCGGTTGCGCCGGCGCGTGGCTCGGGGTGAAGCTCGTCGCCGACTCCGACCTGTTGCCGTCCTGGGCGGACTTTGCCGTCGACTATGCGACGCTGGCATTCACGCTCGCGGTCACGGCCGCGGCAATCGTCGTGTTCGGCCTCGGGCCGGCGTTCGTCGCCAGTCGCGTACCGGTGCACGCGACGTTGCGCGCATCCGCTCGCCTCGCCGGCGGCGGTCGCAGCGCGCGCCGCGTACGCGCGACGCTGGTCGTGGTGCAGATTGCACTGGCGATTGCGCTGCTGTCCGGCGCCGCGCTGCTGCTGCGCAGTTTCGCCAACGCCGCCGGCCAAAGCCCGGGCTTCTCCAGCACGAATGTCCTGACGGCGCACCTGACGCTTCCGGCCGCGAAGTATGCCGACGCCGCGGCGCAGGCGCGCGCCACGCGGCGCATGCTCGATGCGGCGCGTGCCTTGCCCGGAGTCGAAGCAGCCGGTCTGACGACGAAGCTGCCGTTCTCCGGTGAGAATGCCGGCATCGTGTTCCGCATCGAGGGCCGCGCTGACGACGCCAGCGCGCCGCATGCCGCGTGGCGCAGCATCGACGAAGGCTTTTTCGCGACGCTGGGCATACCGGTTTTGCGCGGCCGCACGTTCGCCGCCGCCGACTGGGATGCGCAGGGCAGGAACATCGTCGTCGACGCGGCGTTCGAACGCCGCTATTTTCCCGACCACGACGCCATCGGCAAGCGCATCACGCTCGGCCTGGCCGATGGCGGTGACGCGTACACGATCATCGGTGTCGTCGGCAGCGTCAAGCATTTCGACCTGACCGTGCCGGCGCAGAAGCCGACCTTCTATTTCGATTTCGGCGCGCATGCGGGCGACAGCGTCTTCCTCGCGCTGCGCTCGGCGGTTGCGCCGGCAGCGCTGGTCGAGTCGCTGCGCACGGCGCTGCGCGCGGTCGATCCGGAACAACCGCTGTTCAACGTCAGCACGCTCGACCAGCGCATCGCATTGTCGCTGACCGGCCGGCGCGTGCCGCTGCAACTGCTCGGCCTGTTCGCAGCCGGCGCACTGCTGCTGGCCGCGCTCGGCATCTACGGCGTACTCGCCTTCAGCGTCGAACAGCGCACCGGCGAAATCGGCTTGCGCATGGCGATCGGCGCCGACGCCGGCCGTGTGCGCCGCGCGATCCTCGCCGACGGCGCGCGTCTGGTCGGTGCCGGCGTCGCTGCCGGACTGCTCGGCGCGCTCGCCACCGGCCACCTGCTGCGCAGCCGGCTGTTCGACGTCGCGCCGATCGATCTGCCGAGCCTCGCCGGTGTCGCACTCGTGCTGATCGTCGTCGCGCTGGCCGCCTGCTGGCTGCCCGCGCGGCGCGCGGCGCGGCTCGATCCGATCGTCGCGTTGCGTCACGAATGAGGACATGTCGATGCTGAACCACCTGTTGCAGGACCTGCGTTACGCCGCGCGAATGCTGCTGGCCAAGCCGGGCTTCACATTGGCCGCCGTGCTCACGCTTGCGCTCGGCATTGGCGCGAACACGGCCGTGTTCAGCGTCATCGATGCGCTGCTGCTCAAGCCGCTGCCGTATGCCGACAGCGCGCAGCTGGTGCACATCTACAATACCTATCCGAAAGGTGAGCTGATGGTGGCGGGCACTTCGGTCCCCGACTATCTCGATCGCCGCAGCCAGGCGCCTGCGCTGGCCGATTCGGCGATCTGGCAGCCGAGCAGTTTCAACCTGAGCACGCAAGGTACGCCGGAACGGCTGAACGGCGTCGCGGCAACACCGAGCCTGTTTTCCACGCTCGGCGCGACCGCAGCGCTCGGGCGCGCGCTGAACGCGGCCGACGGCGAAATCGGCAACGAGCATGTCGTCGTGCTCAGCGCCGCATTGTGGAAGAACCAGTTCGGCGCGGACACCGGCGTCGTCGGCCGCGCGGTGCGCCTCAACGGCGACAACTATCGCATCGTCGGCGTGATGCCCGACGGCTTCTTCTTTCCGGATCACCAGGCGCAGCTGTGGGCGCCGCTGGCCTTCACCGACAAGCAGCGCAGCGACGACGAGCGTGGCCGCGAGGCCTACGACTCGATCGGCCGGCTCGCGCCCGGCGCGTCGATCGCGCAGCTGGATGCACAGATGGACGCGATCGTGCAGCACAACCTCGAGCGTGTCGGCGGCACGCCGCGCGGCGCCGAGTGGAAGAAGTTCATCGAAAGTTCGGGCTTCACCGGCCGCGCGCAGACGCTGCGCGACGCCTGGGTCGGCGACTTGCGGCCGACGTTGTGGCTGCTGCAGGCTCTGGTCGCCGTGGTGCTGCTGATCGCCTGCGCGAATGTCGCCAACCTGCTGCTGACGCGGCTGTCGGCGCGGCAGAAGGAGTTGTCGGTGCGCAGCGCGCTGGGCGCCGGGCGCCGGCGCATCGCGCGTCAGTTGCTGATTGAAAGCCTGCTGCTCGCGTTGCTCGGCGCGGCGGCCGGAATCGCGCTCGCCGCGGCCGGCGTGAGCCTGATCCGCACGCTTGGGCTGGGCGGCCAGACCGACAGCTTCAGCATCGAGCTCGATACGCCGGTGCTGCTGTTCTCGCTGCTGCTCGCGCTCGCGACCGGCCTGGTCTTCGGACTGTTTCCGATCTTGTCGCTGGCGCGCACGCGCACGGCTGAGGCCTTGAGCGAAGGCGGGCGCGGCAACAGCGCGGGGCCGGCATCGCGGCGCCTGCGCAACGCGCTGGTCGTGGCGCAGACCGCCATGGCGGTCGCACTGCTCGGCGTCGCCGGACTGCTGATCCGCAGCTATCTGCACGTGCAGCAACAGAGTCCGGGTTTCGTCAGCGACAACGTGCTCAGCGCGATGATCGCGTTGCCGGCCAATCGCTACGCGGATGATGCCAGCCAGGCGCAGTTCTACCAGCGCCTGCTCGACGAGACACGCGCGTTGCCCGGCGTGAAATCGGTCGGGCTGGTCAACAACATGCCGTTCAGCGGCAACGACGGCTCGGGCAGCTACCTGATCGACGGCCGCGACGGCAACGACGGCGCGACACCGCACGGCTACCAGCAGACGGTCGACGAGGATTTCTTCAAGTCGCTGCAGATTCCGCTGCTCGCCGGGCGTCCATTCGATCCGCGCGACAGCGCCGGCGCGCCGCTTGTTGCAATGGTCGACGAGATTCTGGCGAAGAAATATTTTCCCGGACAGGACCCGGTCGGAAAGCGCATCAGCATCGACTACAACAGCACCGAGCCGGCGAAGACGAAGTGGATGACGATCGTCGGCGTCGTCGGCGCAGTCAAGCGCGATCGCCTGTCCGAGCAGACCAGCAAGGAGACGATCTACGTCTACTACCGGCAGCAGCCGGACCGTTTCGCCACCCTCGCGTTACGCACCGACATGGCGCCGGCGGCGCTGGTCGCGCCGTTGCGCGCGGCGTTGCGCCGCGTCGATCCCGAGCAGCCGCTGTTCGACATCAAGACCATGAGCGAGCGCATCGCGCTGTCGCTCGACGACCGGCGCACGCCGATGCTGCTGCTGATGCTGTTCGCCGGCGTGGCGCTCGCGCTGTCTGCAATCGGCATCTACGGCGTGCTCGCCTTCGCCGTGGCGCTGCGCACCGGCGAGATCGGCGTGCGCCTGTCGCTCGGCGCGCAACGCCGCGACATCCTGCGCCTGGTGCTCGGCGACGGCAGCTGGCTGACCGGCCTCGGCCTGCTGCTCGGTCTGCTCGGTGCGCTGGCGATCGGCGCGGCGATCCGGGCGCAACTGTTCGGCGTCGGCATCGCCGATCCGGCAACGCTCGCGATCGTGGTTGGCGTCGTCGCCACGACGGCACTGCTCGCCTGCTGGCTGCCGGCGCGCCGCGCCGCCGGCATCAATCCGATCGAGGCATTGCGCCACGAATGATCACGGAGTATCGACCATGCTGACCCATCTGTTACAGGACCTGCGCTACGGCCTGCGCATGCTGCGCGCCAAGCCGGGCTTCACGATCGCCGCGGTGCTGACGCTCGCGCTCGGCATCGGCGCGAACAGCGCGATCTTCAGCGTCATCAACGGGCTGCTGCTTCAGCCGCTGCCGTATCCCGGCAGCGAGCGACTGGTGTACGTCTACAACACCTATCCGAAGATGAACCTCGAGATGGCCGGCACGTCGATACCGGATTACCTCGACCGGCGCGGCAATGCTGCCGCGCTCGAGGATCTGGCGATGTATCACAACGCGAGCTTCAATCTTGCCGAGCAGGGCGCGCCGCAGCGCCTCGTCGGTCTCGTCGCGACGCCGTCGCTGTTCACCACCTTGCAGGTCGGCGCACAGCTCGGGCGCGTGTTCGGCGACGAGGCGGCGGTTACGGGCCGGGATCATGTCGTCGTGCTGAGCGATGCAGTCTGGCGCAACCAGTTCGGCGCCGATCGCGGCATCATCGGCCGCGACGTGCGCCTGAATGGCGACAGCTACCGTGTGCTTGGCGTCATGGGTCCGGATTTCGCGTTTCCGGATCGCAACGTGCAGCTGTGGGTACCGTTCGCGTTCACGACCAAGCAGATGAGCGACGACGAACGCGGCCAGGAATTTTCCGATTCGGTAGGCCGACTCAAAGCCGGCGCGACGATCGCCGAACTCGACGCGCAGATGGACGCGATCGTGCACGCGAACGCCGAGCGCATCGCCACGTCCGGGCCGGAAATCAAGAAATTCCTCGCGAGCTCCGGCTTCACCGGCCGCGCCAAGAGTCTGCGCGATGCGCTGGTCGGCGAACTCAAGCCGGCGCTGCTGTTGCTGCAGGCGGTTGTCGCATTCGTGTTGCTGATCGCCTGCGCGAACGTCGCCAATCTCATGCTGACGCGGATCTCGGCGCGGCAGAAGGAACTGTCGTTGCGTACGGCGCTGGGCGCCGGCCGCGGCCGCCTCGCGCGCCAATTGCTCGTTGAGAGCCTGCTACTCGCGCTGGCCGGAGGCGTCGCCGGACTCGTCGTTGCGCAATGGTGCGTGCAGCTGATCCGCCTGCTCGGGCTCGACGATGCGGCGCACGGTTTCGTGGTCGGCCTCGACGGCAGCGTCATCGCCTTCACGCTGGCGCTGGCGCTGCTGACCGGTGTCCTGTTCGGCCTGTTCCCGGTTGTCGCGCTGTGGCGCGAGCGTGCCTACGAGGTGCTCAAGGAAGGTGGCCGCGGCAGCGGCGGCAGCCGCTCGGCGCGCGCGACCCGGCGCGTGCTGGTGATCGTGCAGATGGCGCTCGCGGTCATGTTGCTGACCGGCGCCGGCCTGCTGATCCGCAGCTTCGTCCGTCTGCAGGAAGCCAGCCCCGGTTTCGACACGCAGAGCGTGCTGAGCGTGCGCCTGGATCTGCCGCAGAACCGCTACAAGGACACCGCCGCGATCGCGCAGTTCTACGAACGCGCGCTCGCCGCGGTGCGTGCGCTGCCGGGCGTGAGCTCGGCCGGCGTGGTCAGCTCGATGCCGTTCACCAACAACAATTCGCAGAGTTCGTACTTCATCGATGGCCGTGAACCGGCCGCCGGCGAATCCGTGCCGCACGGTTTCGTCCAGGTCGTCGACGAGGATTTCTTCAAGGCCATGCAGATCCCGCTGCTGCAGGGGCGCGGGTTCAGCACGGGCGATTCGGCCGATGCGGGCAAGGTCGTCGTGATCGACGATGTGTTGGCGAAGAAGTATTTCGGCGACGCGGCCAAGGCGCTCGGCCAGCGCATCGGCCAGGAGGACAGCATGAAAGGACCGTGGTACACGATCGTCGGCGTGGTCGGCACGATCAAGCGCAACAAACTGTACGAACTGACCAACAAGGAAACGTACTATTTCTACTATCGACAGCGGCCTGAACGATCGTCGACCATCGCGCTGAAAACCGATCTGGCCCCGACCGCGCTGATCGCACCGCTGCGCAGTGCGCTGCTCGCGATCGATCCGGAGCAGCCGATCTTCGATATCCAGACGATGAGCGAACGCATCCATTCCTCGCTCGACGACCGGCGCACGCCGATGCTGCTGCTCGGCTTGTTCGCCGCGCTGGCACTCGCGCTGTCGGCGATCGGCATCTACGGCGTGCTCGCCTTCTCGGTCGCCAGCCGCACCGGCGAGCTCGGCGTGCGCATGTCGATCGGTGCGCAGCGCGGCGACATCCTGCGGCTCGTGCTGGCCGACGGCGCGCGCCTGGCCGGCCTCGGCCTCGGCATCGGCCTGATCGGTTCGCTGGCGCTGTCGCAGCTGATCAAGACCCAGCTGTTCGGCGTCGGTGCGGTCGACCCGCTGACGCTGATCGGCGTCGTTGCGCTGCTCGCGGCCACGGCGTTCGTCGCCTGCTGGCTGCCGGCGCGCCGCGCGTCGCGTGTCGATCCGATCGAAGCACTGCGCCACGAATAGGAGAAAGGAGATGATTCGCGATCTGCGCTTTCCGGTGCGCCGCCTGTTCCGCAGCCCGGGTTTCACCACGACCGTGATCCTCTTGCTCGGGCTGACGCTCGGCGCAAACGCGAGCATGTTCAGCGTGCTCTATGGGCTGCTCTACAAGCCGCTGCCGTTCGCCGCGGCAGAGCGCATCGTCGCGCTCGACGTGCGCATCGCCTACATGAACTACAACGTTGGCTTGTCGGTGCCGTACTTCGAGGAAATGGCGGCGACGTCGAAGACGCTCGAGACCATCGCGGCGTTCCGCGAGCGCCAGCTCAATTCCGGTGACGACGACGCAGCCGCCTCGACTTACAATTCGGCGCTCGTGCAGCCGGCGATCCTCTCGATGCTCGGCGCGCAGCCCGTGCTCGGGCGACTGTTCGTCGACGAAGACACTCAGGACGGCGCGGCCCGCAGCGTCGTCATAGCCTCGGACCTGTGGCAGGCTCGCTACGACGGAGCCGCGGATGTCATCGGCAAGAATCTGAAGCTCGCCGACGGCGACTATCGCATCGTCGGCGTGCTCCCGGGCGGCTTTGGCTTTCCGCGCAGCACGACGCAGTTGTGGCTGCCGTTGCATTTTTCCGCAGCCGAACGCGCGCCCGACCAGGGCGGGTGGTTCGGCAAACTCTACGCGATCGCGCGCCTCAAGCCGCCGGCGACGCCGGCCGACGTTGCCGGCGAGATGGCCAGCGTGGCACGCAACGTCGCAGGGTTGAAGGAAATCGTCGATCAGATCGGGTTCCAGGCCAGCGCGGAGCCGCTGCGCAGCCTGTGGCTGGGCAATCGCGCGTCCGCGCTCGAACTCATGTTGCTCGCGGTCGCGCTCGTGCTGCTCGTGGCGGTCGCCAATATTTGCAATTTATACATTGCGCGGCTGCTGGCCCGGCGTCAGGAGCTGGCGTTGCTCGATGCGCTCGGCGCAAGTCCGTGGCGGCGCCTGCGCCAAACCATCGCCGAAACGCTCACGTTGTGCCTGACGGGTGCGTTGCTCGGCATCCTCGTGATTGCGCCCAGCCTGGAACTGCTGCGCCGCTTCGATCTCATTCCCGCCGATGCGCCGCAGGCGATCGGTATCGAGCCGGTGACGCTCGTGTTCATCGTCGCTCTTGCGCTGGTGCTGGCCCTCGTCATGGCGGGCAGCGCGACCTGGCTGCAACGCCGCAACCTGGCATTGGCGATTCGTGCAGGCGGCACGCGCCAGACAGCCGGCCTGGGTGCGCAGCGGGCGCGCCAGGCGTTGATCGTCGCGCAGATCGCGCTGACCGCCGCGCTGCTGGTGGGCATCGGTCTGCTGTTGCGCAGTTCGCAGCGGTTGCTGGCCGAAGACGTCGGCTTCGATGCCGATCGACTGGCAATTACCGGCATCGCCGATTTGCCGCACGTGGAACCGGGCGTGTCACCGGACGTTTCGGCCGCCGACGCCGCGCGCGCCACGATGCGTGAGGCGGTCGAGCGCACGCGCGCGTTGCCTGGCGTTACGGCCGTCGGCCTCGGAACGATCGCGCCATTCGGCTGGAGCATGGGCGTCACCATTTTCGCGCTGCCCGGCGAGGAAGACCGTGTTGCGGCGCAGTCTGTCGCCAATCGCGCGTACGTCAATGCCGATTACTTCACCGCGCTCGGCACGCCGCTGTTGCGCGGCCGCGCCTTCACGCCGGAAGAAGCGCGTACGCACGCCGATGTCACCATCATCGACAGGCAGTTCGCCCAGCAGGTCTTCGGCGACCGCGACGCATTGGGCCAAAAAATCATGATGGACACTGGTGATCAGACGCCGCTGCGTGCGCGGACAATCGTCGGCGTCGTGCCGACGCTGAAACTGCAATCGCTCAAGGAGAAAGCGGAGCGCCCGACTGCCTATCAGCCCGAGGAGTTGCCGCTGAATGGCATGTTGTTGGTGCGCACGCAGTCCGATCCGGCATTGCTTGCCGCACCGATCAAGGAACTGTTCCGCACGATTGCACCGCGTGCCCGGTTGCGCGAGGTTGTGCCGATGCGCGAGCGCATTGCCGATACGCTGCGCGATGCAATGCGCTTGAACGCATTGCTCGAACTGCTCGGAGCGATGGCGTTGACGCTCGCCGCGGTTGGACTGTATGCCGTGCTCGCCTATTCGGTGCGCATGCGCACGAATGAGTTCGGCATTCGCATGGCGCTCGGTGCATCGGGCTCCGGCGTATTGCAAAACGTGCTTTGGCAAGGCGTGCGCCTGATCGTTGCGGGCCTGCTGCTGGCCTTGCCGCTGGCTTACCTGCTGACGACATTGCTCGCGACCCGGTTGTACCGGATTGGTGCATTCGATCCGGTGACACTGATTGGTGTTGCCACGTTGCTCGGCGTTGTCGCATTGCTCGCCTGTTGGTTGCCGGCGCTGCGCGCGGCGCGCGTCAGTCCTATCGAAGCGTTGCGCTACGAATGATCTCGATGTCTCGCCAATTCGCCAACGAAACCAACAGGGGACGTCCATGCTGTCGGCACTGACCTTTGAACTACGCCAGGCATTGCGCGCGCTGGCGAGCAACCCGGGATTCTCGGCGCTGGTCGTCGGCGTGCTCGCCTCGGGCCTGGCCTGCGTGATCTTCATGCTGGTGATGATCAACGGCCTGGTGTTGCGGCCGCTGCCGTTCCCGCAACCCGAGCGGCTGCTGCACGCCGGCGTCACCGACGGCAGCAATGACGGCCGCCTCGACAACGTCACCGCGCGCGACCTGCTCGAAGTGCGTCGCCGACTGCTCGAGCAGGCCGATGTCGCCGGTTACGAATCGGCGACGATCAACCTGAGCGATCTGGATCGGCCCGAACGCTTCGACGGCGCGATGATCAGCGCCAATCTGGGCCGCGTGCTCGGTGCGACGCCGGTGCTCGGGCGCGATTTCAGCGAGAGCGATGAGCAACCCGGTGCGCCGGCCGTCGTGCTGCTGTCGGACACACTGTGGCACAGCCGCTACGGCGGTGATCCGGCAATCGTCGGTCGGCAGATCCGCGTCAACACGCGCCCGGCGACCGTCGTCGGCATCATGCCGCCGGGAATGAGCTATCCGTTTCGCGAAGTCGTCTGGATTCCGGCGACGTTGCGGGAGGACGCCGCCGATGCCGACAACAGCTATGTCATCGCGATGCGGCTGCGCAATGGGGTCGACCAGGCCGCGGTCGCGACCGCGCTCGACGCGTGGCGCAACGATGCGATGCGCGTCGATCCGGAGCGTTTCCGCGGCGTGCGCGCCGGCGTCGAATCGCTGTCCCTCTACACCATCAATCGGCAGACGCGCACGGTGCTCGGCATCATGCTCGCCGCGGTCGTGCTCGTGCTGCTGGTCGCCTGCGCGAATGCGGCCAATCTGCTCTTGCTGCGCACGCTGAGCCGGCGTCAGGAGCTGGCCGTGCGCGTCGCGCTCGGTGCCAGCCGCAGCCGCATCGCATTGCACCTGCTGGCGCAATCGCTGCTGCTCGCGGTCATCGCCACCACGATCGCGCTGCCGCTCGCCACACTGGCGATGCATTGGGAAGGCGATCTGCTGCGCTCGTCACCGAACGGCGTGGCCGAATGGCTGCGCTTCGATCTCGACTGGAAAGTGGTCGGGATGGCCGTCGTCGCGGCGCTGCTGACCGCGCTCGCGACCGGCCTGCTGCCGGCGTTGCGCGCCGCGCGCGACAGCGTGGCGACGACCTTGCGCGACGGTTCGCGTGGCAGCTCGGGCGGTCGCTTCGTCAGCTTGAGCCGCGCACTGGTGATCGGCGAAGTCGCGCTGTCGTGCGCGCTGCTGATCGTCGTCGGCACGATGATTCGCGGCATCGTCGCGCTCGACCGCCTCGATCTCGGCTTCGATGCGACGCACCTGTTGAGCGCGCGCATCGGCCTGTTCACGAATACCTATCCGACCGGCGCCGACCAGGTGCGCCTGTTCGAGAAGCTGACCGACCGCCTGCGCGGAGATTCACAAGTCGTCGAAGCGAGCGTCGCGACGACACTGCCGCTGCGCTTCGGCGGCAACCGCGACCTGCTGCCCGAGGGCGTTGCCGCCGAGGGCGACAACGCGTTGCCGAAGGCGCGCTATGGCGCAGTCGACGATCACTTTCTCGCGACTTACGGGCTGCGCCTGCTGCGCGGGCGCTTCTTCGACCAGCGCGACACAGCCAGCGGCGAACGCGTGGCGGTCGTCGACCCGGCCTTCGCTGCGCACTATGCCGACGGCGGCGACGTCATCGGCCGGCGCTTCCGTCTGGATCCGCGCAGCACCGACGGTCCGACCGTCACGGTCGTGGGCGTGATCGCGCCGCTCAAGCTCGATGCGCCCGGCGATGTACCGCAACCGGTGTTGCTTGCACCGCTGCGCCAGGACCCGGCGCGCTTCGTCAGCCTCGTCGTGCAGGTGCACGGCGACCCGAACGCCTTCACGCCGCGGCTCAACGCGATCATGCGCGAGGTCGACGCCGATACGCCGCTGTACTGGGCGCACGATTTCCACGCGGTGATCGCCGAAGCAACTTTCGGCGAGCACATGGTCGCGCAAATGTTCGGCGTGTTCGGCCTGATCGCGCTGGTGCTGGCCGGTGCCGGTCTGTACGGCATCATGGCGTTCAGTGTCGGCCAGCGCACGCGCGAGATCGGCGTGCGCCGCGCGCTCGGCGCGCCGGCCGGTGGTGTATTGCGCAGCCTGTTCGCGCGCACCGGCTGGCAGCTGGGGCTCGGCCTCGCGGCCGGACTGTTCATCGGCATACCGCTGGCGCGCCTGCTGACCGGTACCCTGCACAGCATCGGCGAAAACGACTTGATGACGCCGGTGGTCGTGTTGACGATCCTGGCCGGCGCCGCAACGATAGCGATCATCGTACCGGCGCGACGCGCGTTGCGCATCGATCCGACCGAGGCGCTGCGTTATGAATGAAGACGCGATGATGCGATCAACGAATCAATCGCCGATGCGAACGACATGAGCATGCTGCTGCACGAACTTCGCCACGCCGTGCGCGCGATTCTTGCGCGACC
>Ga0193727_1000298_pt1 | contig 18425 bp, 13 predicted proteins | sample H2c2metaG_FD_143051 | JGI IMG/M metagenome (GOLD analysis project Ga0193727, IMG submission 143051) | Soil microbial communities from a riparian zone of the East river system, Colorado, United States - H2c2 | ecosystem: Environmental > Terrestrial > Soil > Riparian zone | place: USA: East River...
CGCCCAGATCGGGACTTCCCGAATACGAAGTCCGAGCCAGATGACATACGGCTGGTGCGTCAGGTAGAGGCCATACGAATACAGCCCAACCAGACCGAACAATTTGGCGGGGGAGTTAAACAGCGAAATCAATCCAGCGATGCCAACGATTTCCAGCATGCAACACGCGCCTGTGGCGAAATCGACAAAGATGTAATCGTAAAGTCCGTGATAGAGTTGCAGTGCGGCGGGGTAAAGGATCAAGCCGGCGACGAATCCCGCGCCGCGAAGAAGGAACCATTCCATGCGCGCGGGTGATTGCGTATACCACATTGCCAGCGATATCCCGAGCGCAAATTCCGGTAATCGACATACTGCGAAACCGCCGAGTACCCACAAGCCGTTTTGGGGCCAGAGCACGAGCAAGACGTAGCGCGCGAAAAATCCCGCAGCGCATCCGATGAACAGAAACCACCATGGTCCGATACGTTGCGCCGTCCAGAAGAGCAGGGGGAAGATCGCAAAGAATTGGATCAGCATGGAGAAATACCACCACGCCGCGTTAAGATACATGAAGTTCATCTCGATATCGATGAACCGCAGGCCGAGCAGACTGAGGATGATGCGATCGTCCACCGGTTCGAGGCGGGCAACAAAAGGCGAGACAAGATAGACGAGGTGCGCCACCCAATACATCGGGTACAGCCGTGTGAAGCGCGCCCAATACCACGCGCCCCAGGCAATTTCTCCCTTTTCGGCACGGTGCGCGGTCGATTGCATGAGCGTCCAACCGCTCAGGATGATGAACACACCGACGGCGTGGAAACCGAGGCCCGATACTTTGAACCAGGCTAGTCTGAGGATCGTCAGTGTGCTTGTCGCGATGCTGCCCCAATCAGGCGGCGGAAGTACGCCATGTTGGAAGTAGGTCGCGAAAAAGTGAAAATAGGCCACGAACAGAATTGCGAGGCCCTTTGAAATATCGATCCAAAGCAGCCGTTTCACCGGATGGGCTTAACAGGGGAGAGTCGCCAACGTCAATTTTCTTTGCGGGCCGAGGGCGGCCCGGCTCCATCGATTCGTCGAGCACAAACGTTGGAGACAGCCTGCCCTCAGGCTGCTTTACATTCATTGAAAACGTTTGGCGTTGACTCTGTGAAGTGCGAAGCGCTACATCGACAGCGTGGATCTCCCAGACGCACACCACCCTGCGTGTGAGCATGGTCGTTTGTGCGTGGTTATCGCGACGATTGTCATCAACGTGATCGGGGTGTCGCTGCTGACGTTCGCCTCGTGGTCAGACTGGCGTTCGGGCGCCGCTCTAAATTTTGTCGACAATTGCCTGCTCGTTGGTTTTGCAGTCGTTAGGCGTAACGCATTGCTCGCGCGACTTCGCTGGCGGAGCATCGATTTTTGTTTGCTACCTAGCCGCGTTTCTGATTACAGATCGGCTGATTGGTTAGGCAAATGAAGGGAATAAAGATTTTCGCAATTTCCCTCGCAATCTTAATATCGGCGACTGTTATGCGCGCAAGTGTGCCGATCATCGTTGCAACGCCGCAGAGAATGCAGGCGGCAATGAAATTGGTTACCGATGCTCAAGATCTGCTCCAGAAGGGCGACGTCGCCGCTGCAAAGCGAAATTGCGATGCAGTTCTCCAGCGCGATCCGACGTTTTGGCCGGCACTCTATGTGCGCGCGCAGATTTACTCAGGGCAAGGCAAATACGATCTGGCGCTGAAGGATTGTAACGAAGCGCTCCGGCACGATCGGAGTGTTGTGGAGGCTGCCCTGTTGCGCGCCAACATCAATGCTCACCTTGGGAAATACGCCGAAGCACTAAAGGAATTTGATTATCTCATCTCGCTTCATCCCCGGAATGTGACACTCGCCAGGGCTTTGAGCGATCGTGCCTGGTTTCGGGCGACGTGCCCGAACGCGTCGTTTCGCAATGGGCAACAGGCAGTGAAAGACGCAAAGGCCGCGTGCAGCATTATGATATGGAAGGACGAGCACATGATCGACACTCTCGCTGTAGCGTACGCTGAGATTGGTGATTTTAACTCCGCGGTTCAGTACGCCTCGCAAGCGTTGGCTGTGAAGGGAGTCTCGCCCGACAGCACAAAACTTTTTCAACAACACCTTGCGTTGTTTCAACAGCACAAGCCAATTCGTTTGTAACTGCAGCACATGGCGGTGCAGTGCACGGTCGCTGGATTACTGCGAATTTAATAGAGTGTATGGTTGTGAGTGACGCGCATCGTTTCACTCCTGCCTGCTGCCACTGAGATCGCCGCTGCGCTGGGGATGATGAATCAAGTCGTGGGCGTATCGCATGAGTGCGATTTTCCTGAACAAGCTAACGAACGGCCGCGCGTCACCCACTGTCCCGTTCACGATGCGAAGATGGCGAGCCGCGAAGTGGACGAGTGGGTGCGCCGCGCACTGCATGACAATGGCACGATTTACACGATCGACGAACCGCTTCTCCGAAAACTGCAGCCTGACCTAATTCTGACCCAAAAATTGTGCGACGTCTGCGCTGTTGGCTACGGGACCGTGGCGAAGCTCGCGCAGAACTTGCCTGGTCCGCCCCGAGTCCTGAACCTCGAGCCGACAAGTCTGGTTGACATTTTCGGCGATATTCGGCGCGTTGCCGGTGCGTGCGATGCGCGCGAACGCGCGGAGAAATTGATCCTAAATTTGTCCGAGCGCATTGAAAACGTGCGCAAACGGGCCGCAACGATTCCGGATCCCCCGCGTTGTTTTCTGATGGAATGGGTGGATCCGCCGTTTTGTTCCGGTCATTGGGGGCCGGAGTTGGTCGAGATCGCCGGTGGCCAGGATTCGTTAGGCCGAAAGCATCAGCCGTCGGCGCAAATCGATTGGCAGCAGGTATTGGATGCGCGTCCAGAGCTTATCGTGCTGGCGCTTTGCGGATATGACATTGATCGAGCGCGCCGCGATTACGAATTGCTCAGGCGATTTCCTGGTTTTGGTTCGATTCCGGCTGTGGGTAACGGCCAGGTGTATGTCGTAAATGCCAGCGCATACTTCGCGCGTCCGGGTCCACGAATTATCGACAGTCTGGAAATTCTCGCAGGAATTTTGCATCCGACGGAATTTTCCGAGTTCGTTTCGCGCGGGCCTGACGACCCGCGCGTGGTGCGGATTGGCTCGAGCTAGGCGACGGGAGCACTCCAGCACGATAGAATCTGCGTGAATCTGCGGAATCTGTGGACCACTTTTGGATATGCGAATCAGCGAAATGAATTGGATGATGGTGGAGGAATATCTCCGGCGTGACGACCGCGCAGTGCTGCCACTGGGCTGCACGGAGCAACACGCGTATCTGAGCTTGAGCACGGACAGCATTTTGGCCGAACGGCTGGCTGTCGAAGCGGCCGAGCCGTTAGGCGTTCCTGTATTTCCCGTTTTGGCCTACGGCATCACGCCGTATTTCCGCGCGTTTCCGGGAACGACCACTCTTCGGGTGAAAACCTACCTGTCGGTGGTGGGCGACATTCTCGATGCGATAGCCGAGCACGGATTCAAACGCATCCTGATTGTCAACGGCCACGGCGGCAACACGCCCGTGCAAGGGTTTGTCGGCGAATGGATCGCAGATCATCCGGAAATGCGGATCACGTTCCACAATTGGTGGAACGCGCCCAAAGTCTGGGCGCAAGTTCAGGCAATCGATCCCGTCGCTTCCCACGCATCGTGGATGGAAAATTTTCCGTGGACGCGCCTGGCGGATGTTAAGGTGCCTTCGCATCAGAAGCCGATGAGTGATTCAGAGAAACTTCGCCGACTCAATCCTAAATCGGTGCGGGAACATCTGAAGGACGGCAACTACGGCGGGCTCTACCAACGAGACGACGAGGAAATGATCAAGATCTGGCGTGTAGCTGTGGAAGAAACGCGCGCGTTGCTGAGTGACGCCTGGGATTAAAAGTGTTTGTCATGTTGAGCGGAGCGAAACATCTCTGGATGTCCTTCGTTACGGTGTAGGACCGAAGGATCAGAGATTCTTCGCTTTGCTCAGAAGACAGGAAGCCAAAGGGCGCGTTCGTTTCAGCCATTGTAATCACGCGCGTCCAAAAACGTCTCTTAGTTCGTCCTTTGCGTTTTGCAGTACACGTTTCTGTTTTTTCGGCAAATTGTTTCCCGCTCGATTGATGTAGAAGTTCAACATCGACATCGCGGATTGATAAGGGGTGCCCTTACGCCGCTCGCTCTTTTCTGCGGAGTGTTTCAACGAACGCGCGATCTTGCGCGGATCTTTTGATCTGAAGACCTCGTGCTCGAGAGCAAGCGCGTCGCTATGTTTCGTTACTTCCGCCGACCACCGGCGTTTACTAGCGTTTGATGATTTCTTTCGCGTCTTGCTCATTGATCCGTTGGATTTGTAGGGCGGGCGCTTCGCCTGCTAAAGCCGTCGGCAACCGGAGCGGTTGCCCTACAATTCGGTCGTCTTAACGCACAACACATAATTACCCCGCGGTGCCCATGCGCGTGGCGTTGACGAATTCCTCCGTGTGATGATCGATCTGCCGTCCTTTGCGTCCACTGCTCGTGTGAATGTAAAGCCCGTCTCGCTCAACGGTGGCAGTCGATGGAGGCGGTAGATCGATTTCGTATTTTATCGGTTGCCGGTGATCGGCAAGTTGCAGGTCGGGGCGATAGACGCTGTTAAATTTCCAGATCATTCGAAGGAAATTTGTTTGTCCACGAAGCAAGTGTCGCACAACGATTCCTGCGCACTGCCGCATCGCCGCCCAGCCCAGATGTTTGCGGGAGAGCACGCGCTGCGTGTCGACAAGCTCCTTGTAAAACTCCGCGAGTGGCAACTTCGTCGGCAACACTGCGTGTTGGATGTCAAACAGGCGGTAATCGCGAGTGGTGAGACGGCGTGATTCAGTGTGCCACGTTTCGGTGCCCGGATAAGGCGTGTTGATGCTGATGTTGACGACCTCGGGAATTTCCAGGCACCAATCGCGCACGACTTTGAAGCGTTCGCGGTCCCACGACGGATCGGCGATGATGTTTACAGCCACAGTAATGTCCAGCGAGCGAGCGAACTCCAGCGCCTCGAAATTTTTGGAGAGTGTCACGCGCTTGCGATAGTGTTTCAGACCTTCCTCATCAATCGCTTCAAGACCGAGGAACATGGTGTTTAGACCGAGCCGTTTCCAAAGTTTGAACACTTCCTTATTGCGCAACAGCACGTCGCCGCGCGTTTCGAGGTAATAACGTTTCCGGATGCCGCGGCGCGCGATCCCTTCGGCAATCTGCATGCCGTGCTCGGCTTGGATGAATGCTACGTCGTCCACGATGAAAATGCCGGGCTCGCGAATTTGCGCCAATTCTTCGACAGCACACTCCGCTGTTTTCACCCGATAATTGCGTCCGTAGAATGTCCACGCGCTGCAAAAGACGCAGTCCCATGGGCAACCTCTGCTGAATTCAATGGAAGCGGCCGGATCGAGCTGGCCGATGAAATATTTCCGGCGATGTCGCGCCAGATGACGAGCGGGCAACAAATCATCGAGCGACTTGACGAACGCCGGCGGCGGACTGCGGTGATCGAGTGTCACGCAGCCGGGAACCTGTTTCAGGTCGCGTCGGTTTTGCTCGATCGCATCCAACAGCCCGGTGATGGCCGTTTCACCTTCTCCTGTCAGCACGCAATCCACAGCACCATCGGCGTGCCGCAAAATTTCATTGGGAATAAATGAGACGCTGTGGCCGCCAACGCAAATAAAGGCGTCCGGCAACCGGTCACGCGTCGCTCGTACGAGATCAATAATTTCGGGAACGTTTGCAAGATAATTGCCGCAGAACGCAATCACGTCCGGCCGCCACTGTTCGACCGAGCGGAAAAAGTCCTGGTGCGATTCGCATTGCAGATCGATCAACTGCACCGAGTGCCCGGCGCGTTCAGCGGCTGCAGCCACAAGCTCGAGCCCGAGCGGCTCCAGCCGAAGATAGATCTTCGAATACATCAAACAGCTGGGATGCACCGCCAGGAATTTCATTTGATCAGAGCAAGTGGAGGTCTGTTTGCTTTTCGGAAGTCACCGAAAGACAGACACACCCCTTTGATTCATCGCATGTTGTTAGGGACGCGCGCGTATCTTTCACCGCGCTCAAACTAAGAAGTGGTAGGGCGCGTCACTCCGTGCGCGCCGCCGGAAGTGCCGGATGCCGATTCCGCGGGCAAAGGACTGCCCGCCCTACCGTCGCGACCCATTCGCATGCGCAGTTAAGCAAAGTTCCAAGACGGTTGCTGGATCGGTTCGGTGCGATTCATATGTTAGCACAAAAGGGAAATTCTATGGCTGAAGCATCCAGCGAACTTGAGGGACCTGATTTTGAGAAAGGCTACGAGACCGGAAACGTGCGCGATGGAGAAATGCTTTTGGGGCACGCGTTTGGCGAACCGGTTCTTGTGGCCAGACGCGGTGAAGAGCTTTTCGCTATCGGCGCAACGTGCACGCATTACGGCGGCCCGCTGGCGAAAGGTCTGATGGTCGATTGCACGGTGCACTGTCCGTGGCATCATGCGCGGTTCGATTTGCGCACAGGGGAAGCTATTGCAGCGCCCGCCTTGAATAATGTGGCGTGTTACAAAATCGAGAAACGCGGCGAGCAATTGTTCGTAACGGGCAAGGTCGATAGAAAACCGGCGCGCAAACCGAAAATATCTCCGGCTAGCGTCGTAATTATCGGCGGGGGTGCCGCCGGCGGCGCTGCTGCTGAGATGTTGCGCCGCGAAGGCTACGATGGACCGGTCACTTTGATCGGTGCAGATGAATCTCTGCCGTACGATCGGCCGAATCTTTCTAAGGATTATCTCGCCGGCAACGCGCCAGAAGAATGGATCCCGTTGCGACCGCCCGAATTCTATCGCGAACAGAAGATTGATGCACTTACGAACACGACCGTCACAAGCATCGATCCGAAAGCCAAACAGATCACGTTGTCCGATGGCCGTTCGTTAGGCTATGGCGCGTTATTGCTGGCGACCGGCGCTGAACCTGTCCACCTTATGATTCCGGGCGCTGATTTGCCGCACGTTTACTATCTGCGAACCCTCAACGACAGCCGGCGTATCATCGAAAAGGCGAAAAGCGCAGGACGCGCGGTTGTCATCGGCTCAAGCTTCATCGGATTGGAGGTGGCGTGGTCGTTGCGCGAGCGCAAGCTGGAAGTCGCGGTCCTCGGCAGAGATTCGGTGCCGCTCAGGAAAGTTCTGGGAACCGAAATGGGAAATCTGGTCCGCGAAACGCACGAAGCGCATGGTGTGAAATTTCATCTCGGTCGAACACCCGCGGTAATTCACGACCGATACGTGCAGCTCGATGACGGAACGAAATTGGACTGCGATTTAGTCGTGGTCGGAATCGGCGTTCGCCCAAACACACATCTTGCTGAGCAAGCGGGCATCGCGACTGACAACGGTGTGTTGGTAAATGAGTTTTTGGAAACGAACGTTCCCGGAATTTTTGCCGCGGGCGACATTGCGCGCTGGCCCGATCCGCGCGCCGGCCGGATCCGCGTGGAACACTGGGTTGTGGCTCAGCGACAGGGTCAGACCGCCGCGCGCAATATTCTCGGCGCACGCGAACCGTTTACGATCCCGCCATTCTTCTGGAGCAATCATTTCGATCTGCACATTCACTACGTTGGTCATGGCAGCGGCGGCGATGATGCGAGTGTGTCCGGTGATTTGAAAGCCAAAGAAGCGTCGGTGATCTTTCGCTCTGAAGGTAAACTCAGTGCTGTCGCGAGCATTGGGCGTGATCGCGAGAATCTCGAAGCTGAAGTAGCGCTTGAGCGCGGCGAGGAATTCTCCCCATCATGATTTCGCTGCGCGCGAACGTGATAGCTAACACTCCGCCCGTGCAGGCAGATGTTTTTCAATCGCGTCGATCAACTCTGGAATGCTGATCGGCTTCGCGACCAATGGGTGTCCCTGGATATGAAGCCCGCTCTTTGCCTCACTGTGCGTGACCAGCGCCGTTAGGAAAATTATCGGCGTGTCGTGCAATTGACGATCGGCTTCAATTTGTGTCGCTAATTCGCCTCCGTCTATCTTTGGCATGACGATGTCGAGCAAAATCACGTCCGGTTTAAAATCGTGCGCCGTTTGATCAGCCCTGGCGGCATCGTTTTCCTCCAGTACGAGATACGGGCCGGATCTTTCCAGAAGGATTTTTACAAGGTGCGTGCTATTCGCATCGTCATCGACGATCAGAATCCGTCGTTTTCCTTTGGCTGCTGAGCCAGAGACGGGTTCCACCGGAGGCGAATCAGGTCCGGACGCCTTGGGGAAGAAATCTGCTGCCATCAATTTTTGCATCATGCATGAATGGACATTGGTCAAGGGATGTCACGCGCTGAGCCAGGTAACGAACCACGCTCCCAACAAGCCCATGATCACGCCGATTAGGGGACTGGAAACGGCGAACCAGAACGGAATCACCTCTCTGAGCGGAAGGCTTCACGCGCTACACTTGCGGTTTCAAAAATCGTTTTCATGCTTTTCAGCTTATCGTTCGATTTGGCGGCTGCGATTGCGCGTGTGTTGGATTTTTGCGTGCCACTTCCGGGCCACGCACTGCTCTCTCTACCGGACGAGAACCCGGGGGTAGCCGCGAAAACGTTGCTCGCCATGGCTGGACTATTGTAGGTCGTTGGGTTCACAACGTTTGCATTGTCGCGCCGCTTGGAACTTGGGATTGCGGTTCGCTTGGAACGATAACCTCTGGTCCGTGAAACCCCCGCGCAGCTTGCTCAAGCAGATGGGTTCTGATGTCAAATTTGATCTGGTCAAAGACGAGAACCTCAGTCGCGATAAGCCAGATTGTGAAACAGACCACCAGGGTGCGTAGCGGGAATCCTCCTGGAAACTCGATCATTTTCATGCCTAAGCGTAACTGCGTTCCGAACAACGGCGCTATTTCGCGTTAGCGAGATTTTCTTGTCCCTCTCGCGAGGGATGTGTAATGCCTCGTTCGAGATAAGTTTATAGGCGCGACTTGTTTCGAGCTGGCCGCAGCGGATTGAGCATCGGCCAAAAGAGGCAGCGAGGATTCTTTCTGACGTGGCAGGCCAAAATCCATCCCACGCGCCTTCGCACTACCAGAGGTTAGTCACTACGGTTGGGTATGAAAAGAAATGGGACAGCGATCATCGCTCTTGTCTTGTGGCTGCTGTTCGTTGCGTCGCATGCATTCGCAGTGTTCAAATCGCCGTACCCGCCGAAGCCTTATTCGCCAGATCAGACCATTGTAGTGGGGGTGGGCGAGGATGATCACGGCGTCGGCAGTGCGGCCAAGCCGAAATAGTCGTGGAGCGCGCGCGTGTTTTTACAAGACAGCCGTTGCGCCGGCGAATGCCGTGCGTCGCAACGGCTGACAAGTCCGTGGCCCTCGTTTAAACCACAGTTACCTGCCAGTTGCGGTTCTCCCAGCGCTGATCGCGTTTCCAAAAAATTGTGAACACAAACACTGAACCGACCGGCCATTCGGCAGTTGGAAAATCTACGAACCAAAGGCTTAGATTTTCCTGCTGTATCGTCTGCGACTCGTTAGTCCTCTGCCAATTATCCGTTGACCAGGTAATGCTCGCCTCTTCGGCGACGATGATTCGCAAAATTTTGCCGCGCGAAATCCGCCGCATGGGGTGACGAAGCGTCCAAATCTCAAAACGGTTCGGCACTGGATTCACCACGTATCGCTGGTACGCCGGATCGACCCGATGGAAGCAAACGCCGTCATGCCGACTCCGAACAAGCGAAACGTACTCGGCGTGCGACCAGCAAAGCGGCATCGCCGCGCCCGTCGGACAACCGCGTTTCATTCTTGCGTGAGGTAAGTCGGGTCCATCCCAAACCTGTTCGGTGAGCATGCCGCCCTGATTTGAAAAGTCTTCGATTGTCGTGATGAACGGTTTAGGATCGCGACCGGCAGCGAGTTCGTAGTGACCACGTTCTCCTGTTAAAATCGGCCAGCATCGGCCTACTCCGGTCCCGTCGTAGGCGCTGCCGTCATCCCTTTGGCCATAGCCGTCGTGATTGTAACGACGCCAGCCCGGGCCTTGCGGCAGGTCGTGCTTGAGAACGCGATCGATTACTTTGATTGAGTTGCACACGAGCGGATCGTCCGGGGCTCGAATGCCGTATCGAACGAGATGAAGGAAATCGCCGCCCACAATATTTCGCGCCGGATGCAGGCCGCCGCCGTTGGCGATCTGTATCATTTGTGTGTTGGGATCGGCATGGGGATCAGGTGCATTTGGATCGGTGGGATTAATGCGGATATAATGGCGAGAAATGCCTTCGACCAACTCGCCTTTTGTCGTGACTGTCCATTCTTCAAGGTGCGCCGATAACCAGTCGACGTATGCGAAAACGAAATCCGACGCGTCAGTGTGACCAGTTTCCCTGGCCCAGTCCGCGGCGCAGGCGAGCGCGGCTATCACCACTGCCAGCGTCGAAGGCGAATAGCCGGAATTTTCTTCCCAGCGTTCCTGCGCTGTCACCGGCGCTCGCAGGATCAGGCGGGCAGCGGCTCGCACAATAATTGCGCGCGGGTCGAACAGGCCGAGCGCATCGTGTTTATGCAAACGCCACGCCAGCAATATCGGCAGCGCAACTTGATCAAGCTGAAGCCCGGACCAGTAGGCGGTCCCGTCAATCCAGCTGTTTTGGGGAAACGAGCCGTCCGGACGCTGGATCGCCGCCAGCCAGATTAATGCACGCAGCGGCGTGCCGGTCTGTCCTGTGGCGAGAAGCGCGGTGGCACTCTGCACAAGGTCGCGCGTCCAGACCAGATGATAGCCACCGAGATCTAGATCGCCTTTGACTTCGCCCCAGGGGATGCTCATTGAGGCGACAAGTGCGCCTTGGAAAACCTTGTCTTCATGTGCCAGCAACACGCACCGGCTCAGCCTATACTCGCCGCCGCCATCGGACGTGTCGCTGCTGAAATCGAACTCGGGATTGATTACAGCGCGTTGCCACTGACGAACATACCCTTCGCGGTTTGACTGAAACGGCTCGGCCAACGATTGGAACAATTTCGTGGCAGCGCTTTGGTAACTTCGACCAAATGCAACGGCGATCGTAAATTCATTGGTCTCGGGCAAATCGATTTCGCCGGTTAACGCGATATTCCCGTTAGGCGCTGTTCGAAATTCCCAGTCCATTTTGAAGTTATCCATCAGATCCTGCCAACCATCGCTGAAGCCGACGTAACCGACGGAGCGTTGGGAGAAACCGCTGCTGCATGCCATTAACAGATGAACGTTCTGGCGCTGTGCGTGCAGCAGTTTGTTACCACCGATTTCAGTGCACGACCCCGAGTTGCCGGCGCCAAAACCAGCCAGGTGTGGCGCTAGCAACGCGTACAGTCGGAGCTTGCCTCTTAATGATTCGTCGAACACCTCGAGTTTTGTGTGCACGAGCAGGACCGACCGGTGCGGATCCGTCAGCACATCTTTCACCAGACGATAGCGGCCGCTTGGCTCCGAATTGGTTAGGCGATAGAACAGGCAATCGCGCTCCGGATATTCAATTTCGTGATTCAGATCGCGCTTTTCTTCGTGGCAAAATGTTTCGCCGTCGCTGATGAGAAACTGAAAATCGCGCGTGTTGGGCTTATCGACGTGAGGATAATAAATCTCGTTCACGATGCCGTGACTCAGCGTAAACCACACGCGGCAACTAGTGTGATACGCCGTGCCAACGCCCTCTTTCGCGCTCGAAGTCCAGCGCGGCTCGATCCCGGGCGCGCCAAAGGCCACAGAATCGTCAGGCGAACTCATCTTCTAAGCGTTAGACGAATAGAATCCGAACAGCAAGATCAGCCCCCGAAAATTCGACGCCGGATTACACGGATCGTAGAGATGATGGATTGGGGGAGCGCACCCGGCTCGGGTGCCGGTTTCGGCGGCCCCGCCGAAACATCTTTGGCCCTTAAACCACGAGCTGACCAGCGGCCGGCGCGGCGACTTGGCGACTCCGAAGACGTTCGCGACTCATGAATTTTGAGGAGAAGCGGATACGGAAGACTGTTGCGGCGAGGCCGCCGCAACCAACACGCGGGCCGCGTGTGCTCCCCGGAATTGCCCGCTTGGCTCGCTCACGTGAAATTCGAGAGCCTCCACAGAAAAGGCCTGCGGAATCAAAACCCGCTGTCAGCTTGATTCAGCCCCTCGCGCAGATTAAGCGTGGCTCTGGCATATGGCTCGATCTAGCACGAATGAAGTATTGCGCGCGCATTGCGCGGCGATTGCGGAGGAAGAAGCGGTGCTGCGTGAAGGCGGCGGCAAGGCCGGGCACGAGCGCCAGCGTAAGATGGGACGTTTGCCGGTGCGCGAGCGGATTCGTCACTTGCTCGACAAAGATTCACCGTTTTTCGAGATCGAACTCTGGGCCGCATACAAAATGTATGAGCAATGGGGAAAAATTCCCGCGGCGGGGGTCGTGACCGGCGTCGGCAATGTCGAGGGCGTTCCGTGCATGATCGTGGCCAACGACGCAACGGTGAAAGCCGGCGCGTTTTTTCCGGCCACGACCAAGAAGGTGATTCGTGCGCAGCGGATCGCGTTCGAATGCGCGCTCCCGCTCGTTTACCTCGTCGATTCGGCAGGCGTGTTCCTGCCGATGCAGGATGAAATTTTTCCCGATGAAGATGATTTCGGCCGGATCTTTCGCAATAACTCGGTGATTTCAGCGGCGGGCATCCCGCAGTTTGCCGCGATCATGGGCAATTGCGTAGCCGGCGGCGCGTACCTCCCGGTGTTGTGCGACAAGATTTTGATGACGCAGGGAAGCGGGCTGTACCTCGCCGGGCCGTCGCTGGTTAAAGCTGCCATTGGTCAGATTGTCGAGGCAGAAGAACTGGGCGGCGCGAAAATGCATTCCGAGATCAGTGGTACCGTAGATTTTTTTGAAAAGGATGATCCATCGTGTCTCAAGCGCCTTCGTTCGTTAGTCGCTCTGCTGCCCGAAGCGAGAGCGGGCGGCGCGCTCGGAGATCGCGCCCTACCAAAAACACCGAAGCCGGCAAAGAATCCGGACAGCGTTTACGATCTGATCAGCTTCGATGGGCGGAGAAATTACGATGCGCGCGATCTGCTGGCGACAATCATCGACGAAAATTCGCTCGACGAATACAAGGCCGATTACGGCAAAACGCTCGTGACCGCCTATGCCCGCATCAATGGCCGGCCCGTGGGAATTGTTGCTAACCAACGTGTGCAGGTCAGGACGAAAAAGGAAGGAATCCAGATGGGCGGTGTCATTTATGCCGACAGCGCGGACAAAGCAGCGCGCTTCATCATGGACTGCAATCAGACGAATCTGCCGATCATTTTTTTCCAAGACGTCAGCGGGTTCATGGTCGGTCGCGACGCAGAAGAAAGCGGAATCATTCGCAGCGGCGCCAAGCTGGTGAACGTGGTGAGCAATTCCGTTGTGCCGAAGATCACGGTGATCGTGGGAGGATCGTTTGGCGCAGGCAATTACGCGATGTGCGGCAAAGCGTATGATCCGCGATTTATCGTTGCCTGGCCGAATGCGCGTTATGCGGTGATGGGCGCGGCGCAAGCGTCGGATACAGTGTTCTCGATTCTCGCCAGGGCGCACGAACGGGGCGACAAAAAAGCGTCCCCTGAGGAACTGGAGGACCTTCGCGCGAAAGTGAAACAGAGTTACGAAGAGCAAACCGATATTCGCTACGGCGCCGCCCGCGGCTGGGTGGACGCTATCATTCAACCGCACGAAACGCGTGACGTGCTGATTCGACTTTTGGAATACGTCTCGCGTCCAATGCCGAAAGCGCATTTCCACACCGGGGTCATCCAAACGTAATTCGTCATTCGTCATTCGGATTTCGTCATTCACATCATGCCTGTTGTTTTAGTCGAAAAAGAATCGTCACAGATAAGTGTGGTAACTCTCAACCGGCCTGAGCGCCGGAACGCGCTTACTATCGAGCTGTTAACTGAATTATGTGCGGCCATTAACGTCGCGTCGGAGCAACCGGAGCAGCGCGTTCTAATTTTACGCGGTGCCGGCGCGGCGTTTTGCACCGGCTTGGATTTGAAAGAAGCTGCCGATCAAACGAAAGCGCACGCGACCGCCGAAATGGTGGCGAACACTTTGGTCGCTATCAGCCAAACGCGCCTCGTCACCATTGCGGCAGTCCACGGCGCCGCGGTCGCGGGCGGCGCGGGGATAATGTCGGCGTGCGATTTTGTTGTCGCCGCGGAGAGAACAAAGATCGGATATCCCGAGGTGCGCCGCGGACTCGTTGCCGGATTGGTTATGACATTTCTGCGCCGCCAGATCGGCGAACGAAACATGCGCGAGCTGTTGTTTAGCGGAGAATTAATCGACGCCGCGCGCGCGAAGGAAATCGGATTGGTGAATCGCGTCGTTGCTCCAGAAGACGTGATGAGTGAAGCGCAAAAATTCGCCGCGTCGGTGTTGCAAGGCGCACCCGGTGCGCTGTCGCAAACGAAACGACTGGTAGAGGAGCTTTGGTGGCATTCCGTGAAGGGAGATGTCGATGTCGCGCTGAAATATCACATGCAGGCGCGTGAGTCGGACGAAGCGCGCGAAGGCATCTCTGCCTTTAACGAAAAGCGCAAGCCAGGCTGGGTGAAATCGTAGCACAGGCGTAAGGGGTAGAAGGTGGAACCGATTGTCCCCGATCGGTTGGCAACTGGCGGGGTCAACGTGTCGGGGACAACACGTTCCACTGTTTGCTGTGTGGTACGGCGGACTAGAGACCGCCGCTCCTTGATTCGCGAAATTAATTACGCAACCTGCGGTGCCGGCGCCAAACCGCCGGCGGCAGGTCCTTGATATTGCGCGCTGCCGAAGCCGAGAATCGGGAAGAAAATAATTCCCAAAAGAGCGAGGCCGAGGCCGAAGCCCACACCTCTGCCGAAGCTTTTAGCCAAATCGATACAGAGAATTATGCAGATAATGAAATTCACCAACGGGATGAGCATCAAAAGGATCCACCACCATGGCCGGCCGACAATCTTGCACCAAATGTAAATGTTGTAGATCGGGATGATGCTGGCCCAACCGGGTTGGCCGGCTTTGGTAAACACCTTCCACATCGCCACGATCAGCACCAGCGCAATGAGCAGTCCGATAATCGTCGCGAACGGGCTGGGAGCCGTGCCCTCAGTGCTGTAATCGACTTGTGCGAGCAAGCGTGCGGGCGTGAAGAAAACGGTTTGCGTAACTTCGATGAGTGAGTTCATAAGCGGTGAAGAGTTACGCGAGGTTTAAAAGACTGCTGTCGGCGCAGCAAGCAAAATCTTTGCTAGATCTAACATTGCGCGGCACTTAGCAATGTTGGCAATGTGGCGGATCAGGTTTCCTACATTGCACACACCCAAAGCCGCAGCGCGCAAAACGGCAGCGACGCACTTCCGGAAAACCGGCCGTTACTTGTGCACCTTCGCCTTTTTGTGCTTCTCTTTGGCCTTTTTCTTGAAAGGCGTGCTTGTTGGCGTCGGCGACGGCGTCCCAGAAAACTCTGGTGTCGGCGATGGCCTCACGCGTGGCTGAGCCAAGACGGCCTGATGAGTATCTTTCAGTGCTTGCAAGGCCAGCTTGAGCTCCGGCGTCGTGGCCAAAGCAGACATTCGCCGATAATAGACCTCGTAATAATCGCTGAGCCGTTTTCGTTTTTCCAAATCTGTCGGGGCGGCTTGCGCGTATTTCTTTGCCGCTTGCACGTCTGGATCATTGACAGTGCGATTCTTTAATTGCCGCCATAGCGCATGCACCTGCAGTGTATCGGCGTCTTTGCCCAGCGATTTCGGCTTATTAAAACTGTCGTCGAGCTGCTTCAGCTCCGGCAACTCAGGACCGTTTGGCGGCGGCGTGGGGCTGGGTTCTTCTTCCTCTTGCTCTGGAAAGAGATCCACCGACGGCGGTGCGGCTTCCTGTCCATGCAGCATCAGCGCGGCAATCAACAACGCGCTCAAAAAGATTAGCCCGTATTTCTTCATCGCTGTTTTCCGTCAAATGTAGCCGAATTTGCCGATGCGGGCAGCTACGTCGGGGCGAGAGGATTTGAACCTCCGACCTCGTGGTCCCAAACCACGCGCTCTACCAAGCTAAGCTACGCCCCGAATATGCAGCGTGTTGTTTACCACGGATTCTGTTCTCGCGCATCTCTGGGGAACGCACGCGGCTCGCCTGCTGCGACTGGCGTCCTCGCCAATAGCTCTTCTTCTTTCGTATCCAACGGTTCTACCCCAAATTCGGTGCGAGCCGTTTTTCCACTGCGGGTACGGCTTCGCTTCGCCGCGTCGCGTAATCAACTGCTTGATCGCGTCCGATCTGCCCTACTCCGAAATATTTTGAATCCGGATGCGAAAAATAGAGTCCGCTCACGCTGGCGCCGGGATGCATCGCAAACGACTCCGTCAGTTTCATCCCTGTGTTGTTCTCTGCATCGAGCAAATCAAAGAGCGTTTGTTTCTCGGCGTGATCTGGACACGCGGGATAACCGGCGGCGGGCCGGATACCGCGATATTTTTCGCGGATCATATCGGCATTGGAGAGTTGTTCGTCGCGGCCAAATCCCCACGCGATGCGAGCTTCTTTGTGCAGATATTCGGCAAACGCTTCAGCTAATCGGTCTGCTAAAGCTTTGGCCATGATCGCGCTGTAGTCGTCATGCTGACGCTTGAACTCCTCGGCAAGCTCATCCGCGCCATGAATTGAGACCGCGAATCCGCCGAGATGATCTGCGAGTTGAGAGTTAAGAGTTGAGAGTTGAGAGTTTGCAGGCGCAATGTAATCAGCCAGACAGTGATTGAATTGCCCGGGTGGTTTTTGCATTTGCTGACGCAGAAAATAAAAGGTGGCGATTTTTTCAGTGCGGCCGTCGTCGGCGTAGACATGAACGTCATCGCCGACTGTGTTTGCGGGCCAAAAAGCGTAAACGCCGCGCGGGATCAGGAGATCTTTCGCTGCAATGCGCTCAAGGAGTTCCTGCGCATCATCGAAAAGTTCGCGCGCTTGTTTGCCCATCTTTGGGTCGTCGAAGATCGCCGGGTAACGGCCACGCAATTCCCACGCATGAAAGAACGGCGACCAATCGATGTAAGAAATAAGATCGCTCACTGTGACCGCGCTGTTCTGGGGAGCGCACGCCGCTGGCGTGCCCATCTCGGCCGCTGGCCGAGATGTTTCTTTCCCAGGAAACCACACCCACGGGTAATCTTCATCCGGCCCGGTAACACCTGTGTCCCACGGATTTCGCGTAATGTAATCGAACTTTTCCTGCAGATCGCTCTCCGAGCGAATCAAGCGATCAAAGGATTCACGTTCCCACACTGGCCCGCTTTTCTCTTCTAGCTCATTAATCTTGTGAGCAGTGAAGGATTTGAGAGTGTGCAAAATTTCCTCGAGCGAATAGAACTCCGTCGCATTAGAAGCCTGACTCCTCACCTGTGGTTCAATCAGGATGTGAACGTGATCTGGCATTACGCACGCGGCGTAAAGGTCGTAGCGGCGTTCGTTCCAATACAGGATGCAATCCAAAACAATCTTTCGAGCGGCGTCGCTTAATTCTTGTCGCGCGTTTGTGCTCCATGTAATCGCGTATTTTGCCCAAGGGCGCTCAAAGTGAGGGAGATGCCGTTTGCTGTAGTGAATATCGCTGAAGTTTTCCGGCGGGCCGCCGGAAACAGCACGCGGGCCGCGTGCGCTCCCCGGACGCGCTCCGTAAATGCGCACGCCCACAAATTCGGGTTTCGGCGGCACATAATTACTCCAATCGACCGGCGTTCGATTGGCGCGCGCCTGCTCAAGCGTCAGGAGCTTTTTCCCTTCCGTTTTTGCAGCGTGTTCCCGGCGCAAGCGCTCGTAGTCTGCGCGCGTTTGTTTGTCGAAATCCGATTTCAGTTGCTCATTGAGTAACGCGTTCACCACGCCTACCGCGCGCGAGGCGTCCAGCACGTGCACAGTGCTGGCGCGATAATGCGGCGCGATTTTGACCGCGGTGTGGGCCCGGCTGGTCGTGGCGCCTCCGATCAGAAGCGGTAACCGAAATCCTTCTCGCTCCATTTCCTGCGCAACGTGCACCATCTCGTCCAGCGATGGCGTGATCAGACCGCTTAAGCCGATCGCGTCCGCCTTTTTCTCGCGCGCTGTCTCCAGGATCTTCGCCGCGGGGACCATCACGCCGAGATCGATCACGTCGTAGTTATTACATTGCAGAACTACGCCCACGATGTTTTTGCCAATGTCGTGCACGTCGCCTTTTACAGTGGCCATTACGATGCACCCCTGCGGTTTCGCGTTGGCGGATTTTTCCGCTTCCATGAACGGCATCAGGTACGCCACAGCTTTTTTCATCACCCGCGCGCTTTTCACCACCTGCGGTAGAAACATT
>Ga0193727_1000299_pt1 | contig 18420 bp, 16 predicted proteins | sample H2c2metaG_FD_143051 | JGI IMG/M metagenome (GOLD analysis project Ga0193727, IMG submission 143051) | Soil microbial communities from a riparian zone of the East river system, Colorado, United States - H2c2 | ecosystem: Environmental > Terrestrial > Soil > Riparian zone | place: USA: East River...
CGATCCACCCGCCGCCACGCGATGCCGTCCGACGGCATCGAGCCGGATGACCGGCGACCGCCCGTCGTCCCCCTCGACCAGCACCGCCGCCCCGCCCAGCACATCCTCCAGCACCGGCAATCCTTTGGCGAGGTGGCCCTGAAACTTCATGCCGAGCTTGGCGAGCGAGCCGCCGGCGACGACTGCGACGCGCCGGAATACGCCCGCCGACACGAGGCTGGCGGCGATGACGAGCGCGGGCACCGGAGCCGCACAGAAGTTTTTGACGTCTGCGCCTGAGGCTTCGGTGAGCCCGGCGGACTGGGCCACCGCCTTGGCCATATTCCCGCCGCCGCGCTGGTAGCGATCGCCGATCGCCTCCTCGCCGCAGCCGAGCACGTAGTCGATGGAAGCCGGGTCGATGTCGTGCGCGCGCAGCACGTGGAGCAGCGCGAGTGTCGCCGTCGCTTTGCCGCACAGGTTGTCGAGCAGCACGCCGGCGGCGAGCGCTTCGTCGGCATCGTGCGCCCGCTTGATCGCGCCCGCCACACCCTCGCCAAGAAACAGCGGCAGCGAGCCGGTATCGATGCCGTCGCCGCGCGCCTTCTCGAGGCGGGCGAGGTCGAGTCGCGAGACCAGGGGATGTTTCCCCAGGGCGGCGCCCGCGCGGTCGGCGACCTCTGGTTTCAGCGTCACAAGGCCGAATTCGTCCACGAGAGCGAGCAGACCCAGGAACTCCCCTTCGGGCATGATCTCGCCGTCGGGTCCGAAGCGCGAGGCGTCGCCCTCCAGGCAGTTCGCCCAGGGCCGAGGGGGGAGGTCACGCGGGTGCAACGCACCCAGGTACGCCTGGTGCGCCGGGTAGCTCACCGCATGGCCGAAATCACGCAGCGCGGCAACGAATGCGCGCTCGACCCCGGAATCCTTGGGGAACTCGCGGCTCGGCTTCGAGCCATGGCGGGCGAGCCCGGGAGTGTGGGCGAGCACCTGGCTCGCCGCAGAGATCACAGGGAAGCCGCTCATGTCAGAAGCGGGTCGGGCCGGTGACGTGCGTGGAGACGGCCTTGAGGGCGCGCAGCAGCAGGTCCCGCCGCCAGGCTCGCTCTTCGGCCGGGGGTAGCGAGGGGTCGCCCGTCGGATACGGGATGCCGCGCGTGGGGACGATGCGCACGGCGCCCACGCGCTCGGCCACCGACACGAGGTTGCAAAGCACCGCCGTCGGAATGCCGGCGCGCTCGAGCTCTTTGGCAAGCGTTGACCCGCAACGCGTTCCGGTCCCTCACGTGGCCGTGAGAATCGCCGCCGAGATTCCGGCGCGACGCAGCTCGGCCGCCCACTCCACCCCGAACCGGCGCGCATTCGGCACCGTGGTCCCGTTCCCCGTCGTGACGAGGTACTCGCCGTGCAGTACGCCGATCGCTCCTTCCCGCTCGAGCTCGCGCGCCACGTCGAGCGGCAAGAGGCGATTGGGATCCTGATTCGCCCACACGGTCGAGTACCCGCCATGCACAGAGGCGTACTCGCCCGCTGCTGCCGTGGCCTTTCCTTCGATGGAGTACCGCAGCCACCGGGTCGCGCGCGCGGATTCGAGCCGACCCGGGTTCCCCACCGGGACGAGCCCGCTCTCCGTGACCAGGGCGATGGTCGCTTTCCCCGCGTCGGCGACCGGCGGCGCAGGCGTCACGTGATCGAAGCGCGGGATTGGCACCTCGGCCGGTGCGTCCTCGCCACGGAGCCGCGCGAGCAGGAGATCAACCGCGCGACCCGCGGCGTTACGATCGACCAGCACGTTCCGGCGCGGGATCCGCCCGATCCGGCCATCGGCTTCGGTTAGCGATTCGCCCGCCAGGCGCTTGCGCGCGGCGCGGGCGAGGCGTTCCAGACTCGTTCCCATGTCGCGCACCGAGGCGCCGCTCGCAATGACGACGGCGGCGCCGGCGTCATCGAGCCCCGGGTTGTCCGGGTGCATCGAGGCAACCGCGGCAATGCCCGCTCGCGCGGCCCCCGCGGCCACGCGCGCGCAGGCGACACCGTAGCGACCGCTGGTGGACGCCGGACCGGCAAGGACGATATCCGGACGCTGCTGCGCCACGAGATCCAGAATGGTCGCGACCGCCTCGGGACTCGCCGCCGCGAGATCGTCACCACAGTAGACCGTGGCGACGATCTCGTGATCGGTTCCGAAGAGCTCCTGGAGTTTCTTGCCGGGACCGATGGCGCCCGGCTTTACTCCGGGTGGCGTGCTCGCCGCATTCTCTCCGCCGAACCCTGCGAAGAACTGGTTGAGATAGTGTACGACGCGGCTCATGCCGCCTCGCGGCACGTCAGGCGCCCGGCACCCAACGGCGAGAGTGAGCAATAGAGCACTGCCGTGGGGAGTTCCATCTCGGCAGTCGCGGCAGCGCCGGCCACGTCCACCGTGGCGCCGCCCAGGGCCCGTGCGACCGCCGGCAGGCGCACCACCTCGTCGTAGTTCCCCGTGCTGATCAGCGCGGTGCCGCGCTCAGGCGGCACGACGAGCGACGGCGCCGTCCCCTCGGCGCCCGCCATCTCGGCGAACAGCCCCACCGAGCCGATCCCGAAGTCGACCAGAGCATCGATCTTCAGGGAGATGTCGGCGTCCGCGTTGCCGCCCCCTTCCTTCGTGATGACCACGCCCTGAAAACCAGCCGCGGCGCACAACGCCGCCGCCTGCGCCGCCACGCGTTCCTTTTGCTCCACTTCGACGGGCTCGGGGGCCAGGATCAGCCCGGCGAACTCGAGATCCTTGCCGTCACGGCGTCGCAGCTCGGCGACCACCGGATGGTTCTGATGCATGTAGGTCGGGTTCTTGAGCGCGGGGTGGCCAAATTGGCCACTCACGATCGCACCGTCATGCAGCTCGTTGGGATCGATCAGGATTGGAGACGCAGCGCCGAAGCTCTTCCCGCGCACAAAGACGTCTTTGAAGGTGCCTTGCGTCTGGAGATTCGTGATCGCGCCGATGCGCGGGAGCCCACTGGCGCGCGTGTGTGGGATGGCCGGGAGGCCTACCACGTCGTCCGGCGGTGCGCCGAGTGCCGCCTCGGCGATGAGCGCGGACAGCTTCAGGACGCCCAGGCGAACCGCTGCGTCCACGTTCTCCCACGGCGCGCCCTCTGCGGGAGTGAACTCGACCACGAGGTTGTGCGTGCTTCCAAAGGGGGTGAGGGCAGCGCCGGGCCCTGACATGTCAATCACCGCTTCCTGCGCGCGTGGCAGGTAGCCCGCCGCGATCACCGCGACGCCCGAGAGCACGTGTGTCTCGCCGTGCCCCTGGGATGTCGCGGATCCGAGGAACCCGGGGAAGATTCCTCCCCCGCCCGGCGCCTTCGTGCGCGGCTCAACGGTGTCGAGCACCTTGACGATGCGCGCCGAGTCACCCGGCGAAGCCCATGACACGCGACATTCCGCGATCGCGGCATGCGCGAGTGCGCGGCGTGCATCGGTTGCGGAAACGGTGAGCACGCCCGCGTCGTAGCGAGTCGCGGGTCCGAGGGTCACGGTGGTCACCCGGTGAGAAAGCAGTTTGAGCGCCGAGCCGGCCACTCGCGTACTCCAGATTTTTAGTGGGCCCCAATCATACGACGGGCAGGATGCTGCAGCAATCGCGACGGATCAGGCGGTGCGCGCGCCGGTGTTCAGTCCACCAGCCGCAACGGCATCACGAGCGCCATGTAGCTCGCCGGGTCGTCCCACCCCACGGGCTCGATAGTGGTTGCGCGCTCCGGCGCTTTGAACGTGAACCGGACTTCGTCGGTCGGCATGTTCTTGAGAATCTCGAGCAGGTACATCGCGTTGAACCCGATCTCCAGGGCCTCGCCCTCGTAGGTCACCGCGAGCTCGTCCTGCGCTTCACCGAGGTCCGGGGTCTGGACCGAAAACTTCACGCTGCCCCCGGAGAACGCGAGCCGAATGCGGTGGGTCTGGTCGCTCGCGACCACGCTCATGCGCCGCAGCGCCGCCGCCATCGCCATGCGGTCCACCGTGGCCGCCTTGTCGTTTTCCTTCGGGATGACTTGCTCGTAGTTGGGGTAGGGTCCCTCGATGAGCCGCGAGAACACCAGTGTGCTGCCGGCCCGGAATCCGATATGGTTGTCGCTGCGCGCGATCTCCATGTCGGCGTCGCCGGCCATCAAGCGACGGATCTGTTCCAGCGCCTTCGGGGGCACGATCAGGTCGGCGGTCGAGCCACCGCTCGCGGGCACGTCCATCTTGGCAAGCCGGTGGCCGTTGGTCGCCACCATGCGCATGCGGTCGGGGCGCAACTCCCACAGCACGCCGTTCAAGATCGGCCGGCTCTCTTCGGTGGACGCGGCGAATGCCACGTGCGCCACGAGTTTCTGCACGACGCCGGCGGCGGCCTTCCAGGCGCCGTCGAATTTGACCGCGGGGAACGAGGGAAACTCTTCGCGCGGCAACCCCAGCAATTTGAACTTGGATTTCCCGCATTCGATCGAGACCCGCGACTCGCCGGCCGCGGTGACGCGTACGGGTCCGGTCGGCAGCTCGCGGGCGATGTCGATCAGCTTTTTCGCGGGGAGCGTGGCCGCTCCCTCGACATCCACCTCGGCCGGAACGGTCGTGCTCACCGCGATGTCGAGGTCGGTGCCGGACAGGCGCAGACCTTGCTTGCTTGCCTCGACCAAAACGTTGGCGAGCACCGGAAGGGTCGTCTTGGCGGGGATCGCCGCCGCTACTGCGGCCAGACCCTCCTGCAACTGCTCGCGAGCGATCGTGAACTTCATGCCATCCCGCTGGAATTCGGTGAAGGTAAAGTACCTGCTACTACACTATATAAATAATAGTAGTAGTAGTAGAGACTGGGGGAATGTGTCCAGTCGTGCTAAGCGATGCCGGGGGCAACGACTAACGGCCGCCACCTCATGTGGGCCCGCTGTTGGGACTGTTGGTGGTCCGGTGACAACCGGCCCACGTACGCCTTCTCCCCACGTCGTTCACATTCCCTTCCGCACATGTGCGCTACAGTGCGGACAACTCCTGCCGCGCCATCTCGACGCGCTCTTTGAACGTCCGGTCCCGTATCATCTGCCGCTCGACTTTGTCCACTGAGTGAATCACCGTCGAGTGATCCCGGCCGCCGAATGCCTGACCGATCTCGACGAGCTGCATCCCCAGCATGTTGCGCGCTAAATACATCGCGACCTGGCGCGGAATGGTGAGGGTCTTGGTGCGGACTTTTGAGCGCAGGCCCTCGGGGGTCACGCCCCAGCGGCGCGCCACCACTTCCTGCACGCGGTCGATGCTCGGCGTCGGTTGGTCGGCGTAGCTCGCGCCGTCTTCTCCCTGGCGGATCTTGTCCGACAGGGCCTCACGCGCGAGCTCGATCGTGACCTCGCGATTCTTGAGCGACGCGAAGAGCAGCAACTTGATGATGCAGCCCTCGAGCTCGCGCACGCTCGACCGCACGTGCTCGGCGATAAACCGCAGGACGTCGTCGGGGATCGTCAGCTCGAGGTGGTCTTGCTCCGCCTTCTTCCGCAGAATCGCGATCCGGTGCTCGAGATCCGGATGACCGATGTCCGCTACCATGCCCCACTCGAACCGCGAAATCAGCCGGTCTTCCAGACCCGGAATTTCTTTCGGGGGGCGATCCGAGGTGAGCACGATTTGTTTGTGCGCTTCGAACAGCGCGTTGAACGTGTGGAAGAACTCTTCCTGCGTCATTTCCTTGCCTTCGAGGAAATGCACGTCGTCCACCAGGAACAGATCCACATCGTTGCGGTAGCGGCGCCGGAACTCGGACATCGTGCGGGCGTGAATCGATTCGATCACTTCGTTGATGAACTGCTCAGCGCCGAAATATTGCAGGCGGGTGCCCGGATTGTTCTGCAGCACGGCGTGCGCGATCGCCTGCATCAGATGGGTTTTGCCGAGGCCCGTGGCGCCGTAGATGAACAGGGGGTTGTAGGTTTTTCCGGGTGCTTCCGCGACCGCGTGCGCGGCCGCGGCCGCGAGCTCATTCGATTTGCCGATGACGAAGGTCTGGAACGTGTAGCGCTCGTTGAGCGGTGTCGTCGCGGCCGCCGGCTTGTCCGTGCCGCTGTGAGCGTCGCGCGGCGCGACAAAGAAGTCCATCTGCGGTCGTTGCTGGCGATCTTCCTGAACGCGGAACACGACCGCGGTGGGCCGGCCGAAGACACGCTCCGCCGCCCGGGCAAGCACGCCGGCATGTTTCGACTCATTCCACTCGACGGCGAACTGGTCGGGCGCGCCGACGATGAACCGTCCGTCGTCCAATGCGATCGGCTCCGCAGGCTCGAGCCAGGTGCGCACGGTCGCGTCGGGCAGTTCACGGCGTGCCTCTTCCAGGAGGCGCTTCCAGGCTTCTTTTGTAGACTGCTCCATCGACGATGACAAAGGTGGGAGTTTCGAAGGGCAGCGCGAAGCTATGACCCGCCTGTGGAAAAGTCAACCTTGACCGAGCTGCGCGGCGCGGTGTACGTTTCCCGCCTCACGAGAGGAAAAAAATATGGGTCCGACATACCGTCCGCGTAACCGGCGGCGGATCAACAAGCACGGGTTCCGGGCGCGGATGAAAGACGTGTGGGGGCGTGCGGTGCTTTCACGACGGCGGAAAAAGGGGCGCAAGCGCCTCGTCGTCAAACTGCCGTCCAAGCACCGGAGTCATTAACGGGCGAGCGCTTTCCACGCCGCGCGCGATTGGCGCGCAGCGCGGAGCTCAAGGCCTGCTGGGAAGAAGGGCGTCGTTGGCGCACAACCCACCTCGAGTTGGCGTGGCGCCCCAATCAAACGGGCCACCCGCGGGTCGCATTCGTCGTTCCCCGCTTCCAGTTTACCGCGGTGGCGCGCAATCGCCTGCGCCGGCGCCTCAGGGAAATGCTGAGACGCGAAGCCCTCGCGACACTGCCACCAGTCGATCTCGTCGTGCGCTCCAAACGCGAGGCGTACGCCGCCACGCCGTCAACGCTCCGCGCCGAATTGACGGACGGCGTGAGGCGCATCACGTGAATGCGCGGCGCTGGCCGCGGCTCGTGGTGATGGGCCTGATCCGCGCGTACCAGGTGACGCTCGCCCATCTCATGGTGACGCAGTGTCGCTTCACCCCATCCTGTTCGCATTACACCTTCGAAGCGGTCGAGCGCTACGGGGCGCTCAAAGGGAGCTGGCTCGGCGCGAAACGCATTCTGCGCTGCCACCCTTTTCACCCCGGCGGGTTCGACCCGGTACCCTGAGGTCTCGTGGACCGACGCATCATCTTGGCAATCGTTCTCATGCTCGTGGTCGCCGTACTTCCGAGCATCCTGTTTCCGCCGCAAAAGAAGCCGGTCGGGCGGTCGGTCGGACCGGCGGTCGAAGACACGTCTCGTCCGGCGCCGGCTCCCGACTCCACGTCAGGCGCCTCCCGCCTGACCGGCCGACCGGCCGACCGCTTGACCGCCGCCGTCCCGGCGGAGACGGTCTGGGTCACCACCCCCACGTGCCGCTTCGGGTTCAGCACCGCCGGCGGGCAGTTGGTGATCGCGGAACTGCTCAAGTACCGGTCGTTTGCGCCTCCGGACAGCGGGCGGACGGTGCAGCTCGTGCCGGCCGGTCACCCGGCGTTGGCCCCGCAGCTGGTGGCGGGCGGCGACACCGTGTCCCTGCGCGACTGGCGCTTCGAGCCAAGCGTTCCGGCGCTTCGAGTGGACCCGGAGCATTCGCGACTCTCCTTCGCAGCCGAGCGCCAGGGCGCCCGGGTGACGCTCGACTACGTATTCGACGCCGATGGGTATCGCTTCGAGGTGATCGGCCGGGTCACGGGCCTCGGGCCGACGGGGGCCGTCCTGGTCGTCGGACTGGGGGAGGGGCTGCGGTCCGTGGAAGCGGACTCGATGGATGATTTCCATCACTTTGCCGTGGTTACCAAGGCGACCAAGACCCAGAGTACGGCGTTCCAGTCCCTCAAGCCCGGCGAAGTGAGAATCCTCGATGGTCCGTTCGAGTGGGCCGGGCTCAAGTCGAAATACTTCCTGCTCGCGGCTCTCGCCCTGTCGGAGAACCATCCAAAATTCGCCGGCAGCATCGCGGTGGGCGGCGCGCGGGAGGGTAAGACCGCGACGCGCGCCGCGGTCGCGCTCACGCTGCCCGTCCCGCCGGCCGGCGATTTTCGCTTTCAGGTGTACGTCGGTCCCCTCGAATACCGCCGGCTCGCGAGCATCGGCCACGACCTGGACGACGCCAACCCGTACGGTGGATTCCTGCGTCCGCTCATCCAGCCGGTGTCGAGTCTCGTCGAGAACGTCCTGCTGTGGATGCATGAACGCCTGCACCTCCCGTACGGCTGGGTGCTGATCATCTTCGGCATCGTTGTGCGCCTGGTACTCTGGCCGCTCAATCAGCGGGCCATGGAGTCGAGCATGCGCATGCAGGCGGCCGCGCCGCTGATCAAGGCAACGCAGGATCGCCACAAGGACGACCCCGAGCGGCTGCAGCGGGAGATGCTCAAAGTGTACAAGGAGCATCAGGTCAATCCCTTCGGCGGGTGCCTGCCGATGCTGCTCCCGATGCCGGTGCTGTTCGCGCTCTTCTTTGTATTCGCGAATACGATTGAATTCCGGGGCGTGCCGTTCCTCTGGCTGCCGGACCTGTCGCGCGCCGATCCGTACTACATCATTCCGGTCATGATGGGGCTGTCGATGTTCGTGCTCTCGAAAGTCGGCCAGATGGGCGTGCCGCCGAACCCGCAGGCGAAAACGATGCTGTACTTCATGCCGGTCATGATGACGGCGTTGTTCTTTCGATTCGCGGCGGGGCTGAACCTGTACTACGCCGTCTCCAACATTTTCAGCATTCCGCAGCAGTACCTGATCGCGCAACGGCGGCTGCGGCAGCAGGGCAAATCCACGTAGGAAACGAGGACGGGTGCTGTCGGATCCGATCGTTGCCCTCGCGACCCCACCCGGACGCTCGGCGGTGGCGGTCATCCGCCTGTCGGGCACCAACGTGCGGGATGTCGCAGCGTCCTGCCTGCGCCCGTTTCCCGGCACGCCGCGCACCCTGCAGCGGACGCGGCTGGTCCACGGAGTAACCGGAGAACTGATCGACGAGCCGCTCGCCGTCTGGTACGGCGCGCCCCGCTCCTACACCGGCGAAGACATGGTAGAAGTGTTCACCCACGGCGGGTTGCTGGTGCCCGCCGACGCGGTTGCCGCATTCGTGGCCATGGGGGCCCGCCTCGCCGCTCCCGGAGAGTTCACCCGCCGGGCACTCCTGAACGGCAAGCTCGATCTGCTCCAGGCCGAGGCCACCGCCGACCTGATCGACGCGGGATCTCCCGTCCAGCGGCAACGGGCATTGCATCAGCTCGATCGGGGCCTGTCGCAACGGCTCGAAGCGCTGCGCAGTGAGCTCCTCGCACTCGAGGCGTTGCTGGCATATGACATCGATTTCCCCGAGGAGGATGAGGGCCCGGTGAGCCCGGAGCGTGTCACCCAGGCATGGCGCGCGGTGCGGGACCGCCTCGCTCATCTTCTCAAAACGGCGCCCGAAGGGGAGCGGCTGCACGACGGGGCGTTGCTCGTCATTGCCGGCCGGCCCAACGCCGGCAAATCGTCGCTCTTCAATGCCCTGCTCGGCCGCGAGCGCGCGATCGTGACCGAAATCCCGGGTACGACGCGAGACGCGATCGAAGCGACGGCGGTGATCGAAGGGTTTCCGTTCCGGCTCGTCGATACGGCGGGACTGCGCGCGAGCGACGACCGGGTCGAGAAACTGGGGATAGAGGTGAGCCGGAAATATCTCGAGGCGGCGGACCTGATTCTGTTTTGCGACGCGGGGAACGAGGGATGGGGGACGGGGGAGGGGTCTGAACGGGACGAGTTCCTGGCGAACTGCACCGCCCCTGTCGTGATCGTGCATACAAAGGCGGATCTCCTACCCGTCCCTCGTCCCCCGTCCCCCGTCCCCTTCGTATCCGCCGTCACCGGCGCCGGCCTCGACCTCCTCAAGCGCAAGCTCGCCGAGGTCGCCTTCGGTCATTTGCTGAGCCTGGGCGACGTCGAGCCCGTGGTCACGCGAGCGCGCCATCGCGTCGCCCTGGAACGCGCGCTGAGCGAAGTGGAGGCGTTTCACACTGCGCGGGCGCAGGGAGTGGACGCGGTCGCCGCGGCGACGCACCTTCGAGCGGGTGTCGGCGCGTTGGACGAACTGATTGGGGCCGTGACGCCCGACGACGTACTCGAGCGCGTGTTCGCGACGTTTTGCGTGGGGAAGTAGCGCTATGAACGCCTCACAGGGGGAGCCGGTGATGGATTACGAGGGGGGTGCGAGCCCAGCGATGCGGTCGCCGGAGTGCTGGCTCGCGGCGTTGCGGATTGCCGTCGGGGCGTGGTTTGCAAAGGCGCTATTCACCAAGATGAGCGTCGCCTTGCTGTGGGGTTTCCTCCCGGTCCCCACTGCCTCCGATCGCTGGATCCATCTGCTGCCGATTCTGATCGCGAAGTACGCCGAGGGGAATCCGCTTGAGTTCTTCAAGAACTTCCTGCTGACCACCGTGGTCTCGCATGGCGCGCTGTTTGCGCAGCTGACGGCCTTGGGCGAGGCAGCGGTCGGGGTGGGCCTCGTGTTGGGCTGCTGCACGACGCTCGCGTCCGCGATCGGCTTGGTCTTGGTCCTGAACTATGGCCTCGCGGTGTATTGGCAGAGCCCGGCGCAGCAGGGCTTTCACTACGTCCTGGCCGTGACACTGATCGTGATTCTCGCGACGCACGCCGGCCGCCGGTGGGGCGTCGATGGCTGGGTGCGCGCGCGCTTTCCACGCTCCCTGCTCGCCCGCCTGCCGCTGGGCTGACCGGTTTCAGGGCACGTACAGCACTTCGCATGGGCGCTCGCCCACGGCGACAGTGGCGACGACCTGCAGGCTCGCCGTATCGATCACCGACACCGAGTTGGATTTCCCGTTCGCCGTGTAGAGACGCCGCGCGTCGGGTGACAGGGCGATCCCCCATGGCCGTAACCCGACCGGAATCCGTGCAATCACTGAATCACCCACCGCGTCGATCACGCGCACGCTCGCTCCAGCTCCCTCGGTGATGTAGGCCGTCCGGCCGTCCGGTGTGAAGACCACCCGCACCGGCTTGGTCTTGCCGTCGCCGATCGGGAACTGCTTGAGCACGCTGTCCCGGCCGGCGTCCACGACGGAGACGTCGCCGCTGGCTTCGGCGGTAACCCAGGCGCGCCGGCCATCCGGCATGAAGCGGACGGTGCGGGGGTTGTGCCCGACGTCAAACGTGTGGAGCACGGCTCCGGTCTTCGCGTCGATGACGGTCACACTGTTGTTCGTCTCGGCCGTGACGTAGAGCTTGGCGCCATCCGGCGATACCGCGATTCCCTCGGGCTCGACGCCGACCGGGGTCGAGAACAGCATGGTGCCCGTCGCGATTTCGATCGCGCTTGCCTTGGCGATCTCCTCGTTCGAGACGTACAGGACCTTTCCGTCCGGGCTGAGCGCCACGAGCTCCGGATCGGTGCCGGCGGGAATCGTCTTCACCATTGCCCGTTTCGCGACGTCCACGACGCCGATGGCGTTGTCTTCCCCGAGGGCGACGTACACCGTCCGGCCGTCGCGGCTCAACGCCATGCCGCGCGGTCGCCGGCCGACAGGGATCGTTGCCAGGACGCTGTCGCTCCGGGTCGAGATGACGGCGATGGTGTTGTCCTTCTCGATCGTTGCGAACACGACGGGCTCGCGCGCCGGGTGGGTGAGGACCAGTCCGGTTGAGCACAGCGCGGCCCACACGGTCGACAGATGCGTCATGACGGTTCTCCCGGGCTCATTCGTTGAACTTCGCTTGCTCCACGTGGAGCGCCTTGTCGAGGCCACGGATCGTTTCGCGGCCGCGGATGCGCCGCATGTCGGTCTCCGCCAGATCTGCGCCGGTGAGATCCGCGTCGGTGAGGTTCGCCCCCGTCAACACGGCACGCGTGAGGTTCATCTTCCGCAGGTTCGCGCCCGTGAAATCGGCCTCCGTACAATCCGCGTCGGCGGCGTCAGTCCGCATCAGGCCCATGGGCTGGTTGCCCGGGTCGGCGCCGAGGTTGGCGCCGGCCAGCCGGGCTCGCACCAGCCTGGCGTGCCCCAGGACCGCGATTACACGGGCATGCGTGAGATCGGCATCGGACAGATCGGCGCCCGTCAAGATCGCCGCGAACAGGCTGGCGTCGCGCAGCACGGCGTGGCGCAGGTCCACGCGGTACATCACGGAAACATCGAGGTTCGCGCCCGTGAAGTCCGCGCCGGTAGCGACGGCTTCGGTGAGGGTCGCCGAAAACAGCTGCGCGCCGGCAAAGTTGGTTCGCACCAGTCGGCTGCGGGACAGGTCGGCGCGCTTGAAGTCCACACCGCCCAAATCCAGCCCTGAGAGGTCCTTGCCGGCGAAGCTGGCGGGGTGCTGCGGTGTGGCCGCCGCGAGGGCGGCGAGAACCTCTTCCCGCGTCAACCGCTCGCCCGGAGCGGGCGCGGCGGAATCGTGAGCGACCAGGCGGCGCGACAGCGCGAGCATCGCTTTCGGGAGCAGGTCGGTGATGTTGCCCTTGATCTCGAACTCCTCGTGATGCACGGCATGCCCGGCCGGGACGTCCACCATCGTGGCGTACAGGAACCAGATCAGGTTGCTCAGCTTGCTCACCTGTCCTGTCACGACGCGCTCGACGCCAAGCGCCCGTCCCAGGCGCACGGCGCAATCCACGTCGCCGCACTCCCGTGAGGTCGTCCCCAGGCGTGCGAGCCCCGCCACCACACGCGGCGCGGGCACGGGGTCGTAGCGGCCGCTCGCGGCCAGATCGTCCGCCAGCCAGTCCTCAGGGGATTTGCCGCTGGCGCTGAGGCGCGCGCGCATGGCGTCCAGGTCGGGGGCGGCGCTCGCGTCCACGGCGACGATCTCGACGACCGCCACCGTGGTCCGGGTTGCCGCCGGCATCTGGTACGGCCCGGCGGGGGGCCAGGGGACCATGAGGGCCGCGATCGCAGCGGCCCAGAACTGGGTACGCGCGTTGTTGGTCGTGCGGGCCTTACGGCTTCGCCACGTCTGACGCCCGGTGCGGCCTTCCCGGAGGCAAGCTGCCGTCGCTGCGCAGCTTGACGTACGCGTACAACTCCTCGATCTGCGTGCTGTCGAGCAGCGTCTTCCAGCTCGGCATGCCCTTGGTTGTCCGTCCGTCAATCGCCGTGCGGATGAACACGTCGTGGGTCACGTTGCCTTCAGGCCCCACCGAATGTCGCAGGTCCGGGGCGAGCTGACCGCCGAACGCATCGACGCCGTGGCAGCGGAAACAGTATACGTGGAACCATTTCCAGCCCTGGTAGGCCGCGTCTGAGATGAGCATCGAGTCAGGTGGCGCTGTCCCGACATTTCGGAACAGGGGAGCAGGAGCGGGATCGGGTACCGGCCTCGAGGATGAGCGCACCTCGTGGAGCGGCACGTTGTAGTCCCGCAGGATGCCGAGGATCTCCGCCCGGTCCTTGTCGATCACCGAGTCGAGCTGCGCGGCGAGCGCCTTGTCGGAGTGCCGCACGCCCATCGCCATATCGAATCCGAAGATCATCCCCGAGGCGGCATCGGAATCGGGCAACGCGACGAGCGTCAACGGCACCGGCGCCCGTTTGGCCCAGTAGCCGGCCAGCGGACCCCACACGATCGCGACGTCGATGCTGTCGTGCGCGACGGCGTTGATGATGTCTTCGGGATGGTCCTTCGTGGGGTCGAGGAAGTTGTAGAACCCGACGAGGTTCCCCACGACGCCGCGCGCGCTGAGCGCATGGGCGGGCGGCGTGTTGGTATAGTCGTACCCGATGAGGTTCACGCCGATCTTCAGGTGTTTGAGGATCGTGTCGTCGAGCGAGGTGATGCGAAGGTTGCGATCGGACCGGTAGACGAATTGGTAGGCGGACCGGTAGTAGGGCTTCGTGGTGCGGACCGGGTCGAACCCCACCGGAACCCCGACGATGACGTCGCACAGCCGGGCGGAAAGCGAATTGCGGATGAACCCGCGGCGATGCGGCCACCAGAAGTTCTGGACGGAGTATCCGAGATCCCGGGCGACGATCCGCGCCACCTTGTTCTCGAATCCTTCTTCTTTGTCGTTGGAGAACGGCAAATCGAAGGGGTCGGCACAGATCCGCAGGACGGTATCTGGGGTCGCCGGTGTGCTGGCCAATAAACCGGCCGCGAGCACCGTGACCAGAATCGGTGCGGCGAGCCTCAATGGACGACGCGCATTCATGGTGTTCCCCGCCGAGCAAAGATGGTAGGGGGACAGGGACAAGTAGGGGCATGACATGTCATGCCCCTTACTACCCCGGGTGCCGCGAGGTAGGGCATGTGCATGCCATGCCCTACCTCGCTCACGTCTCAGAGTGAGAAGACGGTCAGAATCCCACCCTGGTTGCTGAAGTTGCCGGCGTCACCGAACGCGCCCAGCGCGCCCAGACCGGCCGTGGGATCCTCGGGTCCGATCCCTGCGGCCACGCCGATTCCCGCCCAGCCACCGACGCCGGAAAGGATGGCGACGTACTGTTTGCCATCGGGGCCGATATAGCTCATCGGGTTGCCGATGATCCCGGAACCGGTCTTGAACTTCCACAACTCCCTGCCGGTGGACTGATCGACAGCCTTCAGCCACCCCTCCATCGTTCCGTAGAAGACGACGCCGCCGGCGGTTGCCAGCGCGCCACCGTAGGCCGCGAGGTTCTCGTTGATCGACCACTTCACGGTGCCGGTGGTTGCGTCCCACGCGATGAAGCGGCCGCGGCTCGACTTGGTGGGTGGGGTGCCGTAGCCGTCCGGGCCCGGGAACATGCGCACGATCGCCCCCACGTAGGGCTGCCCGGCTGAGTACTTCACTTCGACGCCCTCATAGTCCATGCAAATGTGGTTCGTCGGGACGTAGAAGAGGCCGGTCTGCGGGGAGTACGCCGCCGGCTGCTGATCCTTGAAGCCGATGGCGGCGGGGCAGATGCCCTCGGTGTTCTTCCGCGAGGTGGTGCCGTACTGCGAGCTGCGGATGGGAACCCCGCTCGCCAGGTCGATGCCCGTCGCCCAGTTGACGGGTCCGAACGGCTTCGCCACCAGCACCTTCCCGTTGGTCCGGTCCAGGGTGTAGCCAAAGCCGTTGCGGTCGAAATGCACCAGCGCCTTCACCGGCTTCCCGCCGATCGTGAGGTCGGCCAGGATCATCTCGTTGACGCCGTCGTAGTCCCACTCGTCATGCGGCGTCATTTGATAGACCCACTTCACTTCCCCGTTGTCCGGGTTGCGGGCCCAGATCGACATCGACCACTTGTTGTCGCCGGGGCGCTGATCGGGGTTCCACGTGCCGGGATTGCCCGAGCCGTAGTAGAACAGGTTCAGGGTCGGATCGTAGGAATACCAACCCCACGTCGTCCCGCCGCCCCGCATCCATTCATCGCCCTGCCACGTCGACACTCCCAGATCTTTCCCCTGCATCGTCGGATAGTTGGCGTTGGGTACGCCGGTGATCTTCACGTCGGCGTCAGGACCCGTGCTGTAGCCGCGCCAGATTTCCTTCCCGGAGTTCACGTCGAATGCGGTCACCCGGCCGCGCACGCCGAATTCGCCGCCTGAGATTCCCGCGATCACCACGTCGTGGACGACGAGCGGGGCGTTGGTCATTGTCGAGCCCTGCTTGTAGTCCGCGTTGGGAACGCGCCAGAGCTGCTTGCCGGTTTTCGCATCGAGCGCCAGGAGGTCACCCGCGAGCAGCTCGATGAACAGCTTGCCGCTGGGGTGATAGGCCAGTCCCCGGTTTACGAGATCGCAGCATGCGATCGGAATCGCCTCGGCGGGTTGCGTCGGCACGAACTTCCAGATCAGCGGCGCGCCGGGTTTCGCCAAGTCCAACGCGTACACGATGTTCGGGAACGGCGTGTGGACGTACATCACGTTCCCGATCACGAGGGGGGCGCCTTCGTGACCGCGCAGTACGCCCGTGGAGAACTGCCACGCGGCGTGCAAATTCTTGACGTTGATCTTATTGATCTGAGTGAGTGGGCTGTAGCGCTGCAGGTCGGCCGTGCGACCCGGCATCGTCCAATCACCCTGCATCGGAGCCGCGGCACCAGCCTGGGCTCCCGCAACTGCCGTCACCGCGAAGAGGCCTGCGGTAATGCCGCCGGATATCAGTTTGAAGCGGTTCATAACTGACCTCGTGATGTCTGAGGAAGAGGAACCATGATCCACGCATCTTGCCTGTTCGAGTTGGGGCTGCGCTCTCAACAGGCGACAGGGCATGCTGACTACTCCCTCTGGATACGACCGATAGGAAAGTTGGTTATACCCACCCGTCCGGGGAGCGTCAAGGAGTCAAAAAATGCGTGTTTTCAGGGCGAAACGGGGGGAGTACCCCACCCGACTCTCGCTCCCTCCGAGCTGAATGGCCCTTCGTAGACGGTGCCCCCCGGTCCCACAACCCGCCGCGCCCGCTCGGCCAACTCACCCGCCACGCGCGAGTCGGCAACGAGCCCGTACACTGCCGGCCCCCACGAACTCTGCCCGACGCCTGCCGCCCCCCAGTCGCGCAGGCGTTCCACCCACGCCGTGCTCTGCCCCGGCGCGAACACTCCTCCCTGCGCGGCGGCGAACCAACTGCCTGTGACCCGCTGCACCTCACTTAGCGCGGCACCGAATTCCGCCAGGTCGCCTTCGGCGAGGGCGGGGAGGATCTGCATCAGCACGAGATGCGCCACCCGTTCGACCGCGTGCCCGTCGGGCGCGGGGAGGCGCGCGAACGCCGCCGCCTCCTCGTCCCCCGACAACCCGGCTGTCCCCTGAGGCACCACAATGACGCACCGCCACGTCTCCGGCATCGGCAGGCGCGCCAGCAACGGGGCGACGCCGGTGTCGTCGCGGCGCCGGCCGCCTTCGAGCACGAATCCGCCGTGCGCGAAGGTCCACGTGCCGATCGCGGAGCGATGCCCTCGGCCCACTGCCCTGGCGAGAGCAGCCGCGCCGGTCGCGAGTCCATACAGCTCGGCGAGCGCCCGCGCGACCGCAAGCGCCAGCTGGGTCCCGGAGCCGAGGCCCGCATGTGCCGGGATCGTGCGGTGCAGGCAGATCTCCGCTCCCCCGTCCAGGGTGTGGTAGGCGAGGAAGCGGCGCGCGAACTCAGCAGCGCGTTCGACCTCGGTGGGCGGGCCTTCGACCGTGAGCGTTGGTGCGGGTCGGGCCTCCAGCAGCAGCGACGGCGACGGAACGGCCGCGCCGATGCCGCCAAACCGACGCCCCAGGTCTCCGCGCAGATCGAGCACGCCGAAGTGCAGGCGCGCTGGAGCTTCAACGAACACCGACGGCGCCGCCGCTTTCATCGCGCCGCCGGTTGCGGGGGCGGCGGCACGCGCACATACTCGGTGAGCAACTCCATCGCCTCCCGCTCCCGCGGGCCGGCGGTCTTGTCCACCAGCGTTTGCAGGCGCGCGAACTCCAGCCGGATCTCCTCGGCTGGGAGCAAATGCGTGCGGGTCGCGAGGATCGCGGCTTCGAGTACGGCGTGTCGCGCCCGGTTGAAGCCGAGGAACTCCCGCAGCACCCCGCGGTGCACGACCGTCGTGACGACGCGGGCGCGCGGCGGCGTCGCGTCGATATCGCGGACTTCGAACTCGCGCCACGAGCAGGCGGCTTCGAGCACCATGCCGCGCACCACGCTGGCCGGCACCACGGGGAACTGAACGTCCAGGATCGCCGCCTGGGCGAACAGCATCACGTCGTCGGTGAGATTGACCACTCCGACGCCGGTCGAGCGCAGGTTCCGGTACGTCGCGGTCTCCAGGAACGGCTTGATTAGGATCTCGTCTTCGCCCCACTCCACGCCCATCGGGGCGCAGTTCACGGCTCCGGCGGGATCCTGCGTGGTGACGATCGTTTCCAGGATCATCGAGCCGCCTCCACGGGGACCGGGGCCCGCAAGCCGTCCGCCTCCCGGGGGAGCTGGTCGCCGCGCGAGGCTGCACCCCGGAAGAACCGGTCGAGCAGGCGGTAGCCATGCTCGGTGAGTACCGACTCTGGATGGAACTGCAGCCCCACCACGGGATGCCGCTCGTGCTGGACCGCCATGATCTCGCCGTCGTCGGCGGTGGCGGTCACCTGCAACTCCCGTGGCACGTTCGCCCGGGCAATGGCGAGCGAGTGATACCGGGCCGCCAGGAAGGGACTCGGGAGTCCGGCAAGAATGCCGCGACCGTCGTGATGGATGCACGAGGCCTTGCCGTGCATCGGGCGACCCGCGCGAACAATGCCGGCGCCGTACGCCGCGCCGATGCACTGGTGGCCCAGGCACACCCCGAGAATCGGGATCGCGGCGCCCAGGCGGCGCACGACGTCGGTCGAGATGCCGGCTTCGGTGGGCGAGCACGGCCCCGGAGAGATCACGATGTGTGAAGGTGCGAGC
>Ga0193727_1000300_pt1 | contig 18403 bp, 14 predicted proteins | sample H2c2metaG_FD_143051 | JGI IMG/M metagenome (GOLD analysis project Ga0193727, IMG submission 143051) | Soil microbial communities from a riparian zone of the East river system, Colorado, United States - H2c2 | ecosystem: Environmental > Terrestrial > Soil > Riparian zone | place: USA: East River...
TCGCAACGAAGGGTATTGTGCGCCCTTTGCTCAGCGAGACCAGTCCAAACATGGCGAACCCAATCGCTACGGCCTGACGCGTATAGCCCATACCTACAACAATCAACAAGTATGGAACGGCAACAAGCAGCGCCAGCCAGGGATTTGGCAGGCTCCGGCAGAAGCGATAGGTGCCAACCATCATTACCGAGGCGCAAGCCAGATTGACCACATAAATGCTGCCCCCCAGTTGCGCCACGATCCAATCCAGCGCTTCATAACCTGGATCCTTGAACGTGAGGGCATCCAGGAAGTCGAGTTTGGCGATGTAGTCGAATTGCGGAAGATAGTTGTACCAATCGCCTCCGACCTGATGCCGCAGCCCCATAAATATCGTAAAGACTGCGCATACCGAAACAAACATCATCCGACCCTGGGAACGCACCATCGGCATCGGCGCAAGAACGCCGATCAATGGCAGCCAAAACATCGCCCAGTAGGTCAACATTGGGCTTCGCGCCGCGCATCCTCAAGCCACGCCTGAAACATCAGCACGGACCAGAGACGAAAGCCGAACGATGCTTCGCCTCGCTGATGCTGCAGCCACGCCGAACGGATGGGAACAGGATCCAGGAATCCCTCCTCCCGCAACCTGTCTGCTGCAAGAAGTGTCTCGGCCCAGTCGCGCAAAGGTCCACGCAACCAGTCATCCAAAGGAATGCTAAAACCCATTTTTGGCCGGTCCATCAATTCGCGTGGAAGGTGCCGATTCAGAAGCTGGCGCAGCACAGCTTTACCTTCTCCGCCGTGGATTTTCATCGACAACGGCATGCGCCAGGCGAACTCCACCACCCGATGATCAAGAAACGGTGCACGCGTTTCCAACGAAGCCGCCATTGATGCTCGGTCTACCTTCACCAAAATGTCGTTTGGGAGGAAGCTCATCGTATCGACCGCCATCATCCGGTGCTCCGGCTCGACGACTCTCGGCCAAGTCTCACGGCACGAAATTGCCGTCGGTCGATTCGCAGAGCCGATAACGATTTTTTCGGCTTCGTTCCATTCGTTCACCAACGCCACATAGAGATCATCCACGCTATCCACATAGCGCAGGCGCTGGGCGAGCTTGTGCACTTTGTGACCCAGCTGCGTAACATTCAGCAGCGCAGCAATCGGCCGTGCAAACCGATCCCATTGTGAAACAGAAAGGCTCCCAAGGATTCGACCAACTTGTTGACGCATGCCAAACGGCAGCCATCGCATTACATTCCAGACCCGCGGGGCGAATATATAGCGGTTATAGCCACCGAACACCTCATCGCCGCCGTCGCCACTCAGCGCTACCGTGACATGTTGTCGGGCCAGCGACATGACCAATGCTGTCGGCAATTGCGAACTGTCGGCAAATGGCTCGTCGTAAATTTGCGGGAGGCGGGGAATTTCATCGATCACACGCAAACCGCTGATGAACAACTCGGTGTGATCAGTGCCCAGGTAGCGTGCCACCTCCGCGGCATGCACTGATTCGTCAAATGCCTTTTCGTGGAAACCGATGCTGAAAGTCTTCACGGGCCGCGTAGACTGAGCCTGCATCAACGCGACGACCGTGGAGGAGTCAATGCCACCCGAAAGGAGTGCCCCTAGCGGTACGTCGGCCAGCATCTGACCCGCGACCGCGTTGCGCAACAGATCTTCCAGGGCGAGGACCGCATCGTCCCCTTTCAGATCGGTGAGGTTTCGCTGTCCCTCTTCGACGACGCTGGTCAAGGACCAGTATGCGGCAGGAGCTGCGTCAGTCTGGCCCGTGTGAAGTGTGATCCGGCTTCCCGGTTGCAACTTGTGGATACCACGCCAGATCGAGTAGGGCGCCGGAATATAGTTGTGCCTCAACAAGAGCGCCAGCGCATCTCGATCGACAACACGTTCGAAAGCCGGATGACCAATCAAGGCTTTCAACTCCGAGGCGAAGAGCAGTACACCGTTCTGCCAACCGTAGTAAAGGGGCTTCTCACCCAAACGGTCGCGTGCAAGTGTGAGTGTGCGCTCCGCACGATCCCAAAGCGCAAACGCGAACATGCCTACCGTCGCCTTGAGGGTCGAATCGATTCCCCAGCTCTCGATGCATGCCAGCAGGACTTCAGTGTCGGAATGTCCTTTCCAGCTCGGCCCGTTGCCGCCTGCATCCAGTTGCTGCCTCAAGGTCTGATAGTTGTAGATCTCGCCGTTGAAGACAATGACGAATCGCCCGCTGGCCGACATCATTGGTTGATGTCCTGCCGGCGAAAGATCGAGGATGGACAGGCGTCGGAATGCCAACGCGATGCCCTGCTCCGCGTCGACCCAAACGCCTGAGTCGTCCGGCCCCCGGTGCACAATTCGCTCCGCCATCCGCGCGGCCAACGCGGACATGTCTTGCTTGTCGATACGACTGGTTTGCCAGAAACCGGTCAGACCGCACATCGCACGTCCTCGGCACGAGCAGTTGGCCCAGCCATATGCTGAACAATTGCCGCTTCGTCACTCGACTTCCTATTCACACTTGTATCCGATGGCGCACCAATATGGGGGGCTTGGCGAAAAGCGCACTTCTCGAAGTCCAGCCCCGGTAAGCATTGCGCAAATCTCCTGCTTGCTGAATCTTTGCTCGAGCGGCGTACCAAAACGATCTCGGGAGTCGGTTCGCATCGTATAAAAGCTGTGCTTTCGGTAGTAGGACAGAGGCAGACCGTCCACGTTCAGCCCAAGCATCTCTGCGAATCGCGCGGTTCGCGCCAGGGGAAAGTAGACGGTCAAGGCCAGAATATCGGTGACCGCATGCTTCACTTTTGGCGGCAAGCGACATATCAAGCGTCGCATCAGGTCTGCACAACGCCACGTCAGCCGATACAGTGTGGATCGGTTGTCGAAAGCATAATAAAGATACACGAGGAAAGGGGCTCCAGGCTTCAACATCTCCACACAAGATCTCACGGCCGCCGCCGTATCAGGAACATGATGCAGAACGCCGAGCGAGTAACCGAAATCCTGGCTATTCGGAGGCAAGCATCTTTCGTCCACCGATGCGGAGTGAAAGCTTACGTTCTCCCGTCCGGCCAGGTTACGTCGGGCGACGTCAATCGCTCGAGACGGGTCGATGCAATGCAAATGACCAACCCGCGGCGCAACGCGCCCCGCCCAGCGACCACTCCCACAGCCCATGTCAAAACCTTCGGCATTCCGCGGCAATTGAGTCCACGGAAATATTGCAAAATAGTCGACGAATATCTTGTCGACCTCTTGTTCGGACATATCCGATTGGTCAAACCGCATCCACTCATCGCTGAAACTGGCGACAGTCTTGGGATCAATGTTGGGCATATTGCCTTGCGGCTCCAAATGGGGCGGACTTCATCCAGGTCGACACACCGACCTGGCGGGATTACGGAGTGGAACTTCGCGAAAAAGAAAAGGGAGTCACGTTGCCGCTTCTGCATTGATCCGACCTAGGACGCTCATGTAGTCAACCCGACCGTCCGCTTCACCATCGTCCATCCGGACTTCAAGCGGATTTCCTTCGGCCCGTCGTGCGCATCGGTTCGAAACCGGCGTCTGCCTCTTGGGTTCACCCTAACGGTTCTAGTGCAAACTGACTACCTTCTCAATAAGCCGCTCCCAGGTATCCAGCACCATGTCGAGATCGAACATGTCTCGCAGCCAGTCGGTCGATGCGCTTGAGAGACGCTGCAATTCTTGTGGGTCGGCCATCAGTTTCTCCAGTGCGATGGCGAGCGACTCTATCCGGTTTGCACCGGTGACCAAGATACCATTTTCATTGTCCTTGATTACTCTGTTTGTACCAGGGCAATCTGCAAAACCAACTGCCGGAAGCCCATGCAGCAGGGCTTCAACGGTCGCAAGGCCAATGCTTTCATATGTTGACGGCATGACGAACAGATCGGCACGCGCATATTCCTGGCTGACGTCCGCAACCGCGCCGACCAGCATTACTTGTTCAGCAAGCCCAAGTTCACGTACCTGAGATTCAAGAGTACTCCTGAGTGTGCCATCACCGACTATCCTCAGGTACCAGTTCGGGTGGCGCGAAGCAATACGAGCGAACGCGGAAATCAAAGACACATGATTCTTCTGCGCCACGAGCCTTCCGACCGTCAATAGGGTCACGGTAAGCCCCTTCCCCTTCTCGTGCTCGGAAGAATTGCGCTTTATCGGAGCTGTCAACGAATTCGAGACCACTACCATTTTTCGACGCAGCCACCAGCCAAACGAAACCAGGATCTGCTGCGAAACGACCGTTATTCGCACGGCCAGGAGCGGCATCAGTAACAACGAACACCTTTCGACCCATCGATCCCGGTAGTGCTCCGGACCGATGTGTTCGCTGGCTATCATCGGTATCGGCGATCCGATCAACGCAATCCCCAGAGGCAGGTAGGTACTGTTGAGGAATGCCACGACCACGTCGGGCCGGATTCCTGACAATGCGCGGCGAAAGCGCACTATCCGACGAATGACGTCCAGCAACGTGGATTTGCCCGCAACGTCTCCCAAGCCGAGTTTGATCTGTCGGACTGAACGGTCCAACTGATAGTAGGGAGGCACCTCCTCATGATCGCTCGATATCAGCGTAACGGTGTGGCCGCGGGCAGCGAGGCCCGACGCAACGTCGCTTAGAACGCGCTCGGCACCGCCCCCCTTGATCCCAAGCGCCTTGATTGCGAATACTATATTCACCGCGGAAACATCAGATGATCAAGACCTACATTCCGAGCACGCTGCGATGCTTTTCCACAACTCGATCTTCTGTGAACGGCTTCACCGCTTCGTCGAGACTCTCCTGCGACATGGGTCGCTGAAGCGCCAACTCGATCGCATGCGCCATTGCCGCGGGATTGCGCATCGGGATCAAGTGACCAATCTGGCCGCCTTTCAGAACTTCCCTCGGCCCTGTCGGACAGTCAGTCGCAACTGGGGTGCAGCCACAAGCCATAGCCTCAACCAATACGTTCGGTAATCCTTCGGCGTAGGAAGACAGCACAAAAACTCGAGACCGGCTGAAATACTTCAGTGGATTCTGCTGAAACCCGGGCAAACGCACGCAATCCGCCAGCCCGGAAGTCTCGATGAGTCCTTCAAGGTCCGATCTCCTGGGCCCTTCACCCAGTATCACGAGCCTGGCCGGCATTCGATCAGTAACAATCTTCATCGCGAGAATCAGATCGGCAAAGCCTTTTCGCCCGGACAGCGTCCCAGCAGAAATTACAACCGGAATGCTCGCATCAGACAGCCAAGGATCGTCGACAGGTTCGAGCATCCGTTGCCGCATATCCGAGTCGCAAATGACGTTGTAAATGCACTCGTACTTCGACGGACCAAGTATCGCCTCGTATTCTTTCACCATGTCCTCAGAAACGCATACAAGAGAATCAATCCGCCTGCGCAGGAAGATACTGAACCATTTCAGGAACCATTTTTTCGAGAAAAGCCTGTTCGAAAATACCCTGTAGGGCGTGATGCGGGACGACGCGCTGATCTTGACCTTGGAGCGCGCAAGAATTGCCGCGATCGTCACAATCGCATTGAGATGATCCTCGGCACTGAAAATCACGTCCGGCTTCATCCTTCGGATATAGGAGAAAACAGGCAGGAACATCTTGTACGCGCGCGGGACATTCAAATTCACGACTTTGATGCCCTCCATGACAGGCAACGAGAGCCCGTTCGGGACATATCCGATTATGAATTCGACGCAATACCCGCGACGGTGGAGGGCTTTTGCCAGACGCATCTGCGCAAGCGGCACACCGGAACCGTGATGCTGCGCAATAAAGAACGCTATTCTCTTGGACATCTTCAAATCTTGCAGGTAACTGGGTCATGAAAGATTGGGCTTCGCTATACCTCAACGAACTCCAAATCCATGATGGTGCTCCATTGCTGGGGTTGTGACGATCCGTCCTTGAGCTTCTTCTCGCGAAACACGTTTGCGAGATCCAACGGGACAGATCCGGGGTCGAGCAGGTCTCCGCGCACAAAAAACGCGTTCACACCATTCTCGCTTGTTTCGACCAATCTATAGCCATTCCTGTCACATAGATTCTTCAGCGCGGCCAATGAAGCGCCGAAATACAATCCGCTAGCATGCTTTTTGAATCGGCGAAAGCTCTGTTCATAGGGCACTGAAATTGAGCGCATTCCAAACGAGGAATTGTATTCGCAAATTATCATGGCCGGCTTGATACTTATCAGGCTCCGCAAGAACCAATAGTCGTTTCCGTCCACGTCAATTGAAAGGATGCCGATATCGCGCGTGGCGGCATAGGCCTCGATCACGTCGAGATTGTTGAGGTCGAGCCATAAGTGCTTGCACGTCATGTTGGCAGGAAGGACTTTTCGTGCGAGGGCCACATTTCTGCCATCGCCATCGATCAATAACCCTTGCCAATCATCTATCAGGCGGGCGCAGTTGAACTCCCATGCTCCGAAACCAAACTCGATAAAAACCTTGGGAATGGCATAGGTGTTCGCGAGCCTGGCGATTATCTCCGCCTCGTTGCTCTGTGATCTGGGCCAGCCCGACTTCTTCTTGTAATACGCCCACAGGTAGACCAGAGGCGTAGCCTTCACGAAATTCTTAACTACATCAATCAATTTCATTCGTCGCCGGCGCCCCATATTGCCCCACTCAATCCTTCGTTGATAACAGCGTCTCCGACCCGCATGCCGGAACTCGACATCGAGCGCGCATCCGAACTCTTTGCCCCAACAACACCCGGCCGCGGCAGACTAACTCTGCACAATCGCGGCAATCCTCTCCTTAAAAGCGGAATACGAAAACGTATTCTCGTAAATCTCGCGCAGAGCCGGATCTTTCGTATCGTCAATGGTGTTCTCCGCCTCCCCGATTGCCGCAACGAAATCGTCCGCCGTCTTGCACACCCAGCCAGCACGACTTGCCACGTCCTCATAGCCTGAAAATGCCTCAGGTGTTCCTACGATCTTCTTGCCGAACATCAGGGCCTCAGCAACCTTCGTCTTCATGCCAGACCCGTCGAAGATTGGTGCAATGGCAAAGTGCGCGTCGAGATACCATGGAGCGACGCTATCGACTGCGCCTATCACCTCGACCTTCCCCTCACGCTCCAGCTGATCCCTCAATCCTTCGAAACCCGTCCCGACAACGCATACCCTGATTTGAATTCGAGGAGCCACATGGTCGACGAACCACGTAATGCCCGCCAAATTCGCATAAAACGTACCGCCTACAAATAACGCGAATCTGCCGCGACTGATCTCTTTGGCGCGGCCGTCGCTCGCTGGCGCCTTATCGCGGAGTCCGATGGCCGACACATGCGTGGCCGCGCGCCCATAGATTTTGCAAAGCAACGCACTATCGCGCCTGCTCAGGGAAATGACCTTGCTGCTGCATCGTACTGACCTCCTCTCTGCTAGGTAATTGACCCACAAGACAGCCAGGGCACGAAGTGTTCTCGACTGCCTGAAGGCGCCCCAAAAAAATCGTGACTCCACATTATGGAAAAACGTGATGACTTCGACATGCGGCAGCTCTCTCCTGAGCCGTCTCACGAACAATCCCAGATTTGACCCGTCGACAAATACCTTCGCATAGCAGTTGTCCCGGACCATCTGCAGTGTCGCGTCCAACACCATCGGGTTCAACCCGTCAATGTATCCCCGGAATGCGTTGACGTAGGAAACAGCGCCGCGCAACGGGGATTTTGATAGCTCTACAATCCCCAGATTGCTTCCGTAAAGTTCAAATAGAACATCTCGATTCAGCCGCGATAGAAGCGCCCGTCCACCTGCAGGTTCGTCCTCGTTGGCGTTGGTGACAAGCAACATCTTCGGTTGTGATCGCGCACCGGCGCGAGACGACTCAGCGCCCGACGTGCTCGTAGCGGCGTTGCATTTCTTCATCACGATCTAGGCAGGCAGACTGGAAAAATGTCGTATCGGCAAGACGCCCATTGATTCGGCACCATGCCATAAGGGGAGCAGAATCGCAGGTAAAGGCAGGCTTTGAAATAACCCAGTTTTTAAAAACACATGCTGGCGTTCTTTACCACCTCGTTCGACTGGATGTCGCCAATCTCTTATCCCTGCGCTTCTTCGCAATATCAAGAATGGCCGTCGGCGAAAGCACTCGGGCGATGGCGCTGTAGAATTTCCCGGACACCACTATCAAAGGATAATGCCAAAGCGCTTCGGCGAGCAGGCGCAATGATGTCATTCTCGAAGAACGGGAAAAATCGATCGCAGCAGTGACGCATACCCAAGACAGGCTTCTTTTGTACCCCCGGTCACCGCTGAAGTACTTGAGCATTGCTTTGCGGCCTTCATACATCTTGGCCGCTGCCCTGGACATGCTGCCAACATGCTGCCTATATTGAACCAGCACCTCCGGCACGACTTTCAATTTGAAGCCGCGCTTCGTCAACGCGAGCCACATGTACCAGTCTTCGAAATAGAGATCTTGCGCGTATCCTCCGACCGCTCGCACCAGATCAAGCCTGAGCAATTGGCTCGGCGTAACAATAGTCGCCTTCCGATCCATGATGTCATCGAAGTCATAGGACCCGGCCCTTGGCTGGATCATGCCGACGATCGAACCACGGTCATCGATCAGCTCACAACCACTGAACACCCCCGCTAAAGCATCGTCACCTTCGATGCATCCAACCAGAACGGATGTCTTGTTGGGCCGCAGGACGTCATCTGACGCGATCATCGCAAAATAGTACCCCTTTGCCCATTCCATTGCTTCGTTCATGGTTTTCGTCAGGCCCCTGTTGGGCCTGGCGCGAAACTCGAACCTGACGAACCTCGCGCGGCACGAGGGGATCATCTCCTCAATGCGCTGGACCGTATCGTCTTCGGATCCGTCATCGATGATGATCAATTCAATATTCGGATAGTCCTGGTCAATCAGCGCGCCGATGCATTCTCGAACGTATGCCGCGTGGTTGTATGCAGGGATCACCATGCTGACGAGCGGCGTAGCTTTTTCGCGTTCCATTGTTCGAAGTTTTCCGCTGCGTTCGGGACGTGTTACTTGCTTCCAAAGGATCCGAGTGACGCCCGTGGAAAAGCGCCACTTTCTTGCCGAGAAACAAGAGTCAATTCTCTGCTGGTGGCCAATTCGACAAAGCTACTCGTGACTTTGCGAAAAATATCTGTGCACCCTGGTTTGATGTTGTCATGAAGCTCGAGCACGATGTTGTCCACCCTGTCTATCCATGCGCCGGCATCGCCAAGGACCTCAAATTCCGCACCCTCTATGTCCATCTTCAACAGGGACGCTTTAGGCGCCTTTATCTGATCCAGCAGACTGGAGACACGATATCCCGGAATGCCGTGCCTGTCATTCGATGTATTCGCCCCTACCCTGAAAGCCCAATCCGGATCGTCCTCGGACAAGATGGATACCTGTTCATCCTTGTCCCAAAGGGCCCCGTGAATGCAATGAATATTCTGATAACTCATTGTATTGATCTTGAGGAGCTCAAAATTGTTTTGTTCCGGTTCGACCGCAAAAATCCGAGCGTTTGGAAACAGTGACGAAATAAACAGGCTGGTCAGCCCGATATTGGCTCCAGCGTCAATCACGACACAATCATCGAATGCGCATTTTGCAATTATTTGATACTCCCTCTCGATAAAGACCTGGCGAAATACGTTGATATCGGAAGAGTTCAGTCGCAGGTAGATTGGATGGATGGACCAATGCGAAGCCACGAGCATGCGTGTTTTTTGCCGGCTCGCCCGCAAAACCAATGTGCGGAACAATCCGGGAAAACCAAATATTCGCCCATACAATATCAGTGACTGCAAGGCGCTCTTTGGACGCTTGAGAAAATTCCAGCTCATCGGCAATTACTGCTCATTCTTGTATTTGTGAACAAAGCCACTTCCAGGTCTTCGCCATGCCATTCTCCAGCACCGTAGCCGGAGTCCAACCATAGCACTGCTGAATTGAGGTAATGTCTAACACAATTCTACCCACGTCGATTCCCCGGGATGTCTCGTAGCGCACGGAAAGCCTGGCGCCGGAGACACTTTCCGCGATATGAATCAATTCATTCAGACTATGGCCGATGCCATTGCCTACATTGAATGGGCCTGAGGCGCTTGCGTTAGCCAGCACGAGTTCGACCGCAGAAACCATGTCGTCTATGTAAAGGTAGTCCCGCACATTGGACCCGTCTCCCCAAATGGTCATCGGAGAATTGTCGCGCAAGTGCTGCAGCATGGTTCTGACTACGCCAAACCCCTGATACATGGGCTGCCCAGGGCCGTATAGATTCGACGGCCGCAGGATCACGACAGGATTGCCGGTCTGCAGGTGCAGGCAGTTGAGAAAACTCTCGACTGCCGCCTTACCCGCACCATAGTAGGACAGCGGCCTGAGTTCGGCTGATTCCGGCACCAGTCTCGACGCAGGGTTTCCATAGACGGCCCCACCGGAGGACACGTATATCAACCTCACATGCGGATTTCGCTGAAGCTCTTCTAACAGGATCAATGTCGGGGTGATGTTCATGCTTCCTTCAAGAGAAGGAGCCCTATTTGACAAACCGGGGGTAGTACCCGAAGCGAGATGAACGACAGTCTTGAATTCAGGGATGAGGCGCCGCAAGAGGGTGGCATTCTCCATGCCTCCGCCATATGACGTGACCTTGTCCGAAAAATCGAGCGCGTTACTTCTGGTAACCACGTGCAAGGCGTAACCGCTCTCATCCAAACGAGAAGTCAATGCGCGACCCAAAAAACCGGCGCCGCCGATAAGCAAGATATCCTTATCGTTCATGCGAGCTTTGTCGCAATGCTGCGGAAATTGCTTGTTCTTGACACATTACTTTTCTTCCCGGCACTCACCGCTGATTTCGGATCCCGATTACGGGGGCAGTCCATGGCCCCGTCAAGCAGCCGGTCTGGACATGATGTTATCGGATTCGGCCCACTCCTGGCCAATCTGCCCGCTCGAGCCATTCCCATGCAGTGATCGGTTCCGGTGATTTACCCGGATTCGAATCACAATAAAACCCATTGTCGATAGGCAAGCTTTCTCAATACTCCTCCAATGCCGGCAGTCGCCGAATCGATCCGGATTGGAGGTTGCTGCGCATGGAGCGTGAGGAATCGCCGATTAGCGAGATGCTGAGTGATTTTCGGATTCATCTTTTCTCAGATGGGCAACAATTGCGTCCGCGGCAAATATCGAGCCGTCCACATTCAGATGATTGTCGTCGCGGAAATGGAGCACGCCTCCCTCCGCCATAGTGCATGTTTCGTTGTCGCAGAAGGCCTGGTAGATTTCGATCGTGCCGACGTTTTGGCCGGCGCTGGCGAATGACTTGAGAGCCGGCATATAGGCCAGGTTGGTCCGGCGGTCCGGTTCGGAACACTTGTTGGTGATACCCAATCTTCCGGCGTACTTGCATCTGCTGGGTATGAACGAAAAGCGCGGGACGTCGTCAATCAGATATACCGCCTTGCCCGCGGCTGTCAGGGCGGTCACTGTCTGGCTCAATTGCATTTTCCAGCTCTCATCTGACGCCTGCAGCTTTTCCGCCCAGTTTGCCGAAATCAACACTGTCGTGATCCTGGCGTCGCCCAGTACGGTGTCGAATATTTGATTGAAATCCTTGTTTGCGAGGAAGGGAAGCCCGGCCTTGCCGTAAAAAACCACGTTGCTTTGTGGCAGTCGAATCGCCAATCCAGGAAACAAATGTTCCGCGTGGCTATCGCCGAGCAGCACAACGTCCGTCACCGCGCTCTTCTTCGATTGAAAGCACCGCACGAAACCATTCCAGTCTCCGGCTTCTTGCCGAATCTCGATCGGCGTACAGGGAAAATAGAGCCTATCGATATAACTGAAGAATGGAAAATGACCAATGTCGCCCGAGTTCACCATTTGCGGTGTACCTGCGCGTCCGGCGAACCCGTTGGCCAAATAACCGTACGTACCAGCCAGCGCGGTCGAACCCATCATTGCAAATAGCGCGGCCGGGACTATCCAGTTTCGCTGACGCCGGATTGGTTTTTCGAGAAATTCATACGTGAGCCAGGCAAGCAGAATTGCAACCACAACCGCGACGAACCGCTTCCATTGAGAGATTTCCGTGCCTTCGAGAATCCGCAGGAACGAGAGAGCGGGCCAGTGCCACAGATAAAGCGGGAAACTGATCAAGCCGAACCATACCAGCACCCTGTTCGAGAGCACAGTGCGATTCAGCCAGACTCGCGGTCCAGCCCAGATCACCAATGCAGTTCCGATCGTCGGCAGGGCGGCCCACCATCCGGGAAACAGGCGGTGCCTGTCGATGGTCAGAAAACCGGCCACCAATAAACTGGCGCCCAGGATCGAAACAATGTTGTCTTTTTGGCCAACATCGGCGAGCTGGTTCGACCTCGGTGTCACACAGGCCAATCCGGAGCCGACCATCAGCTCCCAGAATCGTGTAAGCGGTGAATAAAACGCTGCGGCGACAGTCGTGCCGACCACGTGAATGTTCAGAACGAAAGAAAGCAGAGCCAATCCGAGTGTCAGCGCGAGATAGCCGAACTTACGCTTGCACGCGAACCACAGAAGCAGCGGCCAAACAAGATAGTACTGCTCTTCGATTCCGAGCGACCACAGGTGAAGCAGTGGTTTCATGTCTGCAGACTCGTCGAAATAACCACTCTCGCTCCATAAGACGAGATTGGAGACGAAGCCTGCGCCGCCCAATACGTGCTTGCTCAGTTCTCTTAGTTCCTCGTCGAGCAAAACGAAATACCCGACCGCCAACACCGTCAACAACACAACCATCAACGCCGGAAAGATGCGCTTGACCCGGCGGGCGTAGAACTCGATGAAGCTGAACCGATTGTTCTCGAGACCCTTCAGGATAATCGACGAAATCAGGAATCCGGAGATGACGAAGAAAACATCCACACCGATGAATCCACCGGGCATGCGACCGGGCGCTGCATGAAATGCGACCACCGACAGCACGGCGATGGCGCGCAACCCGTCAATATCTCTTCGGTACTTTGGATGGTTTGGAAGTTGCGCCGTGGAGGCGCCAGTACCAGGGGACTTCATTGTTGTGACCATTTCGGTCGAGACCTCGCATGAACGAAGAACCGCTTCATTCATGCCACACCCCAATCGAAATCATCACGCGTTTGCTCATTGCAGCCAGGTGCCGGAGTGGGCCCTTCAAATCAAGCATATGGCCTATTCTCGCCAAACCGTAGACGCCAAACAAAAGTGTCGCCAGTAAACCGAATACCGCGGCACCCCTCGTGGACCAGACTCCGCACAGGAACACCAGAACCGACGCGGCCATCAGAGCAAATAGCTGAAACGCAATACGGGGTAACCAGGAGAATCCGGTTCTGCGCCATGCCAGCCAATAGACGGCTGGCAAATAGACCAGATACATCGCCAAGGACGCGACGCCTGTTGCCTGCAACCCAATCAGCGGCACTCCTATCCATGTGAATATCACCAAGGTCGCAATTCCCAAGGTCTGAAGCAGCATGAAGGTGCGCCCGGCTCCGGCCGCGAGGACAATAAATCCGAGTGGCCAACATGCCACTTTCAGAATGTCCCCCAATACTTGCCAACGCAACACGACAACAGCCTCATCGAACTGGCTGGAATAGAGTAGTTCGATGACCCAAGGCGCGAAGCCGAGCATTGCGACGAACGCGGGACCTGCGAGCAGTAGCGCGACTTCGGTCTGCTCGTTGACCAAGCGATTGGTGGCGGCATTGTTGCTGATGTTTGCGGCCAGGCGTGGATAATAATCGGTACCCATGGCCTGCAGGACGAAACCGATGTAGGTCATCGAGATTAGCCATGCCGCCTGGAAATGTCCCAATGCTTCAGCGCCAAGCTGCTTCTCCACGCAAGTACGCACGGCAAGCAGTCCAACGGTCTCCACCAGACCTGCAATCGTAAAAGCGGTGCCGAGCCGTGCCAACGTTTTCCATTGCCCGATCATCTGCGACAGCGAAGTCGGCGATGCCACGACTTTCGGCAGGCGTGAAACGTACCAACGTCCGATCAGAAAGGTGGCCAGCGGCGTGGAAAGCACAAAGGCAACTACACCCTTGTCACCCCAAAGGCATAGTGATGCGACGCCCAGGATAGTCGACAGTAGTGCCGAAAAAACACTGACGCGAGCGATGTCGCCCATGCGGCGCAGACCGTTGAGCAGTGCTGTTTGCGATCCCGAAACAACGGTTAGGCCGACGCCCAACGCCAGCCAGCCAAGAGAGTCCTTGAATCCGACATTACCGAGAACCGTTTCGGCCAATATGTCTCTTACTAGCCAGAATATGGATGTCCCGAGTGCTGCCAGGCCCAGGGTGCCCCAGAACAACGCACGTCGCGCGGCAGCAACGACCTGAAGATCCAGCCTTCCAGTCGCTTCAGCAATTTGACGAGTGCCTACGCTGCCGAAACCCAGTGAGGACACACTCGACGCGATAGCCAGCAAGCTCTGGAACAAGCCGATAATACCTACGCCCGCAGGCCCCAGTAGTACCGCCGCTACCTTGGTCCTCAGCAGGCCGACCGCAATATTGATGATTGAGGCGCCACCAATGATTGATGTCGAACGCAATATCTGTCGATAGGAATTGCCGTTGCTCACGCTGCGTGTACTTCTTCAGCAACATCCGTGATTACTGCCCCCACGCACCTGTCCTCGAGACGCAGCCTGATCGGCATGTTCAGCATTTCATTCGCCATTCAAGCGCCAAGCAAAACCGGTCAACAGGGGAACAGGCATCCACACTCGCCTTCTATATGTATGATCGAATCGCCCCTTCGATGAAGGTCAGCGAGCAAAGCGAACATGGTCCTCATGCTCGAGCATCCTCGTAATAGCGCCGATACCACTCGACGAAGCTCGCAACGCCCTCCCTTACCGTCACCTTCGGCTGGTAATCCGCCAAGGCAATCAATTCAGAAACGTCTGCCTCGGTGTCCGGCACGTCGCCGGCCTGCAACGGTAGCAATTCCATCGTAGCTTTACGGCCCAGGCATTGCTCCAGCACCTCGACGTAATGCAACAACTCGACGGCCTGCTCGTTGCCTATGTTGTAGATTCGGTACGGTACATTCCCGGTTGCCGGATCGGGAGCCCCGCCGTCCCAGTCCGGGTTCGCGTTCGAGACTTTGTCGAGTGTACGAATTACTCCTTCGACAATATCGTCGATGTAGGTGAAGCTGCGCTTGTGGTGCCCGTGGTTGAACACTTTGATTGGTTCACCGGCAAGGATCGCCTTGGTGAAAAGAAACAGCGCCATATCCGGACGGCCCCATGGCCCGTACACCGTGAAGAAACGCAGACCGGTGCAGGGAATGCCGTACAGATGCGCATAGCTGTGCGCCATCATCTCGTTGGCTTTCTTGGTAGCGGCATAAAGGGTCAGCGGGTGTTCGGTCGACTGGTGCTCGGAGAACGGCATTCTCGTATTGGCACCGTAGACCGAACTCGTGGACGCAAAGACGAGATGTTCGACGCCATGGTGGCGGCAGCCTTCGAGTATGTGAAGGAACCCGGTGACATTGCTGCTGACGTACACGTGCGGATTCTGTGCGGCATAACGCACGCCCGCCTGGGCCGCCAGATTGATCACGCGTTGAGGCTTGTGTGTCGCGAATGTCATCTCGACCGCATCCCGATCGGCGAGATCCGCGGTGACATGAGTATAGTTCGCGTGTTTCTCAAAGCGCGCCAGACGCGCTCTTTTGAGATTCACGTCGTAGTAATCATTGAGGTTGTCGAGCCCGATAACCTCATCACCGCGATCGAGGAGGCGCATCGCAACGTGCGATCCGATAAAACCGGCGGTGCCGGTCACAAGGACTTTCATCAATTCTTTCCCGTAAGATCCCAAACACCATACTCCGCGGCGAACTCAAATCCCGATCCCGGACCTTGCCTATTTTGCCTTGCCACGCACTTTTCCTGCATGCAGGACGTGTGAGTATATGCGCCCGCAGTAACCCACGGTGACCAAGTTTGAATGGGGTCTAATTTACACGCCCGACGAAGGTTGAGGCCTTCGCCTGCGCGGCCGCGGAAAACACGGCTCCTGCCAGCACTGCAAAAATCGCCGCAAGGGCCGGCGTGCGCAGTGGATAGTCGACGACGCAGTGCGCCAGGATCGCGGCGATGGCTGTCAGAGCCGCGAGGCCATTACTGCGCAGACGCGAGTCACCGAGTCTGACGAGCACTTTTGCGGCCAGCAGCAATACGACGGCTGCCAAAACCATGCAGGCAATTGCCAAGACACCGCCCTCGAGCCACCATTGGACGTACTCGTTGTGCGCATGGTTCATGTACTCGTTTTCCAGAAACGAGCTGTCTGCTTCCTGCTCGAACACAGGTACAAAGCTGCCGATGCCAGTGCCCAGCGGGGCGGCCTGGACGCCCAGCAGCATCGTTTGCTTCGCCACCAAGCCGCGCAGGCCGGACATCGGATCGATTTCTTCGACTTGCAGCCCGACTGACGCTGCATAGACGGCCAACGCCAGGCCGGCCGCGACAGTCAACAGTCGAAGCCTTGTCATCCAGTTGCCTCGAGCAGCTTGAAGGGAAATCGACCGACCCGCGATCAACACGGCAACCGTTGCGAAGATGCCGATGATAATACCGGCGCGCGATCTGACCAGCAGCACGCCAAGCCCAAACAGCAGACAGAGCGCAAAAAGCAGCCGCTGCTTCGCGCGAGAGCCGCCCGCGCGTCGAATGCGGCGACGCTCATCGAGAGCGAGCGCGGCGGTCAATATGAGGCCCACGACAAGTGCATCCGCCTGATGGTTGGGATTAGCGAAGACGCCTGCCGCCGAAGGGGTGTATTGCGGATACGGATTGAGGATGCTGTCCTGCGCAAATCCGAGCTGGGCGATCCCCAGCAGGAGACCCAGCGCGCTCATGACGATCACCTGCCATAGCACGCGGCGCAGGGATTCGCGGTTCAAGGCAAGTGCGGAAAAGAATAGTGCCGCCGCGGGCAGCAGGAACAATGCCGCACGTTTAGTCGCTGCGGGCGCAAGCGTCGAGAAATAGTGAACGCCGGAGACGCCCGCTGTCGAAAGATCCTGGTCAAGCCGTGACCGTGAAGGGGGCCATTTCCATATTGACTCCGGGATCGGCAGTAGCTGCAAAAGCGGTACGAGCATGATCAGCGCCATCAACGCAATGCTCGGCCACGCATCGACGACTCGGCCTCGCTGTAGTGCCAGCGTGAGTGCGTAAAACAGAACCGGGATTGCGAGAAGCTGCGTGATGATCGCGCCCAAGCCTGTTTCCTGGGAGCTTCCACCCGTGACGAAACACGCACCAAGGAGGGTGAACGTGACGAGAAGCAGGAGGCGATCGGAGGATTGCGTTACGGCAGGCCGATCCGGCCCACTGGCCACGCGCGCCTGAACCCGCGCATAGGAGTCACTTGTCACCGTGTGGCAAGCTGAGAACTGTCAGGGACGCCATGCGCGACTGATTGTCCAAGGCACAGCCTGTCGGATAACGGCGCGGCCTGAAATCGCGTCGAAGCTGATGTCACTTGCTCTTGGGAGGCTTCTTCTTGCCATTGTTATTCACGACGACTCCCACCGCCGCCGCGACCGCGATGGCAGCGCCTACGCCCCACCAAGCGACGACTTTACAGTTGGCGTCAATCTTGTACACGCCCGGCTCGTCGTAGGTTTTCTTGCAATGATCGTCGTACACAACGGTTGCCGAGCTGTCCTTGGCGACCATCAGACGTTCTTCCTTGATCAGCTTCTCGCCGGTATTCGCCTTGGCGAATTCGCCGCCGGTGCTGGTCATGATCACGCCTTTGTCGACTTCCAGCGTGGCAACGACCTTTTCCTTGTCCGGATCCGCCGGCTGCGCAAGGGCGAGCAGAGGGAGCAGCGCCATGGCGCCACAAAGCAAGGACTTCGAAGTCAGCTTTCTCATACGACCGCCAGACAGACAGAACCAAGCTTGAGTCTAGATCAATCCAACGGCAGTTGACAAGCCGAATCGGCCTAATAGGCGTGGCTGTGCAACCTTGCCGGGCACCCATGCGCTTACCAGGGCTGCTGGTCGAATCACAGGGAGCTCCGGGTTGCCCCGCGGTCGATCGCGAAGTCGCGAAACCAGATGTCACCGGACACGGCCTTTCCAGCAGCGTCAGCACCCTGATTGCGCAACCACAATCGTTGCCCTGGGCACTTGTCCTCGGGAATCACGAATTCAGTATCAATCACCTTCCAGTCAAACTTGCCATTCATCAGACTACTGGCGGCCAGGAAAGCCGCCTGTGCATCGCAGGCAATGAGCCATTGCAAACCCTTGTCGCTGCGCAGATTGTCAGCGCGGGCGCGAAAGCGCAGGTGATAGGCCCCTGGCGC
>Ga0193727_1000301_pt1 | contig 18396 bp, 21 predicted proteins | sample H2c2metaG_FD_143051 | JGI IMG/M metagenome (GOLD analysis project Ga0193727, IMG submission 143051) | Soil microbial communities from a riparian zone of the East river system, Colorado, United States - H2c2 | ecosystem: Environmental > Terrestrial > Soil > Riparian zone | place: USA: East River...
GCGTACGACGTCGAGGCGGCCCGCGTTGGTCAGCGCACCGACTACGACAAACTGCGCCTCGACGTGACGACCGACGGGTCGATCAGCCCGAAGGACGCGATCGCGCAGGCGTCGGAGATCCTGATTAGGCAGCTCGCGATCTTCACCGACCTCGATCGCATCGAGGGCTTCGGCGAGTCCGCGGCTCCCGCGAGCCCGGACGGCGCGCAGCCGGAGATGCCGCTCGCACACGGGATGGAGAACTTCCCGATCGAAGAGCTCGAGCTCGGAGTGCGCTCGTACAACTGCCTCAAGCGCGTGGGCATCGAGACGATCGGCGATCTCGTCGTGAAGACCGAGAACGAGCTTGCAGCGATCCCGAACTTCGGCAAGAAGTCCGTCGAAGAGGTCAAGGAGACCCTGCAGGCCCACGGTTTGACGCTCCGCGGCGACGAGAGCGGCGGGAACAACCTCTAACCATGCGTCATCGTCGCGCAGGCAAGAAGCTCGGGCGCGACTCGGCGCACCGAAAGGCGCTCTACTCGAATCTCGCGGGGGCGCTGATCGAGCACGGCCGGATCAAGACCACCCAGGCGAAGGCCAAGGCGGTCAAGCCGTTCGCAGAACAGATGATCACGCTCGGCAAGCGCGGTGACCTCCACGCTCGGAGGCTCGCGCTCGCCGAGCTTCGCTCGCAGGACGTCGTCCACCAGCTGTTCGCCGACGTCGCTCCGCGCTTCGCCGACCGGGCCGGTGGCTACACGCGCATCGTGAAGCTCGGCCCGCGCCTCGGCGACGCGGCCGAGATGGTCTATCTCGAGCTCGTGGACTACCAGCCTGCCGGCACCGCGCCGGCGGCGGCCTCAACGTCCTAGTCCCGGCAAGCGGATGCTCCTGCTCGGAGCGATCTTGCTGGCGATCTTCGTCCTGCCCTCGCCGTGGGGGATCATCGCCGTCGTCGCCGGCGGCTTGTTCGACATCACCGAATCCGTCGTGTTGTTGAAGTGGTCGCGGCGGCGGAAGGCGCCGGTCGGCGGGGAAGCACTCATCGGGCGACAAGCGCGTGTCGTCTCACTGACCCAGGTCCGGGTCGCGGGCGAGCTGTGGGAAGCGCGCGCAAGTGAGCCGCTTCGCCCCGGCGACGAGGTCGAGGTGACCGGTGCTCACGGCTTGACGCTCGAGGTCAGCCGACCGAGCCGAGAGCCGCGCTGACGGAGGCGATGATCACACCGCCGAGGGTCACCGAGGCCAAAGCGCGGATGAAGCCGACCTCGAAGAAACGCCAGCGCAGCCACGCGAGGATCAAGAGCTCGAAGGCGACGACCGCGATCGCCGTGAAGAGGGCCGCTTGGTAGTGGGGGATCAGGAACGGCAGCGTGTGCAGGATGCCGCCGATGAACGTGCCCACGCCGGTGATCGTGCCGCGGACGAGCGGACGGCCTCGCCCGGTCAGCTCGCCGGTGTCGGAGAGCCCTTCGGAGAACGCCATCGAGACACCCGCGCCGAAAGCCGCCGCGACGCCTGCGATGAACGCGAAGTGCGGCTTGTGGGTCACGATCGCGACCGAGAAGATCGGTGCGAGCGTCGACAGCGAGCCGTCGATCAGCCCGACCATCGCGGGCTGGACACGCTGCAGGAGGAACGTTTGCTGGCCGGTCATGGACTAGAGTGTATCAGTCAAACCGCAAAGTGATAGAGCATAAGGCAGACCTGACAATCCGAGTCAGGGGAGCCTGACGTGCGGATGAAGCTAACGCTCGAGTACGACGGCGCCGGATTCCGCGGCTGGGCCGCGCAGCCGGGCCTCCGCACCGTGGAGGGTGTCTTGCGCGACTCGCTCGCAACCGTCTTTTCGTCGGTGTCCGGGCTCGTGGTCGCAGGCCGCACCGATACCGGCGTGCATGCGCTCGGGAACGTCGTCACCGTCGACGTCGAGGCCGGGCCGGCGCCGGAGCGGACGGCGAACGCGTCCAACGCCGCGTTACCCGACGACGTCGCGGTCGTCGGAGCAGAGGAGGTCGCAGCCGACTTCGATGCGCGCCGCTCGGCCCGTTCGCGGAGCTACCGCTACCGCATCTGGCGACGGCGCGAGCCCTCGCCGTTCGAGCATCGTCGCTCGTTGTGGTTCCCGAGACCGCTCGAGGAAGAGCGTCTCGCCGACTCGGCCGACCTCCTCGTCGGCCGGCACGACTTCCGCGCGTTCACGCCGGCGGAGACGCAGCACAGGGTCTTCGTGCGAAACGTCTACCGCGCGGAGTGGCATCGTCGCGGCGACGCACTCGAGTTCGAGATCACGGCCGACAGCTTTCTGCGGCACATGGTGCGCACGCTCGTCGGCACGATGCTCGAGCGGCCGCCGGAGCGAATTGCGCCGCTCCTCGAAGGACGCCACCGCAGCGAGGCCGGCTCGACGGTTCCGCCGTGGGGGCTCTACCTCGAACGCGTCGAGTATTGAGTACACGCGGCTAGCATCACGTCATGCGTTTTCCTGTCGTTCTCTTCGATCTCGACGGCACGGTCATCGATTCCGGCGCGATCATTCTCGCCTCGATGCGACACGCAGCCAGAGAGGTTCTCGGCGTGGAGGTTCCCGACGAGCAGCTGATGGCCGCGGTCGGCGGGCCGGGTCTCGAGGCGCAGATGCAGGCCCTTTCGCCCGACCGTGCGGACGAGCTCGTCACGGTTTACCGGGCGCACAATGAGCCGCTGCACGACGAGCTCACTTGTTGCGCCGGGATGGACGAGGTCCTCGTGCAGCTGAAGGAGGAGGGGCGCCGGCTCGGAATCGTCACGGCCAAGCGCAGGCAGACCGTGGAGCTCGCGTTCGCGCGAATCCCGATCGAGCACCTGTTCGAGACGGTCGTCGGCGGCGACGAGACGAAGAAGCACAAGCCCGACCCCGAGCCGCTGCTCCTCGCGCTCGAGCGGCTCGGCGCTGCTCCCGACGACGCTGTGTACGTCGGCGACGCGCCGTTCGACGTCAAGGCGGCGAAGGCGGCCGGGCTGTACTCCGTCGGAGTCAGTTGGGGCGGGATCCATGGGCGCGAGCGACTCGAGGCCGAGGAGCCCGACGCGCTCGTCGATACCACGGAGGAGCTTCTTGGCGTCCTCTAAGGTCGAGCAGCGCGCCGCCGAGCTGCGCGACGTCCTCGATTACCACCTCTACCGCTACCACGTCCTCGACGATCCCGAGGTCACGGACGCGGAGTACGACGTCATCTACGACGAGCTCGTTCGCCTCGAGGAGGCGAACCCGGATCTCGTCACCAAGGACTCGCCGACACAGCGCGTCGGCGCGCCGCCGTCGGACAAGTTCCAGAAGGTCGAGCACCCCTCGCCGATGGGATCGCTCGAGAAGGTCACGACGGGCGAAGCGGTCGAGAAGTGGCACCAGGACGTGTCCAAGCGGCTCGGCACGAGCGACGTCGCGTACGTCACCGAGCCGAAAATCGACGGGCTCTCGATCAACCTGATCTACGAGGACGGCGTCTTCGTACGCGGCGCGACGCGCGGCGACGGGCGCCGTGGCGAGGACGTCACGGTCAACCTGAGGACGATCAAGCCGATCTCGATGCGGATGCAGCTCGCCGCCGGTGAGACGCCGCCGCCTCTACTCGAGGTGCGCGGCGAGGTGTACCTCCCGCTCAGCGGTTTCAACGAGCTCAACGAGCGTCTGGTCGCGGAGGGCAAGAAGCCGACTCCGAACCCGCGCAACGCTGCGGCGGGATCGCTGCGCCAGAAGGACTCGTCGATCACAGCCTCGCGGCCGCTCTCGATCTGGATCCACGGTCTGGGTCAGCGCGAGGGCCTTCCTGCGACTGGGCACTGGGAGGCACTGCAGTGGCTGCGCGAGCACGGCTTCCGCACGAACCCCTATGCGGAGCACCACGACACGGTCGAGTCCGTCGCCGCCGCTTGCCGGGAATGGGAGCAGCGTCGCATCGAGCTCGACTACGAGATCGACGGGATCGTGATCAAGGTCGACTCCTTCGACCAGCAGCGCCGCCTGGGTGCACTGCACGATCGCCCGCGGTGGGCGCGTGCCTTCAAGTGGGCCCCGATGACCGCCCAGACGAAGCTGAACAAGATTCACATCCGAGTCGGGAGAACAGGGGCGCTCAATCCCTGGGCGCAACTCGAGCCCGTCGAGGTGGGCGGCGTAACGGTGTCGCAGGCGACGCTGCACAACGAGGAAGACATCAACCGCAAGGACATCCGCGAGGGCGACAACGTGATCGTCCAGCGTGCCGGTGACGTGATCCCGCAGGTCGTCGGCCCCGTTCTTCCACACGTCAAGGGCACGAAGCCCTTCAAGATGCCGAAGAAGTGCCCGCTCTGCGGCGCGGACATCGTCAAGCCCGAGGGCGAGGCGATGCACCGCTGCCCCAACCGTGCCTGCCCGTCTCGTGGGCTCGAGTCGTTGATCAACTGGGTGCAGGCCGCCGCGGACATCGAGGGCGTCGGCGAACAGTCGGTGCGCCGGCTCTGGGATCTAGGGCTCGTACGCTCGCTGCCGGATCTTTACCGGCTGACGAAGGAAGAGCTGATGGAGCTCGAGGGCTACGGCGAGATCTCGGCGACGAACGCGATCGAGTCCATCCAGGCGTCGAAGCAGGTGCCCTTCCACCGCGTGCTGTTCGGCCTGAACATCCCCGACGTCGGCTGGGTGACGGCGCAGAACCTCGCTCGTCATTTCGAGAGCGTCGACAAACTGCTCGAGGCGAAGCAGGAAGACATCCTGGAGGTCGAGGGAATCGGGCCGGAGCGCGCGGAGGCGATTGCGGAGTGGTTCTCGGACGATGCGAACCGCGGGCTCGTCGACGAGTTGCGGCAGCTCGGTTTGCGCTTCGAGATCGGCGACGAGCTCAAGCCGGTCGACGGGCCGCTGACCGGCAACACGTACGTGATCACCGGAACCCTCGAAGCGTTCACGCGCGACGAAGCGGCCGCCGCACTCGAAGCGAAGGGCGCCAAGGTCGGGAACGCGGTGTCGGGGAAGACGACCGGGCTGATCGTCGGAGAGGAACCGGGTAACTCGAAGCTGACGAAGGCGCGTAAGGTCGAAGTGCCGCTCATGTCCGAAGCGGACCTCGTCGAACTACTGCGCGGCTAGTACCTGCGCGAAGCGGTCCTGCGCGCGACGGGCCCACCAGTACGAGAGCGGATGGCCGTTCTGCACGACCGCGAATGCGTACGTGTCGCTCACGTAGCCGGAGAGAGCCGACGCGTCGTCCGTGGTGCCCGTCTTTGCCAGAACGCGGCCGCGCGCCGGCGGCTTGCGGAGGCGGTCCTGCAGCGTGCCGTTGACCCCCGCGACCGGCAGCGCCGCGAGCAGCACCGGCCGGACGATCGGATCGGCCCAGGCCACCTTCAGCATGCCGCCAAGTGCGTTGGCGGTCAGCCGGTCGAGACGGGAGAGACCCGAACCGTCGACGATGCGCACGCCCGCCATCGGCACGCCAGCAGCCGCGAGCGTCTGCGTCACCACTGCCGCGCCCGCGGCGCTCGTGCCGCGGTAGAGCTCGTTGAGGCCGAGTTGTTTCAAGAGCATCTCCGCGGTGAAGTTGTCGCTCTCGCGGTCCATGAAGCGGACCATGGTTGCGAGAGTGGGCGAGGAGACGGTTGCGAGCGGCTCTGACCAGTCGTCGACCTGTCCGACTCGGACGGGACCGGCAACTGCAATCCCGGCCTTCCGAAGTGCGTCGCGAAACGCGGTCGCCGCGGCGAGCGCGGGCGTGCTCGTGACGATGCGGCCGACCCGCGCCCGGTCGACAACGAGCGCCGACAGCGGCGGTGACTCGTCGATGAAGAAGCTCGGCTTCCAGCCGGCCACGATCCGGCGGGTGTCAAAGGCGCTCTCGTCGCCGATCACGCCCCCCTTGACGCTGCGGACTCCTGCCGCCTTGACCTGAGCGGCGAGCGCTCGGAGGTCGGCGCGCGAGAGCGTTGGATCGCCGTTGCCCTTGAGGATGAGCGCCCCGTCCCAAACCGTCCCGTCCTGCCCGCCGGTCCCGAGGACGTCGGTATCGATCCGGAAGGAGGGCCCGAGCTTCGTCAGGGCCGCATACGTCAGCGGCAGCTTCTCGTTCGAGGCCGGAGCAAGCGAGCGACCACCGTTCTGCGCGAAGAGAACGGTCCCGGTCGTGAGGTCGAGCGCGACGGCACCCGAGCGGGCCGGAGCGACGTGCGGGACCTTGAGCGCTCGCGCAAGGCGGAGCTGCAGGGCGCCGTCCTGGGTGCGCCCGGCGGAGGTCGCCGCCGGCGCAACGAGTGCGACCAGGGCGAAGACGGCTGCGAGGAGACGGCGGCTCAAGCGGAATCCATTTTTCGAGACTGATCCAACGGCGTCAAGAACATAGGCCTCTACGGGCGGGAAGATAGTCCTCGCGGCCCATGTGCACTGGGTCTTGGAGGCTCGATACTGGTGGGAAGGCCGCAATCCTCCCCCGCCATGATCCAGGACGAGATCCGAACCCTCCTCGATTCTCCGCCGCTCGGCGAGGACGCCCCTGGCATCGATGCGATCGAGCACACCCTGACGGCGGGCTACGCACGGGCACTCGCGCTCGAGGCGGAGCGGTGGCGGCTCGAGCGCCGCATCGCGGAGGTCGCGGTCGACCTCGGCGCCAAGTCGCAGAACGACGAGCACGACGAGCTCGCCCAGCTTGGCCAACGGCTGTCTTCGGCAGACGGTGACCTGACGATGCTCCGTGAGCTCCTTGCCTCGCTCCGCTCTCGCGCGGACGAGGTCAGGGCAACCGACTAGACGATTCCGCTGCGCACGGCGTAGACCGCCGCCTGGATGCGGTTGTCGATCTGGAGCTTCATCAGGATGTTCGAGATGTGGTTCTTGACGGTCTTCGGGCTGATGTGCAGCTCGCCGGCGATCATCGCGTTGTCCTTGCCGTTCGCGATCAGCTTCAACACCTCGATCTCGCGCTCGGACAGCTCCGCGCGAATCGTCGTCTCGATCGCCGGCTGTGTGCTCGACGCGCGCACCCGCTGCAGAACCTTCGACGCGATCGTCGGCGAGATCAGCGACTCTCCGCGGGAAGCGGCGCGGATCCCGGCGATCAGCTCCTGAATCGACGAGTCCTTGAGGAGATAGCCGCAGGCACCCGCGAGGATGGCGTCGATCACGTCGTTGTCCTGGTCGGAGATGGTCAGCATCACGACACGCGTGAGCGGTGCGATCGTCGAGATGTGCCGTGTCGCCTCGACGCCGCCCATGCCCGGCATGTTCAGGTCCATCACCACCACGTCCGGGGCGATGTCGCGCACGATGTTGAGGGCCTCCTGGCCTGCCGCGGCCTCACCGACCACGTGCACTCCCTCGTCTTCCAGGAGGTTGCGAAGACCACTCCTGAAGAGATCGTGGTCGTCGACGATCAGGACGCGGACGTCGGCCAGCGTCTGCTCGCCGGCTATGACGGGTTCACTCATACTGGGCGCTGCCTCCCCGCCCCCGGGCGAGCGCAAAGTTTAGTGGAGCGTGACCGTGACCGTGCGCCGGCCCCAGGCCATGGCTTCGGTCAAGGTCGGGAACCATAGGTCGATTGTCATTCCCTGCACGGCGCCGCCCGTGTCCGCCGCGATCCCCTCGCCGTACCCGGGAATCGTCAGCCGGGTTCCCAGCGGGATCACCGACGGGTCGACTGCAACGATTCCGAGCCCGACCGGAAGGCCCGTCGCAGTCCTGCCCTTCAGCGAGTACCCGGTCGACGTGACGGTGAGCGTGCGCGGCCCCGCGACGACCCACGGAGCTGCGGCCGGCGCCGTGCTCGAGCCGGGGGAGCTCTGCCCTTGCACCTGCTGTGCCTTCACCACCACCTGACGGGCGCGGGAGTCGAGTGCGCGGATCTGCCGTTTCGTGAGGCGCTGCTGCCGGGCGAGCGACGCGAGGTAGGCGACGCGGCCGGCCCGTTCGAGCTTGAGCGCTGCGGCTGTCTGCGCTGCGTCTGCCTCGAGCGTCTGGACTTCGCGGACGCGCGCCGTGAGCTCGAGTGCCAGCCCACGCAGCTTCGTCCGGCCGTCGCGGGCTTCGGTCGCGGCCTGCGCACCCTGCCGGGCGCTCCGCTCGAGCTCGTCCAGCCGGGTGACGGCGTCGTCGAGCGAGGTCGCGCCGAGCAGCACTGCGATCGCGTCGGGCTCCCCCTCCTCGTAGAGCGTCCGGAGCCGGTCGCCCAGGATCCGCTGGGAGGCCTCGAGGTTCCCTTGCACCACGGCAATCTCGCGCCTCACCCGCTCCTGGTCGGCCCGGAGCGCCTCTGCGCGGCCCTGGAGCAGGGCCAGCTCGCTCCTGGCCCGGGAAAGGCGGGAATCAAGGGCATAGAGGCTGAGGAGGGCGCCGTGGGAGCGGGCCGACAGGTTCGCCTGCCGCTCGCGGAGCCGTTTTGGGGCCGCACCGTCGGCTCCGGGCAGGAAAACCCCGAGTAGAAGCGCGGTTCCGAGCACCAGCCCGGCCGCGAGGCGGCTCTCCCTGCGCCATCGCACGGCCCGGGACCCTAGCAACGGTCGACTTTGTGCGGTCCCTACACATGGGAGGTTTAATCACTTTTAGGCTCGGAAAGCGGTTGCAGCCATCCGAAGACGTTGCTAGGGTGCCCCACTTGTGACGTACCGGCCCCCTCCGGTGCGCCCGTCGAGCAGGGTTCTGACCGCGCTGCGGAACCGCGGCAGAAGACGGCAGGCGCAGGCGTTTCTAATCGGCATAGCGGCGCTGTGCGCGGCAGCATCTGCAAATGCGACGCCGGGCACCGTCTCGGCGAAGCAGGCACAGGCGCGGCAGGTGCTTGCGCAGATCGGGCAGATCGACGAGAGCATGGGCGCCGTGGTCGAGCAGTACAACCTTGCGAACGTCCGCCTGGCGAAGATCGAGACCGATCAGCGCGAGAACCGCAAGCAGCTGAAGGTCACGAAGGCGAACCTCAAGCTCGCCCAGGCATCGCTCGCGGCCCGGCTCGTCACCGCCTATACGACCTCGCAGGACGACACCACCTTGTCTCTGCTGCTCGGGTCCACCAGCTTCGAGGATCTGCTGAACAGGCTCGAGGCCGTCAATTCGACCTCCCAGCAGGACGCGAGCATCGTGCAGCAGGTGGCCTCTTTCAAGGCGGCGGTCCAGCAGCATCGCGCCGAGCTTTCGAAGGCACACTCGGAGCAGCGGACCGTCGTTGCCCAGAAGGCCGCGCAGAAGGAGCGGATCCAGTCCCAGCTCGCCTCGCGCCGCCAGTTGCTCTCCTCGATCAAGGGTGAGATCCAGAGGATGAAGGTCGCCGAGGTCGCACAACAGCGACAGTTCGAGGCGGCGGCCCAGTCGCGGCTTTCGGCTGGAGCTCAGGTCCCGGCGACGGAGGGCGTGGGAATCTCGGCGTCCACGCCGGAGGGCTCGACGGTCGTGCCTCCGGGCGTCCACGGCGGGGTGGTCGGAATCGCGATGCGCTACCTCGGCGTCCCGTACGTGTGGGGCGGCTCGACGCCGCGTGGCTTCGACTGCTCCGGCCTCGTTTCGTATGTGTTCGGGCAGATCGGCGTCTCGCTCCCGCACAGCTCGTATTCGCAGTTCGCTATGGGCACTGCGGTTTCGATCAGCCAGTTGCAGCCCGGCGACCTGGTGTTCTTCACCGGTGCCAGCCACGTCGGGATCTACATCGGCGGCGGGCAGTTCATCCACGCGCCGCACACCGGCGACGTGGTCAAGATCTCTTCGCTCTCCGGCTACTACTCGTCGAACTTCGCCGGCGGCCGGCGCATCTAGCGCGCCGCGCGCAGCAGCGACAGCCACAGCACGGCCGCGACCGCGAGGGGAAGTACCCACCACGCGGGAACCGACGTCGTCGCGAGCAGGGCGGTGACTCCGAAGGCGAGCAGGACGCCGACCGCCACGCGCCAGTCGTCGCCGACGATGAAGTCCCACCAGAATTTCCCGAAGCGCTTCATGCGAACACAAGCCTCCGCCGGCGCAGCATCGTGACGTAGCCGAGCGAGACGAGTAGGACGAACACGAGCACGGCGGGCAGCGCCGCGTCGCCGCCGGGCCAGTCGACGCCGGCACCCTCCGCGCCCCAGAAGATCCCGAACGTCGTCAGCATCACGCCGACCGCGAATGCGAGCGTGTTCTCGGGGACGCGGCTCAGCGGTTCGCGCACGAGGATCCCTGCCAGGACGACGAGGATCACGGCAGCGGCGGCGCCGACGATGGCGAGTGGGATGCTTCCCTGCGTGCTCCCGAACGTCAGGACAATGAATGCGACCTCGAGCCCTTCGAGCAGAACCGCCTTGAAGCAGATCGTGAAGCCGTACCAGTCGAGCCCCGCGCGTTCCTCGTGGGGCGCGCTCGCGGCTTCCGCGCGCTCACGCTCGAAGACGGACGCCTCGTCGCGGACGGCCTTCCAGCCGCTCGCGCGCAGGATTGCCTTGCGCAGCCACTGAAGGCCGAACACGAGCAGCAATCCACCGACCACGAGGCGGAGCGTCTCGATCGGAATCACGGTCAGCGCCGGGCCTAGTACGGCCACGATCGCCGCAAGGGCCAGAGTCGCAACGCCGGCACCGGTCAGGGCGGAGCGCCAGCCGCGGGTCAGCCCGATCGCAAGCACGATCGTGAGCGCTTCGACGGTCTCCACGGCGCTCGCGAGGAACGACGACAGTACGAGAAAGACGTCGGTCAGGAGTAGAGCGCCTCGATCTCGGCGGCGAAGTGCTCCTGGCAGACGCGGCGCTTGAGCTTCAGCGTGGGCGTCACCTCGCCGTCCTCGGCGGTGAAGTCGCGGGGGAGGATCGTGAACCGCTTCACCTGCTCGAAGCGTGAAAGGTCGCGGTTCACCGCGTCGACTGCGCGCTGGACCTCTGCCTCGGCGTCTTCGTGGGAAACGTCCTCCACCAGGGTGATCAGGGCCGCGACGTAGGGGCGGCGGTCGCCGACGACGAGCGCCTGCGAGATGATCGAGTGCGTCTTCAGCGCGTTCTCGAGGTTCTGCGGGGCGACGTTCTTGCCGCCCGCGGTCACGAGGATGTCCTTCTTGCGGTCGGTGATCGTCAGGAAGCCGTCCTCGTCGAGATTTCCCACGTCGCCCGAGCGCAGCCAGCCGTCGCCCGGAAGGATCTCCCGTGTCGCTTCCTCGTCCTTGTAGTAGCCGGCGAAGATCGTCTCGGTCTCGATCAGCACCTCACCGTCGTCCGCGATCCGCAGCCCGACGCCCGGCAACGCGGGCCCGACCGTGCCGAACCGGTAGCTCGTCGGGCGGTTCACCGTCGCGGCCGTGGTGCACTCGGTGAGGCCGTACCCCTCGAGGATGAGGATGTCGAGGGCGTGGAAGAACTCGATGATCTCTTTCGCGAGCGGCGCACCTCCCGAGACGCAGATGCGGATCCGTCCGCCGAGCCGCTCCTTCACCTTCGAGTACACGAGCTTGTCGGCGACGCGGTGCCGCAGGGCCAGACCTCTCGGAACCGGCTCGCCAGCCTGGCGCAGCCTGCTCACTTCACGACCGACGCGCAGCGCCCAGTCGATCAACCTGCGCTTGACACCGGTCGCCTCGTCGAACTTCGCGGTGACGCCCGTGTGAACCTTCTCGTACACGCGCGGGACGCTCGGGAACACCGTCGGGCGCACGGCGGGCAGCGCCTCAGCGACTGCGTAAGGGTCGGGGCAAAAGGCAAGCGTGTAGCCGACGTGCGGACTGTGCAGATGCATCAGCCTGCCGAAATTGTGCGCCAGCGGGAGAAAGAGCAGCATCGTGTCGTCCATGACCGTGAAGTCGTCGATCTGCCGGATCTTGTCGGCCATCTCGTAGTAGTTGCGGTGCGTGATCATGCAGGCCTTCGGCGGGCCGGTCGTCCCTGACGTGTAGATGTACGTGAAGAGGTCGTCCTCGCGGATCGCGGCCGACGCCTCCGCGACGGCTCCGGGATGGCTCTCGGCATAGGCACGCCCGCGGGCGCGCAGGTCGTCCAGGTCGGCGAAGGTCAGAACGTGGTCCAGCTCGAGTCCTTCCAGCTTGCTCCGCTGCGACTCGTCTTCACACAGCACGCCGACGGCCTCCGAATGCTCGACGACGTGCGCCGTGTCCTTCGGCGAGCTGTTCATGTAGATCGGAGCGCCGACCGCGCCCACGAGGCCGAGCGCGAAATCGAACAGCACCCACTCGAGGCGGGTCGAGCCCAGGATCGAGAAGGCGTCGCCTTTTCGGACCCCTAGGGCCAGGAGCCCGTTCGCCAGCTCCTCGACGGCCTGAGCCGCCTCGTCCCACGAGACCTCGCGCCAGTCCTCGCCCTCCTGGACCAGGTAGGCCGGGCCCGGCCAGTGCCGCTCGACGGCGTCCTGCCACAACCGGGCGATTGTCCGAGTCCCCGCCGCGGTGGTCGTGGTTGCCACGTTCCCATCGTAATTTGAGACGGCCACCTGGGCGGAGCCTTGCAGGAAGGCACCTGACGGAGTCGAAACTGCCCGGTCCCTCTACAATTCAAAGGCGGCCATGCGCACTATCTGGAACGGATCGATCTCATTCGGACTGGTCAACATCCCGGTTGGCCTGGCCCTGGCGACGACGCCCAAGGCGAAGCAGTCCGACGTCAGCTTCCGGACGCTCCATCGGGAGTGCAAGACCCCGATCCGCCAGAAGCGCTGGTGCCCCACCCACGAGCGTGAGGTCGGCCCCGACGAGATCGTCAAGGGCTGGGAGGTCGCGAAGGGCGAGTTCGTCATCGTCGAGGACGCCGACCTCGAAGCGATCCAACAGCACGACGACTCGCGGTCGATCGACATCACCCGGTTCGTTCCGCTCGATCAGGTCGATCCGGTCTACCTCGACCGGACGTACTACCTCGCGCCTGCTCAGGCCCCCGCCCAGCGCCGGCCGTACGTGCTCCTGCTCGAGGCGATGAAGGATTCGGAGATGGGGGCGATCGGGCGCTTCGTGCTGCGTGGCGCAGAGTACTTCGCGCTCATCCGCCCGAAGGGCGAAGCGCTGGTGCTCGAGACGCTCTTTCTCGCCGAGGACGTGCGTTCGCAGGCCGAGATCGAGGAGGCTGTCGCAGGCACCGAGGTGAAGAAGGCCGAGCTCGACCTCGCGCAGCAGGTGATGCAGAGCCTCGTCGGCGAGTTCGATCCGTCGGAGCTCGTCAGCCAGTACCGCAGCGACCTGCGCCAGATGCTGGAGGCGAAGCTCGACGGCAAGGAGATCGCGAAGCCGGAGCCCGTGCCGGAGGCGCCGGTCGTCGACCTGCTGGAGGCGCTGAAGAAGAGCGTGGCAGAAGCGAAGGAACGGAAGACCCCGTCCGGTTCTTCATCAAAGACGAAAGCCGCTTCGAAAAGCGGCTCTCGTACCCGGCGTGCGCCGGCGCGTAAGTCTGCGTAGCGTCTAGTGGTGCGCGGGCATCGCGCCCAAGGCTTCTAGCTGTGCCTGGAACAGCGTCTTGTCGATCTTGCCCTGATAGATCGGCACACCCTCTTCGACACAGACGCGGATGACCTCCTGCCGGTCGATCCCGAGCTCCTTGGACAACTCCTCGGGCGTGAGGTGGTTCGCCATCTACGCTCCTCTCGTCGTTGCACGAAAAAACCCGCCGGCGCGAATGCGCTCAGCGGGCTAGATCGAGCCTCCACATGTCTTTGCCGGAATCAATGGTCCGGCGCTCCACGAACAGTCATTGGTCACAGGATAATCGCCCCTGGTGACGGACGCAAAAGTACCCGCCCTGGAGGAGCGGTTCGCCGAGCTCAAGGGCTCCAGGATGCGCTATTTCGTGGGGGGCGAGGGCCCTCCGCTCATCCTCGTCCACGGCCTCGGTGGGGCCGCGGCCAACTGGACGGAGCTCGCCCCGCTCCTCGTCCCGAACCACAGGCTGCTAGTCCCGGACCTGCCCGGCCACGGCGGGTCGGAGGCCCTGCCTGCCGTCTCGGGCCTGGAGCCGTTCGCAGATCGGGTGGCGGCGCTCGCCGCACGGGAGGGCATGCTGCCTGCGCCCGTCGTCGGGCATTCGCTCGGGGGAGCGGTGGTCCTGCGCCTCGCGCTACGGCACCCCGATGACGTCTCTGCCGTCGTGCTCGCAGCCGCAGCGGGGCTCAGCCTCGGCAGCATTTGGGGCCGGCAGCTGCAGTCGGTGTTCAGCACGGTTCGCCCCGGCAGGTTTGCGGCGCGCTGGCGCGGCCTGGTCTCGCGTTCGCTCCTGCTCCGCCGGTTCGTCTTCGGTTTCGTGTCCGTCGCCGATCCAGGCTCGCTGACCAACGAGGCTGTCGAGGGATTTCTCGCGGCGCAACTGCTGCACACGGATGTCGACAGCGCGTGGCAGGCGTTGCGCGCGGACGACCCGCGTCAGGAGCTCGAGGCGGTGCGCTGCCCGGTGCTGGTCCTCTGGGGAGCCGAAGACGTGCAGTTGCCGCTCGACGACGCGTTCGAGTACGCGCGCCGGTTGCGCGCACCGCTGCGCGTCATTCCGGGTTGCGGACATCTCCTCATCGGCGAGCGCCCTGACGCTTGCGCGCATGCGATCGACGACTTTCTAGGCGACGGCAGCCTCGAAAGGCACCACCTCCCCGCCTGAGCCCGCTGCCGGCGGCGACAGGAACTCGACGCGATACGCAACGACCTCGACAGCGCTGCGCTTCTGTCCGTCGTCCTCCCACGTGCGGTACCGCAGCCTGCCTTCGAGGCCGACTCTGCGGCCTTTCGCCAGGTACTCGGAGCACAGCTGCGCCTGCCGGTCCCACACCGCGATCCGGAAGAAATCGGTCTCGCCGTCCTTGCCGCCGCGATCGACCGCGAGCCCGAACGTGGCGAGGCGCTTGTCCTCGCCGAACTCGCGCAGCTCGACGTCGGTGGTCAGGTTGCCGATGAGGTTGACGCTGTTCATGACCCGCTGCCCTCCAAGTTGTCGGTGAAGGCAACATAGCCGGAGAAACGTCACGGATCTGTGCCGAAAGCGGCTAGTCTTCGTGCCGCTTCGGGGTGTGGCGCAGCCTGGTAGCGCGCTCCGTTCGGGTCGGAGAGGTCCCCAGTTCAAATCTGGGCACCCCGATAAACGTGGGGGAAACCAGGTTTCCCCCACGCGTCTCTCTTCTATGCCGCAGCTGCGCGCAATTCCCCGCGCTTTCGCAGCACGCTCAAGGTGACGAACGAGATCGCTGCAGCGGCTCCCAGTACACCGACGCCCCACCAGATGCCGCTCAGGTTGTCGTCCCAGCCGAGAGCACGGTCGATCGAGAACCGCCCGGGGCCGGTTGCAGCAATCGCAATCGCGACGGTGAGCAAGGTCAGGTTGAACTCAAAGCCGCCCTTCCCGTTGAAGAACCCGTTCGGCCAGTGAACGGCGCCGATGGCCGTGATCATCACCGTCGCGATGCCGAGGGCGGCTAGCGGCGTGACGAAACCAGCAGCGAACGCCAGGCCGCCGCACTCTCCGAGGCCCGCCAGGATCGCCAGCAAGAATGGCGGCCGGAACCCGATGGCCGCGAAGGAATCTGCAGTGCCTCGAGGCCCGCCGCCCCCGAACCAGCCGAAGAGCTTTTGGGCACCGTGGCTGAACATCGTGCCGCCGACGACGACACGGAGAATCAGGAGGCCAAAGGACACGAGACTCGCCTCACTTTCGGTCTTGAAGTATCGATCGAGCCGGTTGTTGCCGAGAGCCTTCTCGACCAAACGTCAGTCGACGTCGCGGATCCGCGGATCGGCTAGGCCGAGGAGGAACAGGCCCGCGCAGAACGCCATGCTTGCTGCGATCAGGGTCCCCGGGGCGGCTAGGCCGGATAGGGCGGCCCAGAGGCCGAGCCCGGCCGGTAACAGGCCGAGCGAGCCGAACCAGTCCATGCTGATCACGCGCGAGAGCATGTGCGGCGGGACTCGCTGCATCAGCATCGTGTCCCAGAGGGTGATCGCGAAGCCGATGCAGAAACCTCGCACCACCTGCGCGGCTGCTGCTCCCCAGAACCACGGCGACAGCCCGAGCAGGATGCCGACCGCATTGTTGGTCGCGAGCAGCGAGTAGATCAAGACACCTCGCCGGTGGGTGGGCGAGGTCTGTCCCAGCACGATCGACCCGAACACCATCCCGATTCCCTGCAAGGTGAAGAGCAGGCCGTACGAGCCGACGCCGCCGTTCCACTCCTGCTCGACGAGCTTCGGTAGCAGCACCTGGAGTGCCGCGAAGCCGGTCATGAGCACGAGCGTGAACGTTCCGATCGTGCGCCAGAGCCACGGCACTCGCATGACGTAGTGGAAGCCGCTCGTCAGCTCCTCGCGTAAGCCCTGTGACGGGCCCGGCTCGAACGCGCGCGGTCTTGTCGGTGTCAGCAGCGCGGCCGAGACGAGAAATGATGCAGCGTCGACGGCGAAGATCGCGCTCGACCCTGCAGCGGCATAGATCAGGCCGGCGATCGCGGGCCCGATCACGAGCGCTGCCTGGCGCGACACGCCGATCAGCGCGTTCGCGGATCCGAGGCTCGGCTCCTCGACGAGCAGAGGCAGGATGCCGCCGAAGGCGGGCTGGAACAGGCCGCTGCCGAGGCCGTGCAGCGCGACGAAGCCGATCAGGACTCCGAACTGCAAGTGACCAGTCGCGTCCACGAGTGCAAGCCCCCCAACGATCAGCCCACGCGAGACGTCGGAGCCGATCATGAGCAGACGCCGCGAGTAGCGATCTGCGAGCACGCCGCCGATCAGGAGCGTCGTGATCAACCCAAGCGCCTCGACGCTCAAAACGATTCCGAGCGAGCTCGCCTTGCCGGTGAGCGTGAAGGCCCGCCAACCCAGCGCGACGATGAAGGCCGCGTCGCCGATCTGGGAGATCGTCTGCCCGGCGAAGAGGAGCCGGAAGCCGCGGTGCCGGAGCGCCTCGAGAACGCGCAGGCGCGGGCCGGCCGTGGTCACTGGCTCCATCGCGGCGAGGCTATCCTGCGCGTATGCCGGACCGGATCCGTATCGCGTGCGTTCAGATGACGAGTCGGGCCGACAAGAGCGCGAACCTCGAAAAGGCAGAGCGCCTCGTCGCACAGGCTGCTGCAACCGGGTCCGACGTCGTCGTTCTGCCGGAAAAGTGGAACGCGATCGGCGATGCCGCCGTGTACCACGCGACTGCGGAGCCACTCGACGGCGGCGAGTCGGTCGCAGCGATGTCGAGGTGGGCGCGCACGCACGGGATCACGCTGGTCGGCGGCTCGATCGCCGAGCGGCGGGAGGGACGCGAGAAGCTCTCCAACACGAGCCTCGTCTTCGATCCCGAAGGCCAGCTCGTCGCGACGTACCGGAAGATCCACCTCTTCGACGTGGAGGTCGGGGGCGTCGTCTACCGCGAGTCCGAGGCAGAGGAGCCTGGGGACGAGCCCGTCGTCGCGGAGGTCGAGGACTGGAGCATCGGTCTCTCGATCTGTTACGACATTCGCTTCCCCGAGCTCTACCGCATCCTCACGCTCGAAGGCGCGGAGCTCGTAACGGTGCCGGCGCACTTCACGACGCCGACCGGCAAGGACCACTGGCACGTGCTCATGCGCGCGCGCGCGATCGAGAACCAGCTCTACGTCGCTGCCGCCGCGCAGATCGGCGAGACGCTCCCGGGCAAGCCTGCCTATGGGCGGTCGCTGATCGCGGACCCGTGGGGTGTCGTCGTCGCGCAGGCGCCGGACGAGGAAACCGTGATCACCGCCGAGCTCGATCGCGCCCACCTGCAGAACATCCGCGCCAAGTTGCCGTCGCTCGCGAACCGGCAGCCGAACGCGTACCGGTGGCCGACGCGAGTCTGACGCACGGCGTCTGGCTCGAGCGCGTCCCTGAACTCGTTGCCGAATGTGTCGAGGAGTGGGAGCTCGAGCTCGGCGAGCCCTATGAGGCGGGAGCCGCGGGCTACGCAGTCCGCGCCGCTCTGACGGACGGAACACCAGCCGTTCTCAAGCTGATCTACCCGCACCGCGAGGCTGAGCACGAAGCGGACGCGCTCGAGCTCCTCGGTGGGAACGGCGCGGTGCGGCTGCTCGCCCGCGACGATGCGCGCTCCGCGATGCTGCTCGAGCGCTGCGAACCGGGAACGGCTCTCGCCGAGAACGGCGGCGAGACCGCGCTCGACGTCCTGGTCGAGTTGCTGCCGCGGCACTGGGTGAGAGCCGGAGAGCCCTTTCACACACTCGCCGAGGAGGCCGCCTGGTGGATCCACGAGCTGCCGGAGCAGTGGGAGCAATCGGGCCGCGCCATCGAACGGCGACTGGTCGACACGGCGGTCGACGCGCTCCGCTCGCTGTCGGAGTCACAGGGAGAGCAGGTGCTGCTGAACCAGGACCTCCACGGCGACAACGTTCTCGCCGCAGAGCGCGAGCCGTGGCTCGTGATCGATCCAAAGCCGCTCGTCGGTGAGCGTGAGTTCGCGGTCGCGCCGATCGTGCGCTCGTTCGAGCTCGGTCCCTCGAAGGCAGACGTGCTCTACCGCCTC
>Ga0193727_1000302_pt1 | contig 18387 bp, 15 predicted proteins | sample H2c2metaG_FD_143051 | JGI IMG/M metagenome (GOLD analysis project Ga0193727, IMG submission 143051) | Soil microbial communities from a riparian zone of the East river system, Colorado, United States - H2c2 | ecosystem: Environmental > Terrestrial > Soil > Riparian zone | place: USA: East River...
GATCACGTATGCCGGCGATACTGTCCTCAGCGTGGGTGACGTCGTGCCGATTACCGTAACCGTATCGGTCGACGGCGTCCTACTTCCCCCGCAGCAGCTGCGCATGGCGATCACGCCCGACTCCACGCGGGTCACGTTGAACCCCACGGCGGATTCCCTGATTGCCTGCCGGGCAGGGCAGGCCTCGCTGCTCGTGCAATTACTCCACTCGAGCGCGTCGGGCACCAGCGTGGCCGATACCTCTGTTGCCTTGCGCGTCACGGGTGGCGCCCCGCCCGGCTCACGCTGTCCATGAACTGCTTCAAATGCGGCGCCCTGGTGGGCGACGATCAAAAGTTCTGCGGCCGGTGCGGCGTGCTCGTCTCCGACCCCGAGGCGCACACGATCATCGTCGAGGGCTCTGAAGGTGGGCTGTTGCAACGCGTGCGCATGGTGCTGGGTGGGGATTTCGAGGTCACGGAGGAGCTCGCCCGCGGCGGAATGGGCGTGGTGTTTCGCGCCCGCGAGGTGGAGCTGGGCAGGCCCGTCGCCATCAAGGTCCTGGCTTCCGAGCTGGGACTCACGCCGCGCGCGGCGGAACGCTTCAAGCGCGAGGCCCGCATGGTGGCCGAGCTCGGGCACCCGAACATCGTGCCGGTGTATCGGGTCGGACAGATCGCCGACATCCTGTTCATCGCCATGAAGTTCATCGAGGGGCGGTCGCTGGGCAGAATCCTCGAGACGCATGGGGCGCTCTCCGTGCCCGTGGTGCTGCACGTGTTGCGGTCCGTGCTCCGCCCGCTGGCGTATGCGCATGACCGCGGCATCGTGCATCGCGATGTGAAGGGCGACAACATCCTCATCGACAGTGACGGGAGGGTGCTCGTCTCCGATTTCGGCGTCGCGCTGCGCTCCGCCGACGTCACTCTTACGGTCGACGGCACCGTCATCGGCACGCCGGCCTTCATGAGTCCCGAGCAGTGCCGCGGAAAGCGGGCCGGCCCGCAAAGCGACCAGTACTCGGTCGGGATCGTCGCCTTTCAGATGCTCACGGGCCGCGTGCCCTTCGACTCTGAGACCTTGGCGGGATTCATCCAGCACCACCTGTTCACGCCGCACCCCGATCTCCGCGCCGCGCGGGACGACCTGCCCGCCGAGCTGCTCGGCACGATCAATCGGGCCCTCGCCAAGGACCCGGAGGCGCGGTTCGCGAGCACGCGGGACATGCTGGTGGCCATCGAGGCGGTGCCGTTCTCGGAGGCCGACCGTCGGGCGAGCGAGGACGTGCTTCGGAGCTTGGCCAGTGGCGCCGACGTCGCGAAGGTGGCGACGCGCGACATCCACTCGGTCTCGCACGCGCGGACCGCCGCGTTCAGCCCGGCGCGCCCGTCGCGTCGAACCATCGGCCTCGCCGCGGCGGCGGTCGTAGTCGTCGCCGGGGCCGCGGCGCTGGCCCTGCCGCGGCGGGGCGTTGCCCCGCCCGCCGCAGCGGATACGACGCGCCTCATCGGGCCCGCCACCGACACCACAGCCGTCCCCGCCACGCGCCGGCCTCCGGCCCCGCGGGTCGCCGCGGGAACGCTGCGAATCCTCACGACGCCGCCCGACGCGGTCATCCTGATCGACGGTCAGCGCGCCGGCGTGGGGGCGGTGATCGACCGTTCCATTGCCGTGGGGCGGCGACGCATCGAGGCGCGCGCTCCCGGGTACGCGTCGTACGATACGACCGTGGACGTGGCAGCCGGCGCCCTCATCAATCTGCGGCGCGTCACGCTGCGCGCTGCGGGGGACCCGCGTTGAGGCATCGCGCCGTTGCCGCGGGACTCGTGCTGGCGGCCTGTCTTTCGGCGCCGCACGCCGTCGCCGCCCAGGACTCGAGCGCCGCGGTGTTGCAGCGGGCCCGGAGCTATTACGAGGGACTCGACCTCGAGCGGGCGTTGCCGCTGCTGCGCCAGGTCGTCTCGCCGCAGTGGCCCTACGAGATCACGACCCCGCAGCGGGTCGAGGCGTACAAGTATCTCGCGGCGGCGCTCGTGCTCGTGGGACAGCCCGATTCCGCCGTTTCCTATTTCGCCGCCGCGCTCGCGCGCGATCCGTTCACCGATCTCGATCCGCGGGAGTTCACACCCGCGCAGCGGTCGGCGTTCGCGGCGGCCCGGCCCCGCGTCTTCGCGGTGGCCGCGCGCCCCGTCGCCGAGGCCCGCGTCGACGTGCGCAGCGAACGGATTCGTTTCGTGGTTGCCACAACGCACCGCGCGGCGCTGCAGGTGCTGCTGCGTCCGCTGCAAGAAGGCGCGGCGACGTTCCCGGTTTTCCAAGGCGAGAACGAGGGGGAGCGGGAGATCGCCTGGGACGGCTTGACCCCCGATGGGCGGCTCGTGGGGGCGGGCCGCTACGCGCTCCTGGTGGTGGGACGCAGTCGCGTGGTGGACCGCACGGACTCCGCGCGCGTCTACTTCCTCGTGGCCCGCGAAGCGGCCACGCTGGAGGACACGCTCCCGGATCTCCGTCGTGGGGTGTTGCTCGCGGAACGCGCGGGGGCGCCCGGCGCGACCCGGGAGTTGGCGAAGGGTTTGATCATCGCGGCGGGCGCCCTGCTCGCGTCGAGCGCGGTCGTGAATCGTGAGTTGGGCGGGGGAGGGCGGAGCGGCGCCAGAGTGGTCGCCGGGCTCGGCGTGCTGGCGGGCACTGCCGGGTTCCTGACCCTCAGCCGCCGGCACGACATCCCGGCCAACATCCAGGCGAACCTCCAGCGGCAGGCCGAGCGCCGTGCCGCGAACCAGGCGATCGAGCAGCGCAACGCCGATCGCCTCGCGCGGGCGGTGCTCATCGTTTCCCCCGCGGCAGGCGTGGGACCTTGAGGGCGGCGGTCGCGCTGGCGCTCCTGCTGGTCCCCGCGGCGGCGCTCGCTCAGACTCCCCGCGTCGTGGTCACGGGCTCGCTGGCGGCCGCCGAGCACCGCGTGGAGGATCGCGGCGTCGGGGGCGGCGTCGAGATCTCCGCCGGCACGCTGTTCGGCTCGGGCGTTCGCGTGAGCGTGGGGTCGCGGGGGACGATCGCGGTATCGGGCCGCACTGGCGTCCTGCATCCGAAGCGCGGCGCGACGTTGCCGCGGGATGTCGCTGAATTGGGCTTGGACGGCGCCCTGATGATGCATCCGTGGTTCGATGTGATCGCGGGCGTGCGCGTACGGAGTTACACGACGATGCTGGCGCGGCAGCGTTGGACGATGCCGTATCTGGGAGCGGCGGCGCGCGTTCCGTTTGCGGTGCAGGGGTTACGTGGGCTGCTGGATATTACCGTGCATCCATTCGCCGGCGTCAGCGGTCTCACTCGACCCGAGGTGGCGATCAGCACCGGCGCGGGCGTCGCGTACGCACGCGGCCGGCTCGACGTGCAGCTGGGCTACGCCCTCGAGCGGTACGACTTCGCGCGCGGGACCGTCGACGAGCGTTTTGAGCAGCTGTCGGCGCTCACGCTCCAGGTGCAGGTGCGCGCCCTCGGGCGGCCGGTGCCGTGAAACGACAACGGCGCCGCCCCGAGGGGCGGCGCCGCGATCCTTCAGGTGCCGTGTGTGGTTAGAGCTTCACGACGTTCTGCGCCGCCGGACCCTTCTGGCCCTGGACGACTTCGAACTCGACCCGCTGACCTTCGGCCAGCGACTTGAACCCTTCCGCCTGAATGGCGGTGTGATGCACGAAGCAGTCCTTTTCGCCGTTCTCCGGGGTGATGAACCCGAAGCCCTTGGCGTCGTTGAACCACTTCACGGTACCGGTGATGCGTGCCATACTGATGATACTCCTAGCTTAGTAGTGTTCCCGACGTCGGGCGTTTTTGACCTTGCGGCGAGCAGCCGCCTTGTCCTTCCGACGCCGGCGAGTGGCCGGACTCTCGTAAAACCGCTTCTTCTTCATGTCCTGAAACAGCCCCGCTTTGGTGATCTGCCGGCGGAACTTCTTCAACACGAAGTCGAGACGGTCGTGCTCGGTCAGCGTGACTTCCATGAAGCCCCTTTTGCCGAGGAGAGTGCCGATCCAGAAACGACAAAGGACCCGAGGCGGCAGCCCAGGTCCTGTGACAGTCTCTGGTGTTCAGCGCACGGCACCATTGCCGTGGCCCTTTCGCTCGCCCCAAAACTGACTGGGGGTACACGAAATGTCAACCGTCGCAGGCACGCCACATTATGACGCCTGGGGCGCCGGGCGGAACGCCGCGCGCGCGCTGCGGTAGACCTGAGATTCCGTTATCATCGGCACACCACTCGCGGAGACCGCCTATGCCCTGTCGTGTCTGGCCCGTCATCGCGTTCCTCGCCCTCGCTGTGACCCCCCTGGCCGGCGCGTCGGCCCAAACCGACTCCACCCGACGTCCCGACAGCCTCTCCTCCGGTGGTCTGCTGCGCGGGCCCGCCCTGCGGCGGCTCGCCATCGATGACCCCCGTCTGGCGTTCACGCTGATTCCCGGCGTCCTGGCGCGATCCGGAGACGTCGGTATTTCGACGGCCCCCGACCCATCCATCCGGGGTGGGGTCCCCGGGCACGCGAGCGTCTACATCGACGGCGCGCCGGCGCGATTCCAAACCCTGGGGACGGCCGGGCTCGGCATTGCGGCGAACGCGATCGACGAGGCGTGGCTCACGACCGGCGTCGCCCCGGCGGTCCTTGCCGATGCCGCGGGTGGCGTCGTCAGCTACGTCACGCGCACCGGCGGGGATCACGTCGCGGGCCACGTCCTTTGGGAAGGGGACGGCGTATTCGGTAACGGCGTGAGCGTCGGCTACGGCCGGATTGACGCGACGGTCGGCGGGCCGCTCCGGATCGCACCGAACCTGTCATTCTTCTTGTCCTTTGCGACGCAGGGTCAGTCTTCCCGCTACCGCAGCGCCGCGGCGGCATCAGCTCCGAGTTACGCGCCCTTCGGCGTCGATACCGTTGTCGATTTCGCAAGCGGTCCGTCGACCCAGTCGGTGACGATCCCAAGGTTCGTTCAATACAGCGGCTCGTGCTCACCGGCCAGCAACGCGGGGATCGAATGCCAGGGGCTGAGCCGCCCAATGGATTGGGCCATGTTGTCGCGCAGTCAGGCGAAGTTGCGGCACACCTACGGTGTCGAGGGCGCGTCGGCCGTTTCCGTCACGTGGGTCGGCGGCGAATTCGAGCAGCGCTCGTTTCCCGGCCAACTCATCATGAATCCGTCGCTGTATGGCGCCGGGCGGGCGCGCTCGGAGATCGCGGTGGTGAATTGGCGCCACCAGCTCCGCGGGCCCCTGGCCTTCGAGATGAACCTGTCGTACGGCCGGGACGATCAGATCAACGGCCCGCTCACGGCCGCCTCGGAGGCGGGGACGCGCCAGCCCTGTATCAAGCTTGACAACGTCCCGCCGTGCGCCACGCTGCAATTCCGCGGTCCCGATGTCGTCCCTTTGCCCGTCGGCGATCGCCTGGTGCGGAATATCCGGACGAACTCCGGCCTGCGCGTGCCCTACCTGAATCGCGCGGATCTCGCGAACCGGCAGCCGTACCGCCTCAATCCGTTCGGCGCGCTGACCGCGTGGCCCTCCGAGGGCGTGAACGCCGTCGTGACGTTGGTGAGCGAGCGCCGGGTGCAGGGCCGCTGGGGGCTCGAGTGGCGCCCCACATTGCGGCAGCGCGTGACCTTCGGGATCGATGGGGAGAGCACCACGCTTTCCTTCTATCAGGCCGCCATGACCACCGAGTTCAATCTCGACGCCTTCGCCAACCGGCCGACACGCGTCGGGGTCTTCGCGGGGGACAGGCTGGAGTTGGGCTCCAAGGCCGTGCTCGACGTCGGCGTGCGCTATGACCGCATCACGCCGGGCGGCGAATTCCCGACGACGCCCGGACGGATCTATACGAATCCCGCGTGGTTCCCGGCGTCGGACACGAGTGACGCCCTGTACGCGAGCAGCGTCGCGCGCGTCTTCACGAAAACGACGACCCACACCGCGCTGTCGCCGCGGATCCGCTTCGGGTACGCATTCTCGCCGGCGACCAGCATTCATGTCGGCTTTGGCCGTTACGTCGAGCCGCCATCGTGGGCAGCGTATTTCCAGCGGTCCAACGCCGATCTCGACTTCACGAACACGAGCTCGCTGTTCGGCCGCGACGTGAAGTTCGCAACCGCCTCGCTGTTCGACGTCGGTGTGCGATCCTCCGTCAGCCGGGCCGTCGACATCGACGTGGCGGCATACTACAAGGACCTTCCGCAGTACGTTGGCCGGTTCCAGCCCTTCGCCGATCCCGTCGTCGTCGGCGACACCTTCAACATCAACGTCCTCACCGTCGTGGACGCGCACGGGGTGGGTCTCGATGCCCGCCTCGCCTGGCGCGCCGGGGAGTGGCTGACCGCCTCCGGCGCGTACTCGCTGCTCCACGCGACGGTCGGCGGCGACGGCGTCACGACGCATGCCGTGGCGGCGGTGGCCGACGCACGTGCGCGGGGTTTCAGTGCCCAGATCATGATGCGGGCCACCAGCGGGCTCGCGTACGACCGGGCAACCAACTTCGGCCTCGGGACGATCACCCCCTCCGCGCCGCTCACCATCACCACGGGTTCGGCGCGGCTGCCCTGGACCAAGCGCATCGATGTGCGGATCGCGAGGGAGGTGCGGGTGTGGCGCCGCGCGTGGACGCTGTACACCGACGCGCGCAACCTGTTCAGTTTCCAGAACACACGCGCCGTCTTCGATGAGACGGGCGACGTCGTCAACCCGCTGCACCGGTCCCAGGCGCTGGCGCCGGAGTACGGCAACCTCACCGCCGAAGCGAGCGGCAGCGGCGCGCTCGAGCCGGATGGCACCACGATCAACCTGAGTGCCTGCTCGAGCTGGGTGACGCCCGTGAACTGTGTCATGCTCACGCGGGTGGAGCGGCGCTTCGGAGATGGGAACGGCTTGTACTCGCTGCTGGAGCAACAGCGGGCCATGAACGCGTACTATGACGCCTTCGACGGCCCCTGGTTCTTGTATGGTCCGGGCCGCACACTGCGCCTCGGCGTGGAGGTAGAGCTCTAGGCCCCGCCGAGCACTTCACGCACCCGGCTCGCGAGCGCCCCGGGGCTGAAGGGTTTTTGCATGAATGCGGTGCCGGGGTCGAGCACGCCGTGTCGTTCCACGGCGTCGTCCGTGTAGCCGGAGAGATACAGGACCTTGGTGTCCGGCCGCAGCTCGAGGAGGCGCCGCGCCAACTCGCGGCCGTTCATCCCCGGCATCACGACGTCGGTGACCAGCATTTGAATGGGGCCGGCGTGGCGCGCCGCGAGCTGAAGCGCCTCGGCGCCGCCACTGGCCAGGAGCACCGTGTATCCCGCCTGCTCCAGCACCTTCCGGATCAAGACGCGCACCATTTGCTCGTCCTCGGCCACGAGGACGGTCTCGGTGCCGGCCGCGGGGACGCTGACGACGCGGGGGGCGGGCGCCGCGTCGATGGGGGCGTCCACGCGGGGCAGGTGGATCCGGAACGACGTGCCGACGCCGGGCGTGCTCGTCACCGCGATGTGGCCGCCGCTCTGGCGCACGATGCCGTACACGCTCGCCAGGCCGAGTCCCGTCCCTTTGCCACGCTCCTTGGTCGTGAAGAACGGCTCGAAGACGCGGGCCAGCGTGGGCGCGTCCATGCCGGTCCCCGTGTCCGTCACCTCGATGAGCACGTACGGTCCGGCGGGCACGTCTCCGCCGTCGGTGACATCGGCGTTCTCGGTTCGGATCGCGAGCCGGCCGCCGTCGGGCATGGCGTCCCGCGCGTTGACGGCCAGGTTCACGAGGACCTGTTCCACCTGACCCGGATCGGCGCGCACCGCGCGCAGGTCGCGGGCGAGGTCCGTATCGAGCGTCAGGTCCTCGCCGATCAGGCGTCGCAGCATCCGGCCCAGATCCGTGATGAGATCGTTCACATCGAGCACGACGGGCTGGAGCACCTGGCGCGCGCTGAAGGCCAGGAGCTGCCGGATCAGGTCCTGAGCGCGAACGGCCGCGTCGCGGATGATCTCGACTTCCTCGCGCGCGTGCTCGCCCGGGGGTGTGTCCATCATCAACAGCTCGGCGGAGCCGAGGATGGCGGTGAGCACGTTGTTGAAGTCATGCGCCACGCCGCCGGCGAGCCGGCCGATCGCCTCGAGCTTCTGGACTCGCGCGAGATCCTGCTGGAGCTGCAAGCGTTCGCGGCGCACCGCCGCTTCGGCGAGCGCTTTCGCGACCGCCGCCGGCAGTCGCTGCAGCCGGTCTTTCATGATGTAGTCGGTCGCGCCGGCTCGCATCGCAGCGACGGCGGTGTCCTCACCCACGCTGCCCGAAACCACGATGAACGGCACGTCCTGACCGGAGGCCTGCAGCACCGCCAGCGCGCCCGGGGCGTCGAATGAGGGGAGGTAGTAGTCGCTGAGTAGGATGTCCCACGCGTGTTCGTCGAGAGCCGCGCGCAGCGCGTCGGCGGTTTCGACGCGCTCGTGGGTCGTGACAAAGCCGCCGCGCTTGAGCTCGCGGAGGATCAAGTCCGCGTCCGCGGCTCGATCCTCGACGATCAGCGCGCGCAGCGGTGTCGGTCGCGTGGCCATGGGATTAGGCACGATCTACTATACGGATGGCCGCGCCCTTGCTTCAAGGCCGGCGCGCACCAACTTATGTGCCCATGCGGCTCCTTTGGGTCCTCGCTTTGGCGGTCGGGATGTCGGCGTGCAGCGGTTGGGGCTGGCTGCCAGGTCCTCAGTCGCCCAGGCCCGTGCGCGACACGATCCCCGCGCGCCAACCGCCCCGCCAACCGGTCGCCGTGCGCGATACGCAGCTGGAGCAACGCGTGTCGCGCCTCGAGCTGCGGCTGCTCGAAAAAGAGGCACAGGTCGAGGAGCTTCAGGCGCGCCTCGACGATGCTCGGCGCGAAGTCGTGCGCGCCATGGCCAAGCTCCAGTCCCTGGCGACGCGAGCAGAAGCTGCGTCCGGTATGGCGGAAGCCGAGATCGCGCTGCAGTCGTTGCGCACGAGCGGCAATCCCCAGGGCGTTCCCGAGCTGGGTCAGGCCGCGCAGCTGCTGCAGCTCGCGACCGCGGAGTTCGACAAGCAGAACTACGGCGGGGCGCTGTACCTGGCGAATCAGGCGAAGGATGCCGCGGCGGCAGGGCAGGGTCGTGTGGCGAGCGTCGAACGGGGGTCGCTGCGCCAGGGCGAGGTGCCGTTCGCGTTGCCGCTGCACCTGCAAACGATGGGACGCGCCAACGTGCGCTCGGGACCCGGCAGCGGGTTTGAAGTCGCGTTCACCCTCGACGGCGGCGCGCCGTTGACGGGCTTCTCGTATGTGGACCAGTGGGTGCGCATCACCGACGACTCGGGGCGCGCCGGGTGGGTGTTTCAAAGCCTCATCGGCCGGCGGCAGTAGTCCGCTAGGCCTCGCGAGATTTTCGCCGGCGACGCTCCGCTGCGCCGGGCGCCAGCACGACGCGGTCACGGCCTTCCCGTTTCGCCTGATACAGCGCCGCGTCCGCGATGGCGATCACCGTCTCCCCCAGGTCCCCGTGCGCCGGGAACTCGGCGACGCCGAAGCTCAAGGTGACGGATCCCCCCGGGAGCTTCTCGTCCTTGAGGCGCTCGCGGACCCGATCCGCAACGTCGGCGGCGCCCGACCCTTCGGTCTCCGGCATCAGGACGAAGAACTCCTCGCCCCCGTAGCGCGCGACGACGTCCACATCGCGGGTGGCCTCGCGCAGGATCGTCGCCACCTTCTTGAGCACCGCGTCGCCGGCCGGGTGGCCGTTGGCGTCGTTGTACTTCTTGAAGTGATCCACGTCGCCCATCAACACCGCGAACGTGTGCTTCAAACGACGGGAGCGACGCACTTCGTGGTCCAGCGCCTCCATCATCCGCCGGCGGTTGAACAGCCCCGTGAGGGGATCCGTCGCCGAGAGGCGCTCGAGCTCGCGATGAGTCTCGCGCAGGCGCGAGACCATGTTGTTGAAGACCTGCGTGAGATACCCGACTTCGCCGCCCGTGACCATCGGGAGGTCGACCTCGAGGTCACCCGCCGCCACTTTGGCCGCGCCTTGCGTGAGCCGGTCGAGAGGGCGGACGATCAGCAGGCCGAGGAAATACCCGAGCGCTCCCACCGCCGCGAACAGTGAAGCCACGATGAGCGCCGTGACGTTGCGCAGCCGCGCCACCTGCCGGAAGGCTTCCGTCGTGGGGATCTCAGTCACCACGATCCAGTTGAGGCTGGGGATGCGCCGCACGCTGCCGACCACGCGGTCGCCGGTGGCGCTCGCGAACTGGATGGCGCGCCCCTCCCGCGCCAGCAGGTACCGCGTATCGTCGCCCGAGTATCCCAGTTTCATGAGTTCGGCGGAGCTGCCCCGCGAGCTGACGATCAGGTGGCCATCCTCGCTCATGAGATAGACCTGGCCCGCGTCCCCCGGCGAGAAGCGACGCAGCGTGTCGCCGACGCCGCGGAGATTGACCCTGGCGGCGATCGCGCCGAGCAACCGCCCGCTGGCGGGCCGGATCGGCACGGCGATCACCATCTCGGGCCGCGCCGCTGTCGAATCCCAATAGGGCGTGCCCAGGAGGAGGTTGTCGCCGCGCATCTGGCTCTGCCAATCGGGGGGAAGGACGAGGGCCCGGGGCCGATTGTCACTCGACGCGATGATGTGGCCGTGCGGGTCCAGCACGAGCAGCTCAACGTAGTCGACGAACTTGTCGCGTACGGAATTCACGTAATCCGTCAAGCGCTGGTAGGCCCGCCCCGATCGTACCGCTTCACCGTTCACACGTTGCAACCGGTCCACGTTCTCGGTGACTTCGTATGAGCTCGAGAACACCCGCAGGTCGTAGCGACGCTCTTTGGTCCACAGGTCCAGCTCGCGCGCGGTCTGCGTGCTGAGCCCGAGCAGCTCTTCCGATGCCTTGGCCGTGAGGGCGCGTTTGTTCTCCACGTACGAGATGTACGCGGTCGTGATGGACGGCAGCAGCGTCGCCAGCACGGCGAACATCAGGATCTTGCTCCTGATGGTATCCAGGCGCAGGGCGTTGAGACCCCGCGAAATCGTTTGTTCCCAGGAACTCAAGGCCGCGCTCCCTCTTCGGTACCAGCAAGATTCACGTCGCGCACGCTACCGCAAGCTCGACCGCCAAACCGTGCGGAGAATCACGGCGCGGCCTGGCGCGCGATCACGGTTGGGCACAAACTAGGCGCTCCCGAGCCACCTCTCACCTGCGAGCATCCCATGCACCGCCGCTCATTCATTGAATACGCCGCGGGCGCCGCGGCCGCCGTCGCCGCCTGGCGCCCGGTCGCGAGGCCGCAAGCCTTCGAACTCGACGAGGCCACGATCGCTTCACTGCAGGAAGGAATGCGCTCCGGAAGATACACGGCGCGCTCGTTGTGCGAGGCGTACCTCGCGCGCATCGACGCGGTCGACCGCGCGGGGCCGGCGCTCCGCTCGGTCCTCGAGACCAACCCCGACGCGCTGGCGATTGCCGATCGCCTCGACGCCGACCGCAAGGCGCGGCGCAGCCGTGGACCGCTGCACGGGATCCCCGTGCTCATCAAGGACAACATCGCGACTGCCGACCGTATGATGACCACCGCCGGCTCGCTCGCGCTGGTGGGGGTCACGCCGCCGCGCGACTCCGTCGTGGCCGAACGCCTGCGCGCGGCGGGCGCGGTGATCCTCGGCAAGACCAACTTGAGCGAATGGGCGAACTTCCGCGGCAACCAGTCGTCGAGCGGCTGGAGCGGGCGCGGGGGGCAGACGAAGAATCCCTACGCGCTCGACCGCAACCCCTGCGGCTCGAGCTCCGGGACGGGCGCCGCGATCGCGGCGAACCTCGCGGCCGTGGGCGTCGGCACCGAGACCGACGGGTCGATTGTCTGTCCCTCGTCGGCGTGCTCGCTCGTCGGCGTCAAGCCGACGCTCGGCCTGATCGGCGGGGCCGGCATCATTCCGATCGCCCACACCCAGGACACCGCGGGCCCGATGTGCCGCACGGTGACCGACGCCGCGATCCTGCTGGGCGTCCTGACGGGTAAGGATTACGGCGCGAGCCTCGACGCCAACGGTCTCAGGGGCGCGCGCATCGGGGTCGCGCGGAAGAAGTGCTTTGGGTACAGCCCCGAGGCCGACGCGCTCGTCGAAGCCGCCATCGACGTCCTGCGGCGCCAGGGCGCGGTCATCGTCGATCCCGCCGACATTCCCCATCTCGGCGAGTACGACGACTCCGAGTTCACGGTGCTGCTCTACGAGTTCAAGACGGATCTGAACGCGTACCTGGCCGAGTGGGCACCGCGCGCGCCGATCAAGACGCTGGCCGATCTCATTGCGTTCAACGAGACGAACAAGGCGCGCGAGCTGCAGTACTTCGGTCAGGAGATTCTGGTGCAAGCGCAGGAGAAAGGGCCGCTCACCGACCAAGCCTACGTCGATGCGCTCGCGAAGGACCGGCGCCTCTCGCGCGCGGAGGGGCTCGACGCGGTCTTCGCCGAGCACACGCTCGACGCGATTGTGGCGCCGACGGGAAGCCCCGCCTGGCCGACCGATCTGGTAAACGGGGACCACTTCCTTGGGGCCAGCTCGACCCCGGCTGCCGTCGCCGGCTATCCCAGCGTGAGTGTGCCGGCGGGGTATGCGTTCGGCCTGCCGGTGGGGATGTCGCTGATCGGGCGTGCGTCGAGCGAGGCCACACTCTTGAAGCTCGCCTACGCGTACGAGCGGGCGGCGAATCCGCGCAAGGCGCCGCGCTTCCTTGCGACCGTCGACCTTTCTTAGCGGAGAGGTGCGCCTGCGGCGATCCAGCGCGCCAGCAGGGCGCGCTCGTCCGCGGTCATGCCGGTCTTGTTGGCGAGCGGCATCGTCTGCGTTTCGACGGCGCGAACGCGAATGCGCGGGGCGAGGGCGGCAATGCTCTCGGGCGTGTCGAACGCGACGCCCGCCGGCGCGGCGCCGAACGTGTGGTCGCTCGGATACCGCGAATGGCAGGGGAGGCAACGCTGTGCGACGACCGCCCGAATCTCCATGAAGGAGGGCACCGCGTCCGTGGTGGTTGTGGACGTGGCCGCGGCCCTGGGTGTGGTGAGGAACACCGCGCCGGCCAGCGCGGCGGCGGCCGGAATGAGCGCCCAGCGCGCCGACGCACCGCGGCCGATCATCGCGTGGCGCACCGCGCCGCCGGCGACGAACAAGAGGAGCAGCACGAGCCAATTGGCTGACCCGGCGTAGGTCGCGGGATAGTGGCTGCTCAGCATGATGAACAGCAGCGGGAACGTCATGTAGCTGTTGTGCACCGAGCGTTGCTTCGCGCGCTCGCCCATCGTGAAGTCGGCCGGCCGACCGGCCCTGGTGGCATCGATCATCGCCTGCTGCGCCGGGAGAATGCGCATCCACACGTTCGCGACCATGACCGTGCCCAGCAGCGCGCCGACATGCATGAACGCGGCACGGCCGGAGAGCAGGCGGCAGGAGGCGACCGTGACGACGGTCAGGAGCACGAGCGAAATCGTCGTGGCAGTCTTTGTCGTCGCGAGCGGCGATCGCCACAGCAAGTCGTACACGACCCACCCGACGACCAGCAGGCCGATGCCGAAGGCCGTCGCCGTGCCGCGACCGATCGTGGACACGGCGGGATCGAGCAGGTACGCCTGGCTCAGGTAATAGATGAGGACGAGCAGCGCGATCCCGGTGATCCATGTGAACAACGCTTCCCATTTGAACCAATGGAGCACGCCGGGCATCTCACCCGGACCGGGGCGGCGCTTCTCCGTCTGGTAGAACCCGCCGCTGTGGACCATCCACACCTCCCCCTCCACGCCGGGGCGGGGCTGGGCAGGCGCGGTCAGGGCACGGTCCAACCAGATGAAGTAGAAGGAGCTACCGATCCAGGCGATGCCGGCGATGAAGTGCGTCCAGCGCAGCAGCAGGTTGGCCCAATCGCCGAGGTGTCCGACCATAGGGGCTCTAATTTCACCGTGAAACCACGGCCGGCCAGCCCCCGTCAAGTTAGGCGGACCGTTCCCGCCCACGTCATCCGGAGTCGCCTCATGAAGCCTGCGTTCGTTCTGACCGCCGCTCTGCCGCTGCTTGCGCTTGCCGCGTGCGCCAAGGCCGGCGCCGACGACGGCGCCGGCCGTCCCTACAAGGTCGGGGTCGTGGACCGCGGTGAAGTGCGAGTCACCGTGGAAGAGACGGGCGTGGTCGAGCCCGAGCGCAGCATCGTCGTGAAATCGCCGATCTCCGGCGTCGTGCAACAGCTCTACGTGCGGGAAGGCGACCGCGTACAGCCGGGGCAGGGGCTCGCCCGCATACTCCCCGACATCGCGCAGGCCAACAGTCTCGCGCAGCTGCGCAGTGAGATCGCGCGGGCGCAAATCGCGCGCGACAACGCGCGGCGCGATTACGATCGCGGGCAGGCGCTGTCCGGCATCGGCGGCATCACGCAGGCGGAGCTCGACCAACGGCGCGTCGCCTACGAGCAGGCCGACAATCAGTGGCGCACCGCCAACGATCAGCTGCGCCTGGTCCAGTTGTCGGGTGTGACCGCCGGCGACTCCGCGGATGGAGGCGCGCAGTGGGCACGCATCATCGCGCCGTCGTCCGGTGTCATCATCGCGCGCGGCGTTGAGGCCGGGGAGACGGTCGTCGGCGGCACGAGCGCCTTTGGCGGCGGCACGGCGCTGTTCACGATCGCGGATCTGTCGACGCTCATCGTCAAGGCGGCGATCAACGAAGTCGACATCGGCAAGGTGAAGCGCGGCGACCTCGTCGCGCTGACGGTCGACGCCTTCCCGGGCGACACCGCGCACGGCGTGGTGCGGCTCGTCCCGCCGGCGGCGCGGCAGCAGGAGCGCGTGCGCGTGTTCGACGTGGAGATCGAGGTGACCAGCGGCCAACAGTTCCTGCGGCCCGGCATGACCGCCAACGTGCGGATCTCGGGCCCGGTGCGCAGCGGCGTGGCGCGCGTGCCCGTCGAAGCGGTGCTGCTCCAGGAAGGCAAACCCATCGTGTACAAGATCGGTGGCAGCGGGCCGCAGCCTGTCCCCGTGACCCTCGGCCTCTCCGATCTGTTTTATGTCGAGATACTCCCCGGGTCGGCGCTGGCCGCGGGGGATTCGATCGCGCTCGAGGATCCGGTCGCCGCCGCCGAGCGCGCGCGCAACCCGGCGCGGCGGCGGTAATGCTGATTCAAGGGCGCAGTCTCGCCAAGACGTACCGCCTCGGGCAGGTCGACGTCGCCGCGCTCCGCGGCGTCGATGTCGATGTCCGGCCCGGCGAGTTCGTGGCGATCACCGGGCCGTCCGGCTCGGGCAAGAGCACCCTGATGCACATCCTCGGCTGTCTCGACACGCCCACCTCGGGGAGCTATCGGCTGGACGGGGAGGACGTCAGCGGGCTGACCGGCAAGCGGTTGGCGCAGGTGCGCAACCGCAAGGTCGGGTTTGTCTTCCAGACCTTCAACCTGATGCCGCGTCTCAGCGTCGAAGAGAACGTGGCGCTGCCCCTCAAGTATCGCGGCGGCATCGCGCGCGGCGAGCGGCGCGCCCGGGCGTTGCGCTTGCTCGAGCGGCTGGGGCTCGCGGAACGCGTGGGCCACCGGCCCGACGAGTTATCGGGGGGCGAGCGCCAGCGCGTGGCCATCGCCCGCGCCCTCGTCGGCGAGCCGGCCATCCTCATGGCGGATGAGCCCACCGGGAACCTCGACTCGGCGTCCGGCGCCGAGGTGATGCGCACGTTCGCGGAGCTGCACGGCGCCGGTCACACGATCGTGCTGGTGACGCACGATCCCAACGTGGCGGCGCGCGCCGAGCGCGTCATCCAGATGAGCGACGGGCGGGTCGTCTGAACCTCCTCGAGTCGCTGCTCACGGGACTCGACGAAGTCCGGCGTCATTGGGGGCAGACCGTGCTCTCGCTGCTCGGCCTGATCCTCGGCACCGCGAGCATCGTGACGGTGCTCGCGCTGTTCGGCGGGCAGACGGCGCTCACGGAGCAGTTCCTGAACGAGGTCGGGGGACGCGGCACGATCATCGTGTCGGATCGCGAGCGTTCGGCCCACCCCGGCGCGCAGGAACTGGCGTCGAAGCGCCTCACGTTCAAGGACGCGCAGTTCCTGCGCGATCGGGCCGGAGCCCTGGCGGCGGTGAGTCCGGGGTGGTCGCAAAGCCTCTCCTACCGCGTGGGCAACACCAGCTTCGACGGCCAGGTGATCGGCACGGTGCCGGACTACATGGCGATCAACGACATCAAGCCGCTCGTGGGGCGCTACTTGAGCGATCTCGACGTCCGGCACCAGGCGCGCGTGGCGGTGCTCGGGTGGAAATACGCCGACTCGTTGTACGGCGTCGCGACACGCGCCGTGGGACAGCTCGTCAGCCTCGGCGGCAAGAACTACACGGTCGTGGGTGTGATGGAGCGCGAGGAGTTCTACTTTGCGGCCTGGGAAGACAACGCGCTCGAGTACCGGAACGAGCGCGCGTACATCCCGATCAGCACGGCGATCGCGCAGCACAGCGCCGTCGATCATCTCGATTTCCTCACCCTGAAGGGACGGCCCGGCGTGGCCCGCGGCGTCGCGCAGGCGCAGGTGCGGAGCCTGCTCTACGCGCGGCACGGCGTCGAGGACTTCGACATTCGCGCGTCGGGGCAGGGCGCCGGCGGCGAAGCCGGCCAGTTCCTGCTGCTGTTCAACTTCATCTTCCTCGTCGTGGGCGTCGTGTCGCTGATCACGGGCGGGATCGTGATCGCGAACATCCTGCTCGCGTCGGTGGTGGAGCGGGTACGCGAATTCGGCACGCGCATGGCCCTCGGCGCGACGGCCGGCGCCATCTTCGCGCACGTGCTCGCCGAAGTACTCGTCGTGACGGTGATCGGCGGTCTCCTCGGCCTTGGGCTCGGCACCGCCCTCACGGGCGTGGTCGCGCATTTCATGCAGATGCCGGCGGTCGTAAGCCCGTTCATCGCGGCCGTGGCGACGGTGACGGCGTTGACGGTTGGACTCCTCGCGGGGCTCTTCCCGGCCCTGCGCGCCGCGCGGCTCTCGCCGGTGGAGGCGCTGCGCTATGCGTGAGTGGCTCGAGTTGATCGGTGACGCGCTGCGCGAGATCCGGGGCCACAAGCTGCGCTCGCTGCTCACGCTCTCGGGCATCGTGTTCGGAGCCGCGTCGGTCGTGTCGATGACGTCGCTCGCCTCGGCGATGAAGACGCTCGTCTACGACGACCTCATCTCGATGGGCCAGTCCCGCAGCTTCATCGCGCGAGACCAGGGCCCGCGGTCTGACGCACGCGGCGCCACGGCGTTGCGGCACAAGGGCCTGCGGATCAGCGACCTCGAGGCCCTGCGGGCTCTCCCCGGCGTCGAGACCGTCCACGGGCGCGACTGGGGTGACGAGTACGTGGTGAACGCACCGGCCGACCGCCGCCAGGTGCGTATCGACGGCGTGGACGCCGGGTATCTCGAATTGCGCAACTACCGCATCACCGCCGGCCGCAGCATCCGGCCCCTCGATCTCGAGAATCGCGCGCGCGTGGCCGTCGTGGGTTCCGAGCTGGTGCACGACCTCTTCGGGAGCACGCCACCGGTGGGTCAGACGATCACCGTGGACGGCGTGCGCTTTCAGGTCGTCGGGATCGTGGCACCGATCGAGTTCGACATCATCCCCGCCGATTTCTCGTTCGTCGCGCGGCGCATCTACATCCCGTACACGTATCTCACCCGGTACAGGGAAGGCGAGGGCCGTATCAACGAGGCGCTCGTTACCGCGGCGCCGTCCGCTGACTTCGGCGACGTGCTCCGGCGGGGCGTGACGCTGTTGCGTCAGCGCCACGGTGGCACGCAAGACTTCGAGATCGACAATCGAGCAGCCGACGTGCTGTCCGACTTGGCCATGGCCGACAACATCCTCGGCGGCTGGAATGCCGTCATGTTCACGATCGCCGGCGTCACCCTGATCGTCGGCGGGATCGGTTTGTTCAGTGTACTGCTCATTTCGGTCCGGGAACGGGTACGGGAGATCGGGATCCGCAAAGCCCTGGGGGCCGATGATGGCGCCATTGTGCGCCTTTTCCTCGCCGAGTCGCTGACGCTGGCGTTCTTGGGGGCGGTTGTGGGCATCGGCGGAGGCGCCGGGCTCACCGTGATCACCGAAATAATCGGGAAACAGTTCGGGAAGCCCTTCCACATTCCGGTGAACGTCCCCGGAGTGTTCCTGGCCGTGATCTTCGCCCTGATCGTGGGCTTCCTGTTCGGATGGTATCCCGCCCGCCGGGCTGCCAGGCTCGATCCGATTGAGGCGATCGGCGGAGTCTGACGCAGCGGAGTGCGCAAACTGCGCGTAATATTTCCACCATGCGCGCACTCACATTCGCCGTACTCCTCTCCGTTCCCCCGGCCGCCCTCGCACAAACGACCGATCCGCTGACC
>Ga0193727_1000303_pt1 | contig 18367 bp, 17 predicted proteins | sample H2c2metaG_FD_143051 | JGI IMG/M metagenome (GOLD analysis project Ga0193727, IMG submission 143051) | Soil microbial communities from a riparian zone of the East river system, Colorado, United States - H2c2 | ecosystem: Environmental > Terrestrial > Soil > Riparian zone | place: USA: East River...
CACGCCGCTATCGCCGGTCGGCAAAAGAGTGAATGGCAACGACTTGAAGAAAAACCAAACTCCGAACGCGCAAACCACGATGATGGGCGCCGCGAGCCAGCCGTGATTAAGAAACCAGCCGAGCGTTCGACTGTAGAAAGCGAGCGTCGGCTTGAAGAATCGGTCGTTCACACGCTCCATCCAATGCTTTTTGTGCCCAGGACCGCGCTCGGCCAGAAGTCGCGCGCACATCAGCGGTGTCAAAGTCAACGAAATCAGGCCTGATGCGAAGATGGCAACGATGATCGTGATCGCGAATTCGCGGAAAATTCGGCCGAGTAAACCGGGCATGAAAACTAGCGGGATAAAGACGGCCGCCAGCGAAAGTGTCATGGAAAGGATGGTGAAAGAAATTTCACCGGCACTGTTGAGGGTGGCGCGATAAATGGATTCTCCGTGTTGCGCACGACGAACGACGTTTTCCAGGAATACGATCGCGTCATCGACGAGAAATCCGATAGCCAGCGTCATCGCCATCAAAGTAAGATTGTTGATCGAATAATTGAGCGCGTACATCACCGCGACCGTAGTCAAAAGCGAGAGCGGAAGCGCGACGACCGGGATCAAGGTATCGGTGGCGCGGCCGAGGAAAACGAAGATGACCAGGATGACGAGGAGGAACGCTATGAAGAGAGTCGTCTGCACGTCGGCAACGGAATGCACGATTGTCTGTGACCGATCGAAAGTGGGAATCAAACGAATGGAGCCGGGCAACTCGAGACGAAGTTGCGGCATCAAATCCATGACGGACCGTGCCACTTCCACGGCGTTGGCTCCCGCTTGACGCGAAACTGCCAGAACGATTGTCGATGCCGGCGGATTAAAGCCGCGCGCGAAAAAATGACGCGAAAGACGCTCGTCCTGCACACTCTCGGTCACCTTTGCGACATCTCGCACGTAGACGGGCGCGTTATCGGAACCGCGCGCGATCATGAGATTGCGATATCCCTCGGCAGTGTCGAGCTGTCCGTTCGGACGAAGGATAAAGGAGCGGGTCTTACCGTCGAACTGTCCCGCGCCGGCGTAGGAAGTTCCATCGCCAATCGCGGAGGCGAGATCAGCCATGGTCAAATTACGGGTCACTAACGCACCTGGATCTGCCTTGATCCGAATCGCGCTCTTAACGCCGAAGACCTGGACCTGGGAAACGCCTGGCAATATGTTGATGCGCTGTTGAACCTGCGTAGTCGCATACTTATAGAGATCGCCATCGGTAAGCGTGTCACTGGTCAACGCGATGTACGTAACGGGCTGATCGTTTGGGTTGGTTTTAACGAACGTGGGCGGGCTGGGCAGATCGATGGGTAACTGGCCCGTGGCGCGCTGAATGGCGGACTGCACATCAGTCGCAGCCGAATCGATTGTCTTGGACAGATCGAACTGGAGCGTGATGGACGTGTTCCCCTGCGTGCTCGAGCTCGTCGTCAAAGTGAGCCCGGGAATTTGCGTGAACTGTTTTTCCAGCGGCGTCGCAATCGTGTTCGCCATCGTCTCGGGATTGGCGCCGGGATACGATGCACTGACTTGGATAACGGGGTAATCGACCGCCGGAAGGTCGTTCACGGCCAGTTGCTTATAGGTGATGATCCCAAAGACGATAATCGACGCCGTCAGCAACATCGTCATCACGGGCCGCCTGATAAACGGCGCCGAAAGGCCGGAGGAGAATTGAGCGAGCTTGGCCGCCGTTGTCGATTTCCCGTCAGTCGATTTCAACCGATCATGCGGCTTTGACGCGCCGAGACTTCCGGCGCCGTTTCCATCTTGATTCTGGTCGCCGTCTGAATTGGGCTCGCCGTTGTTTGCCGGATCAATCATGGAATTTCAATTTAGCGCCGCATTGCTGGCTGCGCTCGAACTATCGGACGGCGTTTCGATTGGTTGCGCGACCACCTTTGTCCCCGGCGCAAGCTGAAGTTGCCCAGATACCACTACGGTCTCGCCCGGCTTGAGGCCATCGCTTACTACGGTAAGATCATCTTGCCGCTGGCCAGGTTTGACCGGACGGAGCTCGAGCGTTGAATCAGGTTTCACGACAAAAACGTACGGACCGTTTTGACCAATCTGAACCGCACCGCTCGGCACGAGCTTAGCCTCTTTCAGAGTATCGAGAATCAGGCGGACGCGCACAAACTGCGAAGGCCAAAGCGCGCGATCCGAATTGGGCGTGACGGCTCGGGCCTTCACGGTTCCCACGCCCGGCTGCACCGCGTTGTCGATGAAATAGAGATCACCCGTCCGCGCCGGAACATTGTCGTCCTCTGATTTGGTCTCTACTTTCAAATTCGGGCCGCCAAGATATCGCCGGACCAGTGGCAGATCCGGTTCCGCCACGGTGAAGTCCGTGTAAATCGGATCCAGTCCTTGGATGGTAACGAGCGACGGACTGGTCGGACCAACGAGGTTGCCAATATCGAAATTGCGCAAGCCAATGCGTCCATTGATGGGCGATTTGATGTAGCAATAATCAAGATTCACCTGAGCCGCCTCGGCAGCTGCTTGGGATTTTTGCGCGTTTGCCTGTGCAATGTCGTAGTCCTGTGGCGATATAACCTTTCTCGCGCGCAGGTCCTCCTGGCGCTTTAGCGTCGCCTGGTCTAATGCGGCTTGCGCTTTCGCCTGGTCGAGCGCTGCCTGGTACGGCCGCGGATCAATTGTAAAAAGTAGATCACCCTTTTTGACGTCCGCGCCGTCCTGAAAGTGACGCGCAGCAATTTGGCCGCTCACCTGTGCCTGTACCTGCACGGTTTCGTACGCCGCGCACGTGCCAATTTCATCCAGATAAAGCGGCACATCCTTGGTCGTCACCTTCGCAACGGCAACGGGTCGCGGTGGAGGTTGCGCGGCCGCGGCCGCGTTTTTCTTTTGAAGATACGTGCGCCACAAAAAGAGCACCGCGAGTACGGCAAAGACAATGTATGCCCACCTCGGGAAGGATCGGCTGCTGGTATTTTTGGATTTAGCTTCCATCATCCCGCGACGCGATGCGACGCCCTCATCTTTGTTATCGAACGCGGCGCCCCGTTCTGGCTGCTCCGACTCGGCTGAACAACTCTTCGTTCAAAAACTTTATCCTCATTGTCCGCCTTGCTGCGAACGCGTGCGAGGACCTCCATGCAGGTTTGCAATTCTGCTTTGGGAATATCGGCGAGCAACTCATTCCGAAGCTTCGTTGCCGTCGCGTTGATTTCCGCAATAATCCGGTGAGCTCGCTTTCCCAGGTGCACCGTTTTGCAACGACGATCGTGCGGCGCATTTCGGCGCGCGACCCAACCCTCTCGTTCCAGTCGATGCAGCAAATTCACGAGAGTGGGTTCTTCAATTCCCAACCTCGCCGCGACCTCCGTCTGGGTAAGTGTTGTGTCGGCTAGCGAAAGATGCAGCAAAGTGCGCCACTTGGCCTGGCTCAATCCCATTGGTTTAAGACGAGCATCGAGTTTCAAACGCCAGGCACGAGCAGTTCCGTGGAGCAATGGGCCGAATGTTTCCCAGTCAGACATCATGGCAGATCGAATTGGTTAGCATACTAACCAATTCCCCTTCTCTATGCCTGTCAAACCCAAGATCGTCGCCGGTCTTCTAGGCGGTCTGGTGACCCGGTTGCGGAGTGGCATCCAACAGCGGACCGGGATCAGCTATCCCGGCTAGACCTCCCCGGAGTTTGAGGTGGCCTCACCGCTTGTCGATAGCGAAAACGGAAAATCTCTTGCCCCGATAATCTTGAATCGATAACACGCGGCGCGGAAACGCGGGTTGCCATTGCCGCGCTGTTTCCGCTGAGCTTTCGTTATCCGGTTGCACTAAAAAATAAGATGCGTCGCTTGGCAGATCGACCACGCGGCTTACGTAAACGATCGGGCGGCGAACGTAAAAGAGGAACGGTTGATAATCGGGATCGACCGCGTACAGCCGCTCCGACCCGGGAACAACAGCATCAATTCTTGACGCGATAGTTTTCACTTTTTGCCGCCCCTGCAAACGCGGAACAATTGCCACGGCGTAAATGCAAACAGCTGCACAAGTAGCAACCGCGAGAAGTGCAATTGCGCGTTGTCGATATTTCCAGGAGAAAGTCTTTCTGCCGAGCCATCTCGGCCACGCCACAGTTTCGGCAGTCAGAATCGAGGCGAGCAACCATGCGAATGGCGCCAGCAGCGGCATCGTGTAACGCGGCAGCGATCCGGGGATCAGATCGACAATAACTAACGGAATCAGGATCGCCCAAAACAATGCACTTGGAACATAGGCCTGTGGCCTGTGCGCTAAGCGGGCATTTTGTCCCCTCTCCTCTGGACTAGCTTTCGTCCCGGCCACTAACGGCACAAACACAATCCAGGGCAAAAAGTAGCCAAGGCTGCGTGGAATGTTTAGCGCCCAACCGCCAAGATTGAACCCCTCCCCGGCAAGTCGCCCCGAAAACTGCCGCGACCAAACCTGAGCGGCATGCGCTCCGTCGGTCATCTTCAAAAAGGGAATCGCCCACGCGGCGAAGATCGAGACCATTAGGATGAGGCCGATCAGATGTGGTACGTTCCAAATTGTTCGCAACTCACGGGAGCCCCACAGCACTGCGATCACGATTGCGTAGAAAAAGAAAACGTGCATCGGGCCTTTGGCTAGCCAACCGAGTCCGAGAAAAATCCAGGGCACGAGCCAGGTAAGCCACGGCGATCGTTTCTCTTCCCACCAGCTTAGCCAGCAAACGAAAGCAATCGCGAAGAGCGAAACGTAAAGCGCTTCGATCTCAATCAAGCGTCCTTTCTCGATCATGCCGAAGTTCGTCAGCCAGATCAGCGCGGCGACGGTCGATGCGATCGCGCCAAGGCTCCGACGCGCAACCGTGATAAACACAAGCGCAACGGCCAGCACGCAAAGGACCGATGGTAGGCGCGCCGTCCATTCGTTGCGTTGCCCGAAAATCTTGAACGACGCGGCGACCAGCCAGTTGATCAGAGGCGGTTTCCGCAAGTACGGCTCGCTGCCGACTCTCGGCACAATATAGTCGCCGGTCTCGATCATCCGCACGGCTGGCAAAATCCGCCGGCCCTCTTCACCTTTGATTTCAAGCGAGCCAAGCGCAGGAAGATAAATCGCTGCCCACACCAAGAGTACGATCAACAAGGCTTGAGAGCGCGAAATCATCGTGTTGAGACGTTGGAGATTGACCTATCAACGTCAAATCAAACCGCACCACGGCTTGACGAGAAGACTTTGCGAACGTAACATCTTTGTCGAGTCCGCGCGCTGATCGGAGTGGGAAGTGGTTCCCACTCTTTTTAGTCTGCGGGCTGCATGTTTTTATGAACGCGGAATTTATTGCCATGCTCGATTACCTGGAGCGGGAGCGCGGGATCAAACGCGAAATCCTGATCGAGGCGGTATCGAACGCCCTGCTCTCTGCTTCCAAAAAGAGCGTAGGTGCCTCGCGGGATCTGCGCATCGATATCAACCCGAAAACGGGCGAAATCCGCGCTCTTGCCAATCTGATGGTGGTGGATCACGTCGGTAATCCACAGGATGAAATTGAGCTCTCGAAAGCGCGCAAAATCAAGCCGGATGCAAATGTCGGAGACACCGTCGAGGTGGAAGTGACACCGAGAAATTTTGGACGCATCGCCGCACAAACCGCGAAGCAGGCGATGATGCAGCGGATTCGCCAGGTCGAAAAAGAAATGATTTACGAGGAGTTCAAGGATCGCGCCGGTGAAATCGTGAGCGGAACCGTGCGTCGATTCGATCGCTCGGATGTGATTCTCGATCTTGGAAAGTTTGAGGCGATCATGCCGCAACGCGAAAGGGTGGTCGTGGAAGACTACAACGTAGGCGACCGGCTCCGCGCCTACGTAGTCGCGGTCGAAAATGGTATCCGCGGCCCCGAAATCATCGTCTCCCGCAGTCACCCGAATTTCGTCCGTCGCCTTTTTGAATTGGAAGTGAGCGAAATTGCCGACGGCACGGTGGAGATTCGCGGGATCGCGCGGGAAGCGGGCTACCGCACCAAGATTTCCGTCTGGAGCGCGAACGAGAAGGTCGACCCCGTGGGCGCTTGCGTGGGAATGCGCGGTTCACGAGTCAAGAACATCGTGCGCGAACTCAACAACGAAAAGGTGGACATCATTCGCTGGAGTTCCGATCCGAAGGAATACGTTCTGGAAGCGCTTAAGCCGGCGAAAGTGAAGAACCTGCTTTTCGATACGGAAAAAAAGAGCGTCCAGATTTCTGTCGATGAAGATCAGCTTTCGCTCGCGATCGGGAAAAAAGGACAAAACGCGCGATTAACTGCGCGACTGACTGGCTGGGAAATTAATATCGGTAAGGACATATCGGCGACAACCGCAGTCGAGCAAAAAGTGACGCAAGCGGCGCAGACGATGGCGGGTGCGCTGCCCATCACTGAAGAGCAGGCGCTCACGCTGGTTAAATCCGGTTTCACGAACCTGGAGGGATTGCGCGATGCCGATGTGCAGGATTTGGTGGATATTCTCGCCGTCGACGAGACAAAGGCGCGGGAGATTCACGAGGCGGTGCACCGGCAGGAACTCGTGCAGTAATATGGCTCTGGTTTAACACGCTCGGGCCATGAGCGAAATTTTAGAGGAACAGCAATGGCAACGAAAACGAGCAGCAAGACTGCAACGCGCAAACCAGCCGCGCGTAAGACCGCTGCTGCCCAGAAGCCAGTCGCCGCAGCAAAACCAAAGGTTTCGGCGGAAAAGCTAAAAACTGAAGCTGGTTCGGCACATGTAAAGACAGCGCCTCCGACCAAGCCGCACGCTCAGCAGGCGCCAACTCTAAAAGTTGCGCCGCAAACTGCTCCAGCACCGCGCCATGAAGTCGAGCGCGTATCCCTGATCGACAAGAAAAAGGCGCGCAAGAAGGCGGAGGATGGCGAAGTAGGAACTAAGCGCGACGTTTTGCCTCCAATTTCACGCATCCGCGCGTCGCTAGATAGGGCGGTCGCTCCTCCAAAACCTCCGGCACCAGTAAAGACCGAGCCCGCGCCATCCTCTTCGCCTGAACCGCCGGGCGCCATCGCCGATGGCACAACTGCGCAGCCTTCGGCCGTGCCGCCCCTTGCCGAGGGCGAAGCAGAGCCGCAGAAAGTCATCCTGATCAAACCACCAATTATCGTTAAGCAATTGGCAAGCGAGCTCGGTTTGAAACCGCATCAGATCATCGCGGAGCTGATGGCCTTAAACATTTTCGCCAACGTCAATCAGACAATCGAACCCGACATTGCTGCCAAGATCGCGGAAAACCACGGGTTTGTTCTCGAAAAAGAGCGCCGTGAAAAAGGCGGCGGAGTTCACAAAGTCGAACAGGTGGTCGTCGCGCCTCCGCCGCCGGTTATTGAAAAGGAAGAGGAACTTAAGCCCCGCGCGCCCATCATCACCTTTATGGGGCATGTCGATCACGGCAAGACGACGCTCATGGACGCCATTCGCAAGACGCGTGTGGCAGCGGGGGAGGCTGGCGGGATCACGCAACACATCGGGGCCTATAGCGTCGATCACAATGGAGCGAAAATTACTTTCATCGACACACCGGGCCACGCCGCCTTCACCGCGATGCGCGCGCGGGGAGCCAATGTGACCGACATTGTCGTGCTCGTCATCGCAGCTGACGACGGCATCATGCCGCAGACGATCGAAGCCATCAATCACGCCAAGGCCGCTCCGCATATAAAGATCATGGTCGCGCTCAACAAGATCGATCTTCCCGGAGCAAATATCGATAGAGTGAAGAAACAACTCCAGGACCAAGGACTCACGCCGGAGGACTGGGGCGGCGAAACGATTGTTTGTCCCGTCTCCGCAACGAAGGGTACGGGAATCGACCAGCTGCTCGAGATGATGGCGTTGCAAGCCGAAGTGATGGAACTCAAAGCATCGCCTACTGCCACGCCGCGCGGGACTGTGATCGAAGCGCAGGTGGATGCGGGGCGAGGTCCCACTGCGACCGTTATCGTGCAGATGGGGACGTTAAAAATTGGCGATCCCTTTATTTGCGGCGATTACAGCGGCAAAGTGAAATCGCTTTTGGATGATCGCGGCCAGGCGGTCAGGGAAGCCGGGCCGTCCACAGCGGTGAGGGTGCTCGGCTTCACCGGCCTGCCGAATGCTGGCGATGAACTTCTCGTCATGGAAGCGGAGCGCTCGGCGAAGACGTTGAGCGACGAACGCCTGGAGGCAAAACGCGCGAACAAGCTGACCTTGCCACAACGCGCGACGCTCGAAAGTTTGCTCGAAGCGGCGGATGGAAAAAAAGTTCTGCGGATTGTCCTAAAGTGCGACGCACAAGGTTCGCTCGAAGCGCTGGAGGGGGCATTGAAACAGATCGAAAGCAAAAAAATCGATCTTGAGATCATTCACGCCGCTGTCGGACCGATTTCGGAATCGGACATTTTGCTGGCAAGCGCATCGGATGCCGTCGTGGTTGGTTTCAACGTGAAGGTCGAGAGCATGGCCGTCCCCGCCGCGAAACGAGAAGGTGTCCAGGTCAAACTTTACAGCATCATTTATGAACTGCTCGACCAAATTAAAGAAGCGATGGCCGGTTTACTCGAACCCGAACAGCGAGAAACGGTCATTGGCCATGCCGACGTCAAACAAGTATTCCAATTGAGCAGAGGCATTGTGGCCGGTTGTCTCGTTAGCGATGGCCGGGTGGCCCGGACCGCACGTGCCCGCGTGCTTCGTAAACGCCAGCCGGTTTACGACGGCGGGATTTCGACGCTGCGGCGCTTCCAGGATGACGTAAAAGAAGTGCGTTCGGGTATGGAATGCGGAATTAAGCTTGGCGACTTCAGTGAATATCAAGTGGGCGACGTGATCGAGTGCTATCAACTTGAAGCGATCGCGCAGAAATTGTGATTCGTTAAATCGCTAAATCGTCGAATCGTTAAAAGAGTTCGCCGTTGGTAACTTTGTAACTCTTGTAAGTTCATTTCCTATGAAACACCGCATGCTGCGCATCAACGAAGTGGTGAAACGAGAGCTGAGTGGAATTATTGCGCGAGAACTGAGTTTTGCAGGCGCGCTGGTCAGCATCAATCACGTCGATGTAACCTCGGATTTAAAAAACGCCCATGTGTTTGTGAGCGTCCTTGGATCGGACAGCGGAGAGAGTGTGTTGAGCAAGCTCGCGTCTCATCGTGCCACGTTGCAAGCTGAGCTTGCCCGGCACGTCACCATGAAATACACGCCACATCTCATTTTTCATCTCGACGATTCCATCCAACGCGGCACTCGCGTCATCGAGATTCTGCAGGAAATCGAAACGCCTCACCGCGAGGATAAGTGAGCGCCGCCCGATCCAAGTTCGAGGAAATCGGCCGGACATTGCGCGAGCATCAGCGCTTCGCCGTGATGAGTCATGTCCGTCCGGATGGAGACGCGCTCGGCAGCCAGCTTGCCCTCGCGCTCTCGCTTCAACAACTCGGAAAGGATGTCCGCATGTGGAATGAAGAAGGAATGCTCGAAAAGTATTCTTTCCTTCCACGCGCAGAATTGGTAACCAAGCCGCCTTCAGCCCCCGAAGATTTCGATTGTGCCATTGCGCTCGACACCGCAATTCAAAACCGTCTCGGAACCGCGCTTGCCGCCGTCCGGTCGGCGAAGCTTTGGATCAACATCGACCACCACCCGAGTAATCCTGGTTATGGTGACGTTGTTTATGTGGACCCTGAGGCCCCTGCCACGGCGGAGATAATTTTCCGCTTGATCAAAAGTCAGAACCTGCCCTTCAATCGCGACATCGCAGAGAATCTTTACGCTGCGATCTCCACCGACACTGGGTCGTTTCAATATCCAAAAACGAGCGCGCGCACGCTCGAGATTGGAGCGGAGCTTATTCGCACCGGTCTCGATGTTGGTCGCCTAAACCAACAGCTTTATGAGAACTATCCGCGCCGCCGGCTGGAGCTTTTACGTGAACTGCTGCGCACCATGCGTTTTGAACATGGCGGTCGCGTAGCAAGCGTTAGCCTCAGTTTAAGAACGGCTGCCGCGCTAGGAGTTCTTCCCGAAGACAACGAAGGATTAATCGATCATCTCCGCGCGATTCGCGGCGTAATCGTCGCCGTCTTCTTTGAGGAATTGGACGACGGCAAGGTGCGGGTCAGCATGCGCTCGAAAAATAATGCTGTGGATGTGTGCGCCATCTGCCAGAAATTTGGCGGCGGCGGACATACTCTCGCGGCGGGCGCGCGCGTGCGCGGGACGCTTGCTGAAGTCCAAGAGAAAGTCCTGGAGGAAATTCGTGACGTCCTTAAATCCCACTCCTGACGGCGTCCTGCTTGTCGATAAAGCGGAAGGGATGACTTCGCACGATGTCGTGGCGCTGGTCCGGCGAAAGCTCGGGATCAAGAAAGTCGGCCATTGTGGCACCCTCGATCCTATTGCCACCGGCCTGCTGCTGCTCACGCTTGGACGCGGGACGAAAATTCAGGATTTGCTCATGAGCGAAGACAAGGAATATGCCGGGACCCTGCTGCTCGGCGTGACGACCAGCACGCAAGATCGACAAGGCGAAGTCGTCAATCAGCACGACGTGCCACCGCTCGACGAGATTCAAATTCGCGCCGCCTTTGAAAAATTTCGCGGCGATTATTATCAGATGCCGCCAATGGTCTCGGCCAAGAAACATGGCGGTGTTCCTCTCTATAAACTGGCGCGCCAGGGAAAAGTGGTCGAGCGCGAGCCACGCCTCGTTCATGTCTATCGCTACAGTGTGGATCGAATCGCGCTGCCGGAAATCGATTTCAGCGTCCTTTGCAGCAAAGGCTTTTATGTGCGCACGTATGTAAATGACATCGGTGAAGAGCTCGGTTGCGGCGCGCACTTGAAATCGCTGCGGCGCACAAAGTCCGGTCGTTTCGAAGTCGCTCAGACGATCAGTGTTGATGAAATCACAAATGCGCCGCGCGAAGAAATTCTCAGCCGCATCCTGACACTTCCGGAGATTTCGCGGATGCGGGGAGCTTAGAAAAATAACGAAATCCGAATGTCGAAGCCCAAAGGGAATCCGAATGTCGAAGCTCGAATGATTTCAAGTGCCCCGCGTTTTCGTCATTCGAGCTTAGTCATTATTTCGTTAATCATTCGTCATTCGTCATTTTTGTGAGAACGCTGCAATCCATCTCCGAGCTGGCGCACTTACCTGGCCCCCTTTTTCTCGCGATCGGCGTGTTCGACGGTGTTCATCTCGGTCATCAATCCGTGATCTCCGCCTCAACAAGCCATGCACGATCGGCAGGTGGAACGCCGGTCGTCATAACGTTCGATCCACATCCACTCAAGGTACTGCGGCCAGACAACGCGCCTCATCTGCTCACTGCCACCCAGCACAAGATCGCGTTAATCCGCGATTTGGGCGTCGAGCATCTTCTCGTCATCACTTTCGACAAAAGATTCGCCGCTACTTTACCGGAGAACTTCATCGAGCAGCTCGTCATGCATTCGAATCCGCTAGGCGAAATTTGCGTCGGACACGAATGGTCGTTTGGCAAAGATCGCCGCGGCAATCTCGATCTTCTCCAGAAACTCGGTGCGCAATTTAATTTCGATGTCGTTGCGATTCCACCGGTGAAAGTGGATGGCGCGGTTGTTAGCAGTACGGCCATCCGACGAGCGGTGGAAAAAGGCGATTTTGCGACGGCCGCTGCGATGCTCGGCCGTGATTACACCATCCTCGGGACAGTCGTGGCTGGCGGTAAGATTGGAAAGAAACTGGGGTATCCTACGGCCAACCTGAGCGCCCACAGCGAGCAATTTCCGCCGAACGGAGTCTATTTCGCCGAAGCAACCCTCGATGGCGCGGTATATCCCGGCGTGGTCAATCTCGGTTACCGGCCAACCGTGAGCAACGGCAAACCAGAGCGCGTCTTGGAAATCTATTTCCTCGATTTCGATCGCGACATTTATGGCAAAGATGTCGAAGTTCGATTTATTCGCTATCTCAGGCCGGAACAAAAGTTCGACAGCTTGGAGGCGCTCGTCCGACAGATCGAACGCGATGTACGCCAGGCGCGCGAACTTCTTGCGATCTAAGATTGCAATTGCCTTGTCTTGGAGATGGCGGCAATAACGCCACCTGCCATAACGAGGATTCCGCTGCCAAGCGCGAGGACGAAAAGCCACAAGGTTGGCAAGGTCGTCAGCCGCGTCGCCTCGACCACGAGAAAACGTCCTCCGTCCGAGATTAGATAAGCCAGCACGCTCGCGAGCAGGGTTATCGCCAAGAGAATGGCACCCCGGAACGAGTGGCGCGACTGCCGCGGGGGCGGCAATTGGTGCAACACTCGCGCAGTAAATCCTTCGTCGTCGATGTACGGCGCCGCTTCGCGTAGTTGTCGATCCAGCCAATCTTCCTGCTGTATCTCGTTCATGTTACTCAGTCTCTCCATGCTACCAGCGTGCGTTTCAATTTCTCTCGTCCCCTTAACACGTTCGTCTTCACCGTGCCAAGGGGAATATCCAATACCCGCGAAGCTTCCTCATGGGAAAGTCCATTTTGACAGCAAAGTAAAACCGCCGAACGCTCGTGCAACGGAAGCAAACTCAACGCATGCATAAGATCGTGTCTCAGACCAGGATCGGCCACCTGGGGATCCCGCTGGGCTTGAAGTTGTTCCTCATCGATTCCGACAAGTTCCTTGCGTCGCCGTGCGTCTTCCCGAAAACAATTGTAAGCAATGCGATAAAGCCAGGTCGAGAAACGGGCTTCACCACGAAAGCTGCGGATGTTTTTATATGCGCGCAAGAAAGTCTCCTGGGCGAGGTCATCCGCCAGCGCGACGTCGGTGCGGGTAAGCTGGCGCAGCAGACCTCGGACACTGGATTGATGCCGCCGCACCAGTTCGCCGAACGCGTGCTGATCGTCATCGACAAGGACTCGCGCGATGAGGTCTCCATCGGTCAGCTCCACAGCCGCAGGTTACGGTACCGGCGGCACATTGTCCTTCTTTCCCTCCAGCTTCCACACCAGGAGATAACCCGCGCCAATCAGGAAGGGAATAAGCCCGATGCTCCACGCACCGCCCTCCCAGTCGTTCACGGCGGCAAAGAAGAGCATCAGGCCGAGGCCAACCATCGCCAGGACCACACCACGGCGCATATCGGAGCGCTGTCGCTGTGCGGGGGGCGGATTCAGCAGGGCCTCAGGTACTGGCTGCCCTTTTTCCACCATTAAACGGACAGTACGATGCAACGCCCGGGTTTTCGAAAAGCTGAAATACAGGATCACTATAACAATGAGGATCGGCGTCCCGAAGATGGTGAGGAAAACGATCGTCACAATCGGGATTGCTATCCAGGGAACGTCCGAGTCATGCCCGACAGCGTCGTCATTGGTCGAAACATTGAGGTGTTTTCGAACCTTCTTTTCGATCCTGCTTTGAAGATCGTCGCTCGTCGTACCGCGTGCCGGAGAGAGGGTGGCCGCGGGCGCAAGATTCGCCCCTGGTGAGACCGTCACCATTGGAGTTGGCGAGACCATTGTCGTTGAAGTCGGCGAAACCGTTGCCGTTGGAGAAGATTGCTCCTCAGCAGACGCGGGAGTGGGAGTCTGGGCGGTCGCGCCTATGGCGAGCACGAACGACGCGATGCAAGTTAGTAATCGTATTTTCATAATGGTTCCTTTGAGAATGAGATGGAGGCCGAGACCGATTTGGATTCAAGAATCTTCAAGGATCTTAGATTCGCAGGAGTAATTAAAAAGGTTGCGCCGCGCAGTCCGCTGGACATTATTGATTCCCCTAAAAATTGCGGGTGTAGCTCAGTGGTAGAGCACCTCCTTGCCAAGGAGGACGTCGCGAGTTCGAGCCTCGTCACCCGCTCCAGCCTTCGCTTGGAGCGCGGCGCAAGGCGAAGGCTGGAGCGGTGCGCCGTAGCCTCGGCAAAAGCGGACCGCCCAACCGCCAAGCTATAGCTGGCAGGCCAATGCCAAAATGGATTTGTTTGGAATGCATGTGCCCGTAAAATGCCGCATTATGAACACCGCATCCTTCTTCCCGTGTGCTCTCTTTGCAGGCCTCCTTTTGCTGGGATCACCCCTTCGAGCGACAAACGAACCTAAAGACAAAACTCCGTGGAAAATTACGGGCCAACTGGAAGAAGCCTGTTCGTGCGATGCTGCATGCCCCTGTTGGTTTGGTTCCAAACCAACCAAGATGACCTGCGGCGGCGGCCAGGTGCTCTTCATTCAGAAAGGCAATTACGGAAAAGTGAAACTCGACGGACTAGCTGTCGCGAGCATCGGGCAGAGCCCCGAGGGTCAGACGATGATGGAATCGTTCGGCAACTGGAATTTTGCCTACAATTACATCGACGAGAAAGCCACTCCGGACCAACGCAAAGCATTGGAAGCGATCGCTGCAAAAGTGCTGGCGCCGGGCGCATCGAAGAAAACCGAAACGCGCTACGTGCCGATCACCCGCAAGATTGAGGACAAGGATCATGAAATCACTCTTGGGCAGTATGGCACTTTCCGCGGTCATCTGATCGAGGGCGGACTAGGTGGTACACCGAAAATCATGAACCCGCCTGGCGCTGACCCGCTTCATCACGAATACGCACAGGGACGGACGTCAAAAATGTCCTACACCGATGCGGATCAGAATTGGTTCTGGGAAAACTCGAACTATATGTTTGGGACGTTCACGATCGACAATGTCCAATACGAAAAATACGCCGCCGGTCTGGCCCAGAAGATGGCGCAGATGAAGGACGAAAAAGCGCCCGAGAAGAAATAGAATCGACATCGTCCTTTCTGGGAGCGCACCGGTCAGGCAGTGCGCTCTCCAATCATGTATCTGTGGCGAAAGGCAGCGAATCCGTGCTGGCTGAGCGCGCGCGAGGAGATTTTGGAAGCGTGCTCTCGAGGCGCGCTGGTAGTGATTTCCAGACCGGGGCGGAAGAGGCTACAACTCGAAATACCGTGTGACTCGCGACGTGCATCGCAAAGGCTCATCCACGAATTTGGTGGTCGGGTCGAGAAACTGCCTCGCGACTGGCTGAAGCGGTTTGCGCGACAAGAAAGAACCAAGCCGCTCAGGATCGGAAGGCGGTTGCTACTTTCAACGAAGGGCGATTTCCAAATCGCCCGGGCGGTTGAGAAACCGCCGCTCCTTGTCGTTCCCGCCGGCGGAGCGTTTGGCACAGGTGAACACGCAACGACGGCGATGACGTTGCGCCTGCTCGAAGAAGTGACCCGCACAAGGAAACCCCAATTCGTTGTCGATCTTGGAACCGGGAGCGGCATCCTCGCTCTGGCGGCGAGCCACTTTGGCGCGAAGCGTGTCGTCGCCGTTGATATCGACCCAATTGCTATTGCAACCGCCGAGACGAACGCGCGTCTTAATAAAATCGAGAACGTGGATTTTCAATTGGGCGACGTGCGTCGTTGGAATTCGAGGCGCAGGATCGACATCGCGACCGCAAATCTATTCAGCGAATTGCTTGTTCAGATTCTACCTAAGCTAAAGCGAAGCAGTTGTTTAATTCTTTCCGGTGTTTTGCGAACCCAGGAGAAAGAATTCGTGCGCGCTCTGCGTCGTTACAAGATGGACCTCGTTGAAGTGCGTCGCCGGGGGAAATGGATCGCAGTCTTGGCCAAAACTATTTGACGCGCCGCACAGCGGACGGCTACCTTCCCGCAGCCTGGCGGCTTCGGTTTCTCTGCATCGCACGCGGTTTAATCATAAGCCGCGAGTACAATCCATGCAGACTGAAGAACTTTCCTACGCAATCATCACGCCATACTCGATGCGGAAATCGCGGACCGGCGGCATCGTTGGCCGACTCATTTCACGTACGGGGCTCGATCTGGTTGGCGGACGCATGTTTGCGCCGAGCACGGAATTAGCAAAGCGCTACGCGGAAACAATTGTCACAGAAACTGACGCCGATCACCGCGCTACACAGGAGTTAATTCGCGATTACGTCTTAAAAAATTTCACCGGCGAGAAGAACAGCCAGCGTCCGCGGGTCTTGTTCCTCATCTTTCGCGGATCGGACGCGGTGGAAAAGATTCATCGAACTGTTGGGCACATCTTGCATGAGCGCACCAGTGGCGAAACGATTCGCGATACCTACGGCGACTACATCACCGACGATTCCGGCAAGGTAACCTACTTCGAGCCCGGAGTGCTGGCGGCTTTCGAGACCAAAGCCGTCGAGCGCGATTTGAAACTCTGGGCGGAATTCTCCGATGATGATGGCGGGATCCTGAATCACTCAATCAATTTCCCCGCCGGTGCAAAGATCGAGAAAACACTCGTCCTGATTAAACCGGACAATTTCAAATTCCCTAATCTGCGTCCGGGCGGCGTGATTGAAGTTTTTTCCCGTTCCGGCCTCCACATCATTGGTTTCAAGGTCCACCAGATGAGCGTCGCACAGGCGAAGGAGTTCTACGGACCGGTATTGCCGGTTCTAGAGGAAAAACTGGGCGCCCAAAGCGGACGCGAAAACTGGGAAGGCATTGTGGAATTCATGGCCGGACGAAAACCGAGCATATGCCCGCCGGAAGAACGCGATCTTCCGGGAACGGAGAAATCGATTGCTATTGTTTATCAAGGTGTCGATGCGGTTCGCAAAATTCGCGACGTGCTTGGTCCGACCGATCCAGCCAAAGCGCCCCCGGGGTCTATCCGAAAAGAGTTTGGCCAGACGATCATGATCAACGCGGCGCACGCCTCCGACTCTGCCGAGAACGCGAAACGCGAAATGGCGATCATTCGGGCCGACGAGAATAACTTCAAACCTTTGATTGAAAACTTCTACCGCCGCCAATAGTTTGCGCTCCCATTTTGACCGATCTCACCACTAGCCCAACTGCCATGGAAATTTCCGAACGCGCCGCTCAACTCAGCCCTTCGCTCACTCTCTCGATCGACAGCAAGGCCAAAGCGATGAAAGCCGAAGGGATGGATGTTTGCGGCTTCGGCGCAGGCGAGCCGGATTTCGACACGCCGGAACATATAAAAAAGGCGGCGATCGACGCATTGGAAGCCGGCTTCACAAAATATACGCCCAGCGCTGGCATCCCGGAGTTGCGCCAGGCGATCGCTGAAAAATTGGCCGCCGACAACGACCTCAGCTATCGCGCTGCCCAGGTCATCGTAAGCAATGGCGCAAAACACGCATGTTACAATGCCATTCTTGCAACGTGTCAGCCCGGCGACGAAGTCATCATTCCGGCGCCCTATTGGGTGAGCTACCCGGACATGGTCAGATTAGCCGGCGCTGAACCAGTGATCGTGCCCACCAGTGAGCGCAATTCCTGGAAATTTCGCGCGGCGGATTTTGAAAACGCGATGACGCCGCGCACAAAAATGCTGATCCTGAACAGCCCGGGTAATCCGACCGGGTCCGTTTACACGCGCGAGGAATTGCAGGCGATTGTCGACGTTGCCGCTGAGGAAGACATTTACATTTTGTCCGACGAAATTTACGAAAAACTCGTTTATGACGATGCAAAGCACGTGAGCATCGCGTCGCTTTCCAAGGAAGCGCACGACCTGACAATCACGATCAACGGCTTTAGCAAATCCTACGCGATGACGGGCTGGCGTCTCGGGTACGTGGCCGCACCGGAAGCGGTGGCCAAAGCGGTCGATTCCATTCAAAGCCATACCACCTCCAACCCTTCCTCCTTTTCACAGTATGGCGGGCTTGCTGCCTTGAAGGGCGATCAACAGCCACTGGCTGATATGCGCGAGGAATTCGATATGCGTCGCAATTATATGTTCGATCGCGTTTCCAAGATTCCGAACGTGACCGCGGTCAAGCCACAGGGAGCGTTTTATGTGCTCGTGAATATCAGCCAGCTCGGACTCACTTCCCAAAATTTCGCCGATCGTTTGTTGAGCAAAGCCAATGTCGCCGTCGTTCCTGGAGCCGCCTTCGGTGATGACCGCACCGTCCGACTCAGCTACGCCACGAGCATCGATGTGATCAAAAAGGGTCTGGACCGGTTCCAGGATTTTTGTCGCACGCTGTAAGCTGCACCGGATTGTGGATAGCGGAGACCAGATAGACCGCTGACTTCGACGTTTTTTGCTTCCCGGTTTCCGGTATCGGCAATGAGTTCACTTGCGCTCATTCTCCACGCCCACCTGCCCTTCGTCCGGCATCCTGAGCACGAACATTTCCTCGAAGAAGACTGGCTCTTCGAGGCGATCACCGAGACTTACATTCCGCTGCTGCAAATGATGCAGCGATTAGTAAGCGATGGCGTGCCATTCAAACTCACGATGTCGATCACGCCGACTCTCTGCTCCATGTTGCAGGACGAACTCTTGTGCGAGCGCTACGTGCGACACCTC
>Ga0193727_1000305_pt1 | contig 18333 bp, 13 predicted proteins | sample H2c2metaG_FD_143051 | JGI IMG/M metagenome (GOLD analysis project Ga0193727, IMG submission 143051) | Soil microbial communities from a riparian zone of the East river system, Colorado, United States - H2c2 | ecosystem: Environmental > Terrestrial > Soil > Riparian zone | place: USA: East River...
CAGCCCGGTGCTCGCCGCAGCCACGAGCCTGCTTTTGTTTTACTTTGCGCGCCGATTATTCAGCGCCACGGCCGGTTTTTGGGCGGTCATCGCATTGAATGTCACACCGATCTTCAACATCGGCGCGTTTCTACTGACTATTGATGCGTTGTCGATTTTCTTCTGGTTGGCAGCGATGTTCACATTCTGGCTGGCGCTGGAAAGGAGTCCGCGTTTCTCGTTATATTGGCCCCTGACTGGATTGCTGATTGGGTTTGGGTTTCTCTCCAAATACACGAATGCATTCGAGCTTATTTCGATTCTGGTCGTGCTCGCCCTGGCTCCGAGGCTCAGACAAGAGTTTGCGCGGCCCGGTTTGTATTCGTTGCTCATCATGTTCGCTCTTTGCACCGTCCCGCCGATTATTTGGAACGCGCAGCACGCCTGGATTACGCTGGCGCATCTGCGGTCGCGCGGGGGCGTCGACCAGGGTTTTGGGTTCCATCCGGGCGAGATTCTCGAGTTCCTCGGCGCCCATTTTCTAGCCTACTCGCCATTTCTGTTTCTCGCGCTGGCGTGGGCCGCCATTGGAAGCTGGCGACGCGTAAATCAGCAATTCAAGGTGTTGTTTTTGATGTGGTTCGGATTGCCCGTGTTCGTTTTTTATCTTCTCTTGTCGATTAACAAAAGCGCTGCCCCAAACTGGGACGGACTCGCCTTCTTCGGGTTCGGTTTGCTGGCAATTTATTTCTGGTGGAAACGCGTCGAGGCAAGCGTGCTGTTACAATTCTGCGCGGGCGCGGCGTTGTTGGTCGGGTTAATCATGAGCGTGATCGCGCTGAACACAGACTTGCTGCGCACCGCAGGTTACGAATTATGGCGAAATGACCCAACCGATCGAATGCGTGGATGGAAAAGCGCAACCGGCGCGGTCGAAAAACTCCGTAACGATCTCGAAGCAAAACTGGGAGAGAAATTATTTCTCATCGCCGACGCCCGCGATCGCGCGTCGGAAATTTCGTTTTATCTTCGCGACAAACGACCGGAGGGTCCGGGGCATCCGCCCGTTTACATCGTCGAATCGCAGGACCTCGTAAACCAGTTTTCCTTTTGGCCGCGCTACGATGAATTTGTCGAATCAAAGCCGGGCACGTCGCGCCCGGAGGACGAAGTTTACACCGAGGAGAGCGGCATCAATCCTTTCGTCGGGCGCAGCGCGCTCTTCATTCGCCAGGGGAAAAAAGAACATGCGCCTCACAATATCCGAGCCGCCTTTCAATCGGCGGAACCGGTGGCGACCATTGAAGTGCAGCGCTACGGAAGGATAATACGCACCTGGCAGGTGTTTCTGTGCAGAGACTATCGCACACTCCCATTATGACGGAGGTTGCAAACTCACCAACAGTCTCTGTGGTCGTGCCTCTTTTTAACGAGGAGGAGAACGTGCCGATCTTGCAATCCGAGCTGCGCGCAGCGCTGAGTGGACTAGATCACGAAATCGTCTTTGTTGATGACGGATCAGTCGATCGCACCGTCGATCAAATCGAAACTGCGCCGAATATTCGCGTGATTCGTTTCGAAAAAAACACCGGACAAAGCGCCGCCATTTACGCCGGCCTCCAGGCTGCGCGCGGTGCGACGGCAGTTCTCATCGATGGCGATTTGCAAAATGATCCCGCGGATATTCCCAGGCTTCTTGCGGAGATCGCACGTGGCGCCGATGTCGTTTGTGGTTATCGCGTGAAACGGAAGGACACTGTGCTGAAGCGGCTAACAAGCCGGATCGCCAACGCCGTTCGCAGCCGTTTCACAAAAGACGGTGTGCGCGACACGGGTTGCACGCTGAAGGCGATGCGCCTCGAATGCGTGAGCGCGCTGGTTCCATTTAAAGGGATGCACCGCTTCATCCCAGCGCTCATCAAAGGCGCAGGGTATCGGTTGGTCGAAATCCCCGTGAATCATCGTCCACGCCGCTTCGGTCGAAGCAATTATGGCTTGGGCAATCGCGCTCTCCGTGCCACCATCGACATGTTCGGGGTGCGCTGGTTGCTTGCGCGGCGGTTGAACCACAAGATTCGCGAGCGCTAAGCACTTGAGATCCTTTTCAGCGTTGATCGGAATCCATTTGGCCTTGATAAACCCGATCGCTGTCTGGGCTTGGAAAGTGCGGCCAACCTTTCCAAAACACACTTGTCAAGCCAAGCCGCCCCGCTAAGCTTGCGCTCCCGTACGAGGGGAAATCTGCATGTCGCTGGTCAGCTTACTTTCTGCCGAGCAAATCATCCCCGAGATGAAAGCGACCGACCGTTGGCCGGCCATTGTCGAGCTGATCGATCTCCTGGTCAGTCTGGGCAAAATAAAACCCGAGGATCGCGACAGCATTCTGGCTTCGCTCAAACAGCGCGAGGAAACCATGAGCACCGGCATCGGATTCGGGATCGCCATTCCCCATTGTTCCTCCGACCGCCTTGACGAAGTCGTGGCCGCATTTGGGCGATCGTCCGGTGGGATTGAATTCGATGCGCTCGACAACGCGCCGGTGAAGTTCGTCGTTCTTTTCATTGTGCCAAAAAATCAATTTCAGACACACCTGCGTACACTTGCATCGATTGCTAAATTCTTGAACGATCGCAGCGTCCGCGAGAGTCTGGCCGAAGCGAAATCGGCCGACGCGATTTTGTCGGTCTTCCGCGACCGCTCGCAATAGTTGTAACCGCGGTCGTCGCCGCTGCGTCTCGCGTCCCACTGGGGAAGCGGCTACAATCGGAGGTGATGGAGACTTTTCGGTCACTCCTGGCAAAGAGATTTGCCGATGCGCTGGCGAAGGCGGGCCTTCCGAATGCGGGCGAGCTGACGCCGGCGACGGATCCGCGCTTCGGCGATTATCAGACCAATGCCGCTCTGGTCCTCGGAAAAGAGCGCAGCGAAAACCCGAAAACTCTGGCGTCGAAAATTCTCGCCCAACTTGATGTTGGCGATCTTTGCAAGCCGCCTACGGTCGCGGGCGCAGGTTTCATCAACTTCACATTACGTGCCGATGCTATCGCCAGAAAAGCGGGCGAGGTTCTGCGAGACGAACGGCTCGGCGTTGCAATCACAAAATCGCCGAGAAGGATCGTGATTGATTTCGGATCGCCCAACGTCGCGAAACCGATGCACGTTGGTCACATCCGCAGCACGGTGCTTGGGGACGCGCTGGCGCGCATCGCCCAATTTCTCGGGCATGAGGTGATCCGAGACAATCACATCGGTGATTGGGGGACGCAGTTTGGCATGGTCATTTACGGCTGGAAAAATCTGCTGGATCGACAGGCTCTCCAGCGCAATCCGCTCGCGGAGATCGTTCGCATCTACAGGGAGACGAACGAAAGATCGGCAACCGATCCGCAAGTTCGCGAAGCGTGCCGCGAGGAATTGGTGAAACTGCAAGCGGGCGATAAGGAAAACACCGCCATCTGGAACGAATGTGCCGCGCTTTCAATGCAGGATTTCGAGCACGTCTACAAACTGCTCGATATCCTTTACGACATCCAATGTGGCGAAAGTTTTTACAACGATCGCCTGCCCGGCGTGGTCGATCGCTTGCTCAAATCCGGCATAGCTGAAATCAGCAAAGGCGCGGTGGTCGTTTTCTTTCGCGATATTCCCGAGCTGGCCGACAAACCGTGCATCGTTCGCAAACGAGACGGCGGTTTCAATTATGCAACGACCGACATCGCGACTGTTGATTATCGGATCAACGATTTAAAAGCCAATGCCGTTTGGTACGTGGTCGGCGCGCCGCAGATTTTGCATTTCAAACAGATTTTTCAAATCGCGCGGCGCGAAGGTTACAAGGCGGATTTTCGCCATATCACGTTCGGCAGCATTCTAGGCGAGAACCGCAAACTGATGAAAACGCGCTCCGGTGAGAACGTGCCGCTGCGTGAACTTCTTGAGGAGGCCTGCAGGCGCGCTCGAGAAATTATTGAAGAAAAGAATCCCGATTTGGATGAGGCAGATAAGCTCGACATCGCCCAGAAGATCGGGATTGGAGCGATCAAATACTTCGATCTATCGCAGTATCGGATGACCGATTATGTGTTTTCCTGGGAGAAGATGCTGTCTTTCCAAGGAAACACGGCGCCGTATCTGCAGAATGCTTACGTGCGGATTCGCTCCATTTTTCGGAAAGCAGGCGAATCAGCGCCGAAGATCGGTAACTTAATCCTCGAGTCTCCCGCCGAAATTAACCTCGCAAAACGTCTCTGTCAGTTCGCGGAAGTCGTCCCGCAAGTGCTGAACGATTTTCGTCCGAATATTCTGGCAAATTATCTATTCGAACTGGCGAACAGCTTTCACGCATTTTATGAGATCTGTCCGGTCTTGAAATCGGATGAACCCGCGCGCAGTTCGCGTCTGGCACTGTGCGATCTCGCCGGGCGAGTTTTGCAGCACGGTCTCGATCTTCTTGGAATTAAGGTGCCTGAAAAAATGTGAAGGAACATCCGCGCATTCCCGGTTCGACGTACCGATTGCAGTTCAATCGCTGGTTCACCTTCGCTCAGGCGCGCGAGATCGTGCCGTATCTGTATGCTTTGGGCGTGACTGATGCTTATGCGTCGCCGTATTTCCAGGCAGGCGCAGAAAGCCTGCACGGTTACGACATCACCGACCATAATAAGCTCAACCCGGTGGTCGGCTCGCGGGAGGAGTATGATTCCTGGGTTGCCGAACTCCAAGCGCACTCGATGGGTCAGGTGCTTGATTTTGTCTCGAACCACGTCGGGATCGCGGAGCCGTTAAACGCGTGGTGGATGGATGTGCTCGAGAACGGGCCCAGCTCCAGGTTTGCGCCATATTTCGATATTGACTGGCATCCGTTGAAATCGGATCTGCGCGACAAAGTTTTGCTGCCAATCCTGAGCGACCAATATGGGCGCGTCCTCGAGCGCGGTGAGCTGCAGGTGTTTTTCGAGGAGGGCACCTTTTATCTGATCTACGGCGAGCGCAGGCTGCCGATCGCGCCGGGCACCTATCGGTATGTCTTGGACATCGCGCTACAAAATCTTGCAGAATACAAGGACGAAGGTTTCTACGCGGAATTGCAAAGCATTCTAACCGCGCTCGAATACTTGCCAAAGCGCACCGAAACCGACCCGAAGCGTGTCGCGGAGCGCGTTCGAGAAAAGGAAATCATCAAGCGACGTCTCGAACGCCGTTGTGCGGAAGCGCCGCAAGTGCAGCACGCAATCGAAAAGGCATTGGCCAAGATCAATGGAGAGCCGGGCGACCCGCGCAGCTTCGACCCGCTTGATGAGTTGCTCAACGCGCAGTCTTACCGGCTGGCCTATTGGCGGGTCGCCGCCGAAGAGATTAATTATCGCCGCTTTTTCGACGTTAACGATCTGGCAGCGATCCGGGTTGAATTGCCAAAGGTTTTCGACGCCGTTCACCGGCTGATCCTTGAGCTGGTGCGCACTCGCGCAGTCACAGGTCTCCGCATCGATCATCCGGATGGTCTTTACCTGCCGCGCGAGTATTTCGAAAAACTCCAGCAGCGCTGCGCAAAGGCAATGGATCTCCCGCTTCCAAAAGATGGACGCGCCATTTACATGGTCGCCGAGAAAATCCTCACTGGCCCGGAAACATTGCGAAAGGACTGGCTGGTGCATGGCACCACCGGCTACGACTTTGCGAATCAAGTCGCGCAGTTGCTGGTCGATTCCTCAGCCGAGGCGGCGATCACGAAAACATTCCATCGTTTCATCGGTCACTCTCTGCATTTTGGCCATCTCGTGTACGCGAAGAAGCTGCAAGTAATGAAATTGGCGCTCGCCAACGACGTCGATGTTCTGGGCAACATGGTCGACCGGCTCTCCGAGCAAAACCGATGGTATCGCGATTTCACGCTCGAAGCGCTGGCCCGTGCCGTGCGCGAGACGATCGCCTGTTTTCCGGTATACCGGACTTATCTCGCCCCCGGCCAGCCGGTCAGCGAAGAAGATCGACAAATCGTCGAGCGCGCCGTCACTGCGGCCAAACGCCGGAACCCGGCAATTGAAGAATCGATCTTCAATTTTCTCCACGACGTTCTGGTCTTCCGGTTTACGGAAAACCTTGATGCCGAAGCGCGCGCTGCCCACACCCATTTCGTCCTCAAGTTTCAACAAACCACCGGACCGATCATGGCCAAGGGCTTGGAGGATACTGTGTTTTACATTTACAACCGGCTGGCCGCGCTAAATGAAGTGGGCGGCGAGCCGCAGCAGTTCGGATTAAGCGTTAGCGCCTTTCACGAACGTAATATCGATCGACAACGCAATTGGCCCGCGACCTTGCTCGCGACCTCGACCCACGACACAAAACGCAGCGAAGATGTGCGTGCGCGCATGCTTGCCATTTCCGAAATCCCGGAGCTTTGGCGACGCTCGCTGCAACGATGGCGCCTGGCCAATCGCCGCTGGAAGCGGACAATCGATGACGCCGAAGCACCGGATGCAAATGAGGAATACTTGCTCTACCAGACCTTGCTTGGAACCTGGCCGATCCAGGACTCGGGCGAACCCGAAGCAGCGGCAAAAGCGGAGTACATCGAGCGGATTCAAGCTTATATGGCCAAGGCTCTTCACGAGGCGAAGCTAAATACGAGTTGGATCCAGCCGAACGAAGAATGGGATGCGGCGATGCACGATTTCGTCGCGAAAATCCTGGATTCCTCGCCGCGAAACAAATTTCTCCCTGCTTTCGTGCCGATTGCACAGGAAATTGCGCGCCTCGGAGCGATCAATTCACTTACCCAAGTGGCCCTAAAGCTGACATCGCCGGGAGTCCCAGACATTTATCAAGGCAATGAGATTTGGGATTACAGTCTGGTCGATCCTGACAATCGGCGCCCGGTCGATTACAAACAGCGTCGCGAAATGCTCGCAGGACTCTCGGCTGCGACTCCCGACGAGCTGATGCGCAACTGGCCTGATGGCCGGATCAAAATGTTTTCGACCCAGCGAGTGCTGCAACTTCGCCGCGAACATGCCGATCTTTTTCAGCGCGGAGAATATTCGCCACTGACGGCGAGCGGGACATTTGCGGAATGCTGTGTCAGTTTCGGCCGCGAATTGGCAGGGAAATGGATTGTTGTGATCGCACCGAGGCTCACTTCCCGCGTCGGCTTTCCGCCAGTTGGCGAACGGTGGAAAGACACGACAATCGAATTGCCCGAAACGCTTTCGCTGGAGAACGCGCATGATCTTTTTACCTGCCGCCCGATTCATCACGAGGGCCGAAAAGTTTTGATGAGCCACGCGATGTCCATCTTGCCCTTTGCGGTGATCACTAACCTTTAAAGGGACGCGAGCATCCCGCTTGTGCTCTGCTTGAGACGCAGTCGCCGGCGGCACGCGCTACCTTCACCGCCGGTTCAACAAATCGGCGACCCACTGCGCGAAGTTGCCAAGATTCGTCAACAAATCCGCGCCGAAATCTGCAAACGAAATTTCCGGCGATGCAAGCACGAGCATCACGCTGAGCAGCAGTAGGTTCATGAGATAGATCACGACGAGCGAAAAAAATGTGCCTTGATCGCTGAGATCGGTCTGATTTTTCGGTATCATCCAGCAGGTAAACGTGAAATGGAACGCCCAGGTCGCGCCAATCACGGCATAAAGCAATCGCCCATACGGCTGCACATTCACAAAGAGGCCAAGCACGCCATACGTGGCGATCGCCAGCACGCTGTAGAGCGGAAAAAAATAAGGCGCCAGGGCGATCCAGAAATTATTTTTGTTTGTCACCACATGGCCGCCATCACGGCCAACACGAAACCGGCTGACGCGTCCGCCCATTAGCAGAACCCAGAGCGCATGGGTGAGCTCGTGTCCAAACACATAGAGGACAATCGGGCGAGGCAATCCGAGAAACGCGATCAGCCAGAGGAGTGCGCCCAACGAGAAGAACCAAAATTCTTCCCCCGCCCAAAGCCGTTGGGTCACGGTCGCGCGCGCAAAGACAGTGAAAAATGTCTGGCTGAGAATGGCACAGACCGGCACCAAAAAGAGCGCAAAAATAAACTTCACCCATCGGGTCGGGACCATGAGTGGATTAGATGCCGGAACCCCGAAAGCATTCGGGGCCCGCGCGATATTTCGGACGATCTTCCGGTCGCGTTTGGGGTTACGCCTTACGCGAGTGTTTGTCGATCTTCGCTTCGTCGCAGCCAAAGTTATCCGAAGATTACGCGGACGCCGCGGCGAGCGAAAGTCGAATCCATGCAGGTCGATAATAACAAGATGGAACCACGCGCATCAGACGGATGAATTGCAGAGCAGGCACTGGGCCTGCCAGTGCCGGCAACCGGAACGGTTGCCCTGCAACAGCGACACGGTCACGCCCGGCCCATGTAGGCGCCGGTGCGCGTGTCGATCTTAATCGTCTCGCCTTCTTTGATGAACAACGGAACGTTGATTGTCTTTCCCGTCTCTAGAACTGCCGGCTTGGTCACGTTGCTGGCGGTATCACCACGCAGACCTTCCGGAGATTCAACCACCCTGAGACCGACCGACGCAGGGAGCTCGACCTGCACCGGTTTGCCCTCTGCGTAGAGCACCTGCACGGAAAGATTTTCCACGAGATAGTCTTTGGCGTCGCCGATCAGGTTTTCCTGCAGCGTAATCGTGTCGTACGTCTCCGGGTCCATGAAATGATACCCGTTACGGTCCTTGTAACTGAACTCAAGCGCCTTTCGCTCGATCTCGACCAGCTCGATCTTGTCGGTCGAGCCGAAGCGAACATCGGCGCTCTTCCCCGTGTTGATGTAGCGGATAATCGCCTGGACGAATGCGCGCAAATTTCCGGGCGTGCGATGATGGACTTCCAACACAATGGCAGGATTGCCGTTGTATTTGATCGCCATTCCTCTGCGAAGATCGTTTGCCGCGGGCATGGTTGAAGAGGTGATCTTTTAAAAGCGCTACAACGTTAAAACGTCGAAGCGGAGCGCGGAGTCTACACAGGCTCGGCACGGGCGCAACTGCCTCTGGACTCCGTCATAATAGCTTGAGCCGCGTTAAATCTTGCGAATCAACGATCCCAACCGGCACATTGTTGTCATCGATCACGACCAGGTCGTCGATGCGATGGCGTTCAAGGAGATTCAGGACTTCGACCGCGAGTTTGTCTTTGTGCACTGTGACCGGATTTAAGGTCATCAGATCTGCCACCAGCCGTTCACCGATCTTTGAATCGGATTGAAAATGGCGCACGAAATCACCGTGCGTGAAAATGCCAAGTAATTGTCGATCTTCGCCGGCGACGACCGCAGCGCCGGCACGCACATTGGTCATTGCTTTAAGCACATCGCGCACCGGCGTATCGGTTGGGACAATCGCCATCGCTTCTGGTGGCCGCATGATTTGATGCACACGCATGAGGAGGCTGCGGCCGATCACTCCGGCGGGATGAAACTTTGCGAAATCTTCCTTGTTAAACCCGCGCGCTTCCAGCAGGACCATGGCCAGCGCGTCACCTAGCGCCAGCATCACAGTCGTGCTCGAAGTCGGCGCGAGATTCAGCGGACATGCTTCCTGTTCGATGTTTACATCGAGAAGAAGATGCACGTTTTGGGCGAGAGTGGATCTCGGATCGCCGCACATGGCGATGATCCTGACCTGGAACCGGGCGATCGCGGGCAGGATCCGGAGCAGTTCCTCCGTCTCCCCACTCGCGCTTAATGCGAGCACGACGTCGCCATCGGCGATCATCCCGAGATCGCCATGCAGGGCGTTTGAGGAATCGAGCACAACGGCTGGAGATCCTGTGCTCGTCATGGTCGCGGCGATTTTTGCGCCGATGTGTTCCGATTTGCCCACGCCGAGCACGACCACTTTCCCGCGCCCATCGACGGTTTCCTTAATCAGTTCAACGGCACGGGAGAAATTTTCGCCCAGGCGATCCCGGAGTCGCTTGAGCTCAAAAATTTCTATATCCAGAACACGTGCGGCCTTTTCAAGGTAGTCCATCGAACTATATAATGTGGGCAGGCGTTGTGACGGGCAAGAACTTGCACGCCCACGCAAGAAAGGAAAAACATGAAAACATTAATGATAGCGTTCCTGGCCGGGCTGGTTACAACCGCTTCGGCGCAAATCGAAGCCCCGATCGGACCGCAAAAGCCGGTCAGAGCAATGCCTAGGCCGCCACCCGTCGCAGTGCGTCCGGAGGTTCAGGGAGTGGTTCCGCGAGCGTTTCGCGGCGGCAATCCACTCCAGATGCTTAATCCGTGGGCGCCTGCCCGATACGGCACGGGCGAGCAAAGTGTCGCTTATAACCCGTTCACGGGGAGATACGACCAAATCAAGCTCTTCGAAATTGTGTTTTGATAAATTCGAAGCGCAGGCCTCGAATTAAATGTAGTGGCGCGTGTCCTCACACGCTGCTTTTTTGTGATTCCGACCGAAGTGGAGAATCTCTTATTGTTAAAAAGTAACAGTGAGAGATGTCTCGACTCCGCTCGACATGACAGGAAGCCCAGTTGTCGCCTGTTATTGCGCTACGTTTCTGAAACCGGAGATGTGGCACATCTACCGGCAAATAACGGCACTCCAGCGCGTCGCCTCTGCAGTCATCGCGCAGAAACGCGAAAATTCGGGCCGCTTTCCATTCGATAAGATCGACATTGTCCCAAAACCGGCGCTGCATTTTCTACGCCGCTTCTGGTTTCGCCAATTGCGCGACAAGCCATGGCAGATTTCGGTCGGCGAGCTTCGAGCGCTAATAAACGTTCTGGAAAGAAGCAACGCACGGCTTTTGCACATTTACTTTGGTCACATCGCCGTGCATCTCCTGCCGCTAATTCGCGCATGGAAAAACCAATCGATTGTTTCCTTTCATGGCGCCGATGCCATGGTCGACATGAACAAGCCCGCATATCGAGAAGCCACCCGGCAGATGTTCGATTCGGTGAAACTGGTTCTGGTTCGCTCGGAATCGTTGCGTCACGCGGTCGTTGATCTTGGTTGTGACGAAAAAAAAATCGAAGTCCAGCGAACCGGGATTCCGCTTGATGAATTTCCGTTTCGTGAACGCAATTTCCCGGCCAGCGATGGCGGGGGCGAATGGCGATTCGTGCAAGCTGGCCGTTTGATCGAGAAAAAGGGTCTGCCCGTTACGCTCCGAGCTTTCGCAGGCTTTCTGAAGCGATATCCAAACGCAACGCTGACGATCGCCGGAGAAGGTCCATTGCTCGGCGATCTTCAGGAACTGGCAGGCGAACTGAAGATCGATAATCGCGTTGCGTTCACCGGTTTCATTTCGCAGGAGCAATTGCGCGACCTTTACCATGTGTCGCACATTTTCCTGCACCCGAGCGAGACTGGCCCCGATGGAAATCAGGAAGGGATTCCAAATTCAATGCTGGAAGCGATGGCAAGCGGACTACCGGTGTTCGCAACTAACCATGGCGGGATTCCCGAAGCGATCGAGCACGGGATGAGCGGTGTGCTCGTGCCCGAGCGCGATGATGAGGAGCTGGCGTGGGCGCTGCTCAACGCGGTGGAGGATCTACATTTTCTGTCGCAAGTCGCGCGCAATGGCGCCCAGGTCGTTGGAGAAAAGTTCGACCTGCGCGTGCAGGCGCGCCGCTTGGAAGATATTTATTTACGAATGATAGGCAGGGGCGACTGATCTCAATCGCCTGGGTTGATTGCGACACACATGCCGCTCCGCGCTCACCTGTGACGACGAATCGTCAATTGTAGGGCGTTCTTCGAAACGCCGGCCTTATGAACCGCGTCCGCCGCGGCGGACGCCCGACAATTTTATTGATCGTTCTCACGATCCTGTGGAACCCTGCCTCTCATTTCGCCGCTTCCGAACTGGGCGAAATAATTTGCAAGCTGCAGACGCACGGCTTGAAAGGATAGCCGCTCCAGTGCGAGCTGTTGTGATTCAGCCCCAATTACCGCACGCGACTCGGCGTTTCTTAGCAGGTCGAGTGCGACGGACGCAATTTCGTTGATCGCCCGCCCCTCTCCGCAAGTTTTTTGGAACGCAATTCTTTCAATCGCGCCATCGCCGCCGACGCAAACGGTCCGGCACAGAAGCGCATCGCCTGCGACCTGGCCGGGCACGTGGCTGCGGTCCAGTTGCAAGACAAGCTTATGCCGGGCCACAATACGCAGATAATCCGGATACGATTTTTCTTCCTCAATCACGCGGAATTTTCCTTCTGGAAATTTCAGCTCCCAAAGAAGTCGCCGGGCCTTGTATCCATCCAGATTAACGACACTGACCGGTTCATCTGTGGCTTCAGAAAGCTGTCGCGCCACTAATAGCGCCGCGAAATGGTTGCGTGAAGGCACATCCCATTCGCGCGTGCCTACAAAGATTCCCAATCGTTCGCCCGACGGGACAGAAAAGTTCCATTGCTGATCTTCGACGGGGTAAGGCGTTGGAATAAAAGCGACGGTGGCGGGATCGTGTCTCGTACGAGCGCGCTGGTAGATTTCGGCAGCTTCCGGTGTCGTTGCGATGCATCCATCGGCTTGCGCCAGAATCCTTATGAAGCGCGATAATCTTCCCCGATCGCATAACTGTTGCGCGATCTGCTCCAGCCCGGTCTCCTTCAGGGAAACAACGACCTTGCGTCCTTGCTTTTTCAATTCGTCCAGTGCCCGTTCAGAAGCCCGGAACTCGCCGCGCAAAAGAAGAAGAACCGGCGTTCCCTCCCCAATCGCACGCCGAGTATCGTAATGAAAAACTCCGCGCGTGCACGCTGCGTAGGCGTGGAAATTGACTGGTGGATGTTCTCCGCCGCCCGGAGCGGGCGCGACATCAAAGTGCTGCTCCGGATCGCGGCCCGCCGGGTTCAAAACAGTCAATCGAAAGTCGTCAGCATTCTGCGATGTCATTGTCCGATTAGCCTGCGAATTCATTCGTCGAGATCGCTTGGGGCTGGCGTCGCGTATTTTAATAACTTTTCCTCGGCGCTCTCTTGATCGAGCGGTTTAACCGGTTGCGCGCGCCGAATCTCGACTGGGGCTTTATCTTGCGGCTCAACCGGGATCGCTTTCCTGATCGGCACAATGGATTCCGGTGTTTGCTTGCTTGGCTCGCTTCCCGGTTCGCCGGCGCTTGCGGGTGGGCGACTGAGGTCACTCGCTCCTACAGGCGTCGACGTTGCCTGACTGCCGTCGGTTCCATTCTTGATCTTTTGGTTTTCGGCTGTCTGCACTTCCGGTTCCGGCGTCGGTTCCGGTTTCAAAGTTGGCTTGAGAGAATTGTATGGATCTTTATCTGCCAATAATGTTGGGTTTCTCACAGGCACTGGTGTGACTTCGCTAGGGTCCACGGCCAGCGCGGCGCGCGGCAAATCGCTGGGAGGAAGGTCTCGCACAAGGCGAGTGCGTGGTTCGCCGTGAACGTTACAAGACTCGGTAGGTGCCTGCCCTGAGGTTGCCAGCTCCATGTAGGTCGTGCGCCGTTGAACGGCGTCGCCAGATCCCGATTTCACCGCGTCGTAGCACTTGTCGGTGGCCAGCAAGCCGGACCTCCAGCAAATCTCGACTTCGTTCAGATTCGGAGGCTGCCTAATTTCGCTCGGCGGGTACTGCTGGGCGGCCGCGTTCATAATGTCCACCCAAACCGGTAGGGCGAGCTCGCGCCCGAACGCGCCGCGATAGATCGTTTGCGGTCTGTCAAACCCCGTCCAGACGACGCAGGTAAAGTTGGAATCGTATCCGGCAAAGAGAGCATCGGTGAAATCGTAGGCCGTGCCGGTTTTGCCCGCTGCCGGCATTTTCTTCAGACCAAATTCTGTGTAGGCGGCTTTCCCCGTTCCTGATTGGAGCGCATCGATAAGACACGAGTGGACTTCGTAAGCGGTTTCGGGTTTGACTACCGTTTTTCGTGTGCGGTCCTGTTTCGCGTCCCAAACCAGTGTTCCGTCCTTTTCTTCGATGCGTTCCAAAATGTGGGGCGCGTTTGGCCGCCAGCCGCCGTTGGGAAATATCGTGTAAGCCAGCGCAAGCTCGGAGAGCGTAATCTCGCTGCTGCCGAGAAATGTGGCCGGATACGGACGGAGGGGCGAACGAATGCCGGCTGTAGAACAAAGCTGCAAGACCGAATCAATACCCGCGCTCATTCCGATGCGGACGGCTGCGCCATCCTTTGATTTGGATAGCGCCTGCCGCGCCGTCATGGCGCCTTCGTAGCGGTTCTCAGCGCTTTCTGGTCCCCATTCGCCGAGGATTCCGGTTGTGCCACCAATCATAACCGCGCGGTTATCGAGCGGCGAATCTTCCACGAGCGCTCCCGGGAACATTCCTTTTTCAAAAGCAGCCGCATAAACCAAGGGGAGCATTGCCGTTCCGGCCGGCCGCCTGGCTTGCAGCGCCCGGTCGTACTGATTGTGCTCGAAATCGCGTCCCCCTACGAGGACGAGGATGTCGCCCGTCGCATTATCCACACCGATTACCGCCCCTTGAAGATATTCAGGGGCAGGCTGGTTGGTCATGGTGCCGTTTGCTTTTGCCTTGCGAAAAGTGACCGCGTATTCGGCATAAGTCTTGTGATTGTAGTCAGGATGCTTTTCGATCCGGTCCAGATTCGCCCGGAGGGAATCCTCGGCAACCTTCTGAAGATCGACATCGATCGTTGTCTTAATGCGAAAACCTTCGTTCATCGCGCGGTCCCACCCGACTGCGGCGATCACCTGCTGGCGGATGTAATCGACCGCGTAGGTTTGGCCCTGGGCGTTCTGCCGGCTCCCGACGGCGATTTGTTCCGCGCGCGCCTTGGCGCATTGTTCGCGACTGATTAAGTCAAGATCGCGCATCCGATCGAGCGCGTAATTGCGCGCTTCGAGCGAAGCGGCGCCATCGCTCCACGGTGATAGCCTATTCGGACTTTTAATGAGACCGGCGAGGGTAGCGCATTCCGCCAGCGACATTTCTCGCGCAGGCTTGCCGAAGTAACCGCGGGCCGCTGCTTCCGCTCCGTAGAGGCCACCGCCGAAATAAATTCGGTTGAGGTAAAGCTCCATGATTTTTTGTTTTCCGAACTGCTCCTCGATTCGGCGCGCCAGAAAAACTTCGAGCAACTTGCGGCGAAACGTTTTTTGCTTGAGCGAAAAACTGTTACGCGCCAGCTGCTGTGTAATCGTGCTCGCGCCCTGGCGCACGTGGCCGGCCGTGAAGTTTTTCAACGCGGCACGGACGATCCCCATCAAATCGTATCCGTGATGCCGATAAAATTTCGCGTCCTCGACGGCGACGACTGCGTTGATGAGATCGCGCGGCAACTGATCGTACGGTACTGTATCCCGATTCTCGACGTAGATTTGGCCGAATATCTTGCCCTTTCGATCGAGAATCACGCTGGCCGATTCCATTTGTTCGAGCTTGTTCAGATCAAATGTTTGGGCTTGGGTTTTCAAGTCGGCCACAAGAATTGAAGTGTAAGCCGCAAAGGCAATGGCCAACGCCGCAATGATGGCCACGGGAATGTAAAATTGCGGCCTCGAATACCAGGGCGGACGAAAGCGGTAGCCCGGCGGATGTTTGAGATAGGTCGTGGACGTTCTCAAGAGTCGGAGAATTTAAGAGCGAAACGCTGAACGCTCAACGCCCAACATTCCAAGGTTCAATTCGGAACCGGGCAGTTGAAGGTCGAGCGTTGAACGTTGAACGTTGAACGTTGAACACGCGCAACGGAAATCCCGCGCTAATCAAATTGATTCGCGCGGAAATTGAAAAACACGGCCCGGTCTCTTTTGCGTGGTTCACGGACCAGGCGCTCTATCATCCTGAGCACGGATATTATTCTTCCGGCCGGTGCGCGATTGGGCGGCACGGCGATTATTTCACGAATGTAAGCGTCGGTCCGCTCTTTGGGCGACTGCTGACCGCGCAATTCGCACAAATGTGGGAGCGACTCGGCGAAACAGAAAACTTCGTCATTGTAGAGCAAGGCGCGCACCATGGTGACTTTGCGCGTGATGTGCTGGAGTCCGCGGCCAAATGCCGCCCGGACTTTTTTGCTGCTTTGCGATACCGAATCGTCGAGGCGTTTCCGATCCTGCAAGATCGGCAAACGCAAACGCTTGCCAAATTTGAGGAGAAGATCGAGTGGCGTGCGTCGATCAAATTACTCGATCCATTTATCGGCGTCCATTTTTCCAACGAACTGCTCGATTCCATGCCGGTTCGTTTGATTGGCCAGAGCAAAGAAAAACTTGTCGATCTTGAAGGCGACGGGTTTGTGTTGATCGAGCGCCTGCTACCGGACGGAGCGACAGCTTCCAAGCCGCCGAGGAAAAAAAGGGCTTTCAATCAACCGGCACTTCATTGGATCGACAATGTTGCGGCGAAATTGCGACGCGGCTTTGTTCTCGCGGTCGATTACGGGCACTTAAGCAATGAATTTGATGCAAGCATTCAGGTCCGCTCGCAACATCGGTATCTGGATTCGCCTTTCGAGCGAATTGGTCACGCGGACATCACGATGCACGTGGATTGGATGAGCATCGCCCAGCGTGCCCAGGTAAATGGCTTGCATGTCGCCGGCTTCACCGATCAACATCATTTTCTCACTGGAATCATTTCTGAATGGCCAGAAATAATCCAGTCCCACTTGTTAGACGTCGATTCTAAGATGAAGCGCGAATTGCAAACGCTGGTGCATCCGGAAATGCTCGGCCGAAGTTTTCAAGTGTTGGCGCTCGCAAAAAATGTCGATGCTGGTGCGCTGCGTCTTGCAGGTTTCAAATTCGCGCGAGAACTACGCTCCGCGCTAGAGCTTTGACCAAAATCCCGCAAGTTTGAAATCTTTCGTGTGATTTTTTATTTGCATTTTGTCAAAATACCGACTTTCATATGGGCGTTCACGGCAAAAGGTTTTCCCCACTTCGGATGAAATCGTTCGTCACTCGCATTTCGCTGCTCCTCCTGGCGTTGCCGGCCTCAGCTCTTGCGACTAATGCCGTGGTGAACTTATCGCACTACGACGCAATGCGGGTCGATTTTCCCGGCATGAAGTCCGAAGGCATCATGGGTGTGATTCATGAAGCCAGTTACCCGCCGTTCGCGCGCGATGCGGACTACTCCTTAAGGCAGCAGGCGGCGACCCGGGCCGGGTTGCTCTGGGGTGCCTATCATTACGGCAATGCAACGGATCCTGTCAGGCAGGCCGATCATTTTCTGCGGGTCGTTTCCGGTGCCTGGGCGCAAGCCGATCCAGCGTCGCGACCAGCTGGCGTCCTGCTCGTGCTCGATTTCGAAAAAAATGGTCATTATCCCGGCGGGACGATGCGCGTTGATCAAGCGATTGCATTTGTGGAACGGATTCGCGAGCGGACTGGCAAGTATCCGGGCATTTACTCCGGCGAATATCATATGCAGAAGACGCTAGGCAGCCCAAAGGTAAGTCCAACCTATAAAGGCGTATTGCGGAATTGCTGGTTATGGCTTGCAAACTATGGTGCTCGGCCGCAGGTCGCCGCGCCATGGAGTTACTGGCATCTTTGGCAGTACACCGGTGATGGCAAATGCCGTCTACCGGGTTCTGGTTATCCGAAGAGCGTGGCTAACATCCTCAAGGCGGAACGCAATATTTTCTGCGGGACCCGAACTGCGTTAGAGGCTTTCTGGCAGGAACGCGCCTGGCAGCCCGGAGGAGAAAAGCGCTCCCGCGAGCCCGAGCGAATCGTTGCCGAACGCTAGGGCCGGAGTCGCGGATGCGCTGAGGACAGCGCAGCAATCCGATCCGTTGCACCTCAGGGCGTCTTCCCTTGAATCCCGCGCTGGGTGGTGAGAAACCGCAAAACTGCCGAGCCAATGTCCGCCTTCATAATGTTTGCCCGTCACTATCGGGATTGAGGTCGGCCCTGAAATCTTATCTTTATTCCTTTATTCGCGAACACGCGAATACGCTTTGAGCGGCTCGGCAGCCTCTAGATTCTTGATCACGGTGGTGACGAGCAATCGCTCCCGCGATCATTCAGGAAATCGTCGATGTCGATCTTCCCTGCCCGCGCAACTATTGGGCGCCGATTGATTTGAGATACTCAAGCACCGGCGCGGCTTCGGCGCCGCCCTTGGTGGCGTGATGCAGCAATTGCAAGCCGTGCGGACCTTTCGAGGTCTTCAGCTCGGGATAAGCGGAGAGGATTGCCTTGACGACATCCAACCGCCCAAGCATTGCCGCGCAAAAAATATTCATGCGGGCGCCTTTGCTTAGCAGAAAATTGGCAATGTCTTTGTTCCCCATGTGTCCGGCACCTTCGAGAGCGGTTTCGAAATCGCCACCACCCCAATCCCAGCATGAATTCAAAAGCCCGGATTCTTTTTCCAACAAGGCTTTCGTTCCGGCGAGATCGGAATG